>Ga0209066_10000849_pt1 | contig 42902 bp, 46 predicted proteins | sample All_14_2_FD_187198 | JGI IMG/M metagenome (GOLD analysis project Ga0209066, IMG submission 187198) | Freshwater microbial communities in response to fracking from Pennsylvania, USA - Allegheny Zone_MetaG_DW_15 (SPAdes) (version 2) ... | reverse complement strand
CTGCGCAGAACCTAGCAAGCGCCACGACCCGCAGCACGACCGCCCAAACGCAAGGCCAGACGGCCGCGCAACGTCTGGCGACCGAACAGCAACGCACCGCCGCACAAACGGCCAATGCAGCCGCAGCAGCCGACCGGGCCGCACTTGCTGCGCTTCGGCTTCAACAGGCGCAAGACCGGGCGGCGCAGGCCAGCAAGAACGCCGGAACGTCGATTATGTCGTTTGTTCGCGGCGCGGCTGCATTGGTCGGCGTAGGTCTGTCGGCAACCGCGATTCTTGGCGCAGCCGACGCATATACGGTTCTTCAAAACAAGTTACAAAACGTTTCCGAAACCGCAGCGCAAACCGACGCAATTACGAATCGTTTGTTCGAAACAGCGAACCGCACGCGAACGCCGGTACAGGAAACCGCCCAAGCTTTTACGCGCTTTGATATGGCGTTGAAAAACCTTGGCAAGTCGCAAGACGATTCGTTGCGACTTACCGAAACAGTTAATAAAATGCTTGTCGTTTCTGGCGCAACTGCCAACGAAGCGGGTTCGGCATTGCTGCAACTTTCGCAAGCGTTCAATAAAGGCAAATTGGACGGCGACGAATTCCGTTCGGTTATGGAACTAATGCCGAATGCAGCCGACGCAATCGCGAAACGTCTTGGCGTAACGCGCGGCGAACTGTTGAAACTTGCGCCCGAAGGAAAGATTACGGCGAAAGTTATGTTCGACGCATTTACGGCGGCTGCGGCTGGCATAGATGCGAAATTCGGAAAGACGGTGCCCACATTGTCGCAGGCAATGACCGTTCTTCGCAACAATGCGACGCAAACGTTCGGCGAAATGAATAAATCGCTTGGCATTACTGCCGGGCTTTCGAAGGCGCTTATTTTCCTTGCCGAAAATATGAAGACGGTTGCGTTCGTCGTTGCGGTCTTGGGCGCTGCGCTGTTGGTCGCATTTGGCCCGGCTTTGATTGGTGCAATTTCCGCCGCAGCTTCCGCCGTTTGGGCCTTTACTGTCGCGATTGCGGCTAACCCTATCGGCTTGCTTGTTGTGGGCATAACCGCAGCCGTTGCAGCAATCGCAATTTTCGGCGACCAAATCGCCGTAACTTCCGACGGTCTGGTTTCGTTGAAAGACGTTGCTTTGGCCGTATGGTCGTTTATTTCCGACGGTGCGGGCGTTGTTGCCGGTCTGATTAAGGAATATTGGAACGCCGCAATCGACTTTGTAAGCGCAAAGACCGACGGTTGGGGCGAAAAGTTCCGCAACATCGGAAGCGCAATCGTTCAATTTGCGAAAACGGTTGTTAATACTTATATCGGTCTTTGGGTCGGCGCTTATAATGCGGTTGTTAATGGCTGGCAGTTATTCCCCGCAGCCATGCGCGATATTTTCGCAATGGCGCTTAATTCCGTCGTCGGCATTACCGAAAAAATCGTAAATGCCGCGCTTGAAGGAATTAACAAAATTACCGAACTTGCGAACCAAGGCGCGGAAAAACTAGGTATCGGAAAAATCTTCGAAGGCGGTTTGTCTGTTTCGTTGGACAAATACAAAATGGACGTAACCGGCGCGGCTTCGGATTTGGCCGGAACGGTTAAAACTGCATTTTCTAGCGCATTCGGAACGGATTTTGTCGGAAACGCCGTCGGCGCAATTGAAGCCCGCGCGCGTCAAATCAGCGGCGCACGACGCGCAGCCGAAGGCGCGGGTTCTGCCTTGCGCGGCGCTGGCACTGCCCCGACTGAATCGCCAGACGCTAAGGCGTTGAAGGCTGCGCAGAAACGCGCCGACGAAATGGCGAAGGTTAATCGCAACCTTGACGAAGAATTGACCGCGCTTCAACGCTTAGGCCCGGCTTACGTCGTTTCTAATCGCTTGCTTGAAATTGAAAATAATTTGCTTGATAAGAAAATCAAGCTTACAGATTCAGAACGCGAAAGCATTAAGGCGAAGCTTCAAGCAATCCAAGACCAAAAAGCCGCAAACGCACTTGCCGAAATCAACAAAGAATTAGACCAACAATCGCAGATTTTGGGCAAGCTTGGGCCGCAACAAGAAATCGCCCAACAAATGCAGCAATATCAAAACGATTTGTATTCGCGCGGAATCATCCTTAACCAACAGGAAACCGCCGCATTGCAAAAGCGCCTTGAAGTATTGCAGCAAGAAAAAGCAGTTTCGCAAGAACTGAATAAAATTTATTCCGAAACGGAAGGCAAGAAGCTTTCGCTTCAACAGCAAACGACCGCACTTAATCAAGCATACGCGCAAGGTTTAATCAACCTTGATAACTATTCGAACCGACTTGTTAAAATCGGTTTGGATATGACGAACCTTAAACTTCAAGCGCAGGAAGGAACGTTTAACGACGTTATGATTTCCGGCCTTGGTTCGATTGTTTCGCAGTATGAAGGCGTAATGTCGGGTTTGTCGGATGCCTTCGGCGGATTCTTTACAAGCTTTACCGACGGTTTCGCGAATAGCGTAGGCCGTGCCATTGTCTATTCGGAAAACTTGAACGACGCCCTTTCGAACGTTGCGAAAGAAGCCGTCGCCGGTTTGATTTCCGCACTTATCAAACTTGGTATTCAATACGTCGTAAATGCCGCACTTGGTCAAGCTATCGGGGCTTCGGCTATGGCCGCTTCTACCGCCGCTTCCGTAGCCGCAGCGGCGACGACGGCGACCGCTTGGGCTACGCCCGCCGCCTTGGTATCCCTTGCCAGCTTCGGCGCTAACAGCGTGCCCGCAATGGCCGGTATTACGGCGACTGCGGCCCTTTCCGAAGGTCTGGCACTGGCAAGCCTTGCCGGGTTCGAACAAGGCGGATATACGGGCAGTGTGGGCACGAAGGAAATTGCCGGGGTTGTTCATGGTCGCGAATTCGTATTTGACGCCGCTTCGACTGATAGAATCGGGGTCGGAAATCTTGAAGCAATCCGCAACGGCGCGTCGTATGTTTCTTCGAACACTTCTACGGCTGGTTCTAGTTCTTCCGGCGCTGCGATTGCCGTTAATATCGAAAATTACGGCACTTCGAAAGACTTTGAAGTTCAACAAATCAGCGAAAGCGAAGTTCGAATTATTGCACGCGACGAAGCCCGCGCGGTTGTTCAAAAAGAAGCGCCGGGCGTAGTTGCTTCGCAAATTAGAAACCCGAATTCCAGCGTATCGAAGTCGTTAGGCCAAAATACGCAAACGCAAAGAAGGCGCTAAAATGGCACTTAATAAACTGAAACTAACGCCGGATAATTCGTCGTATTCGGTGACAGACGGAAAAGAAGTCGTCGCGACGCAATTAGACGGCGGCGCGGCCCGCTATCGTCGCGACATTCTAGGCGCAACGTCTGCCGTTGTCGTTTCTTGGATTTTGGGAACGCAAGATTACAAGTATCTGCGGGCATTTTATAAGGCGCTTACTTCCAGCGGCGCAACGCCGTTTCTTATCGACTTGATTTTAGATAAGCCGGAACTTACAGAACACAAAGCGTATTTTGTACCGGGAAGCGTGCAACTTACCGCGCAAAAAGGTTTAACGTATTGGGTAAGCGCGCAATTAGAAGTCTATCCTATCGAAATGACCGAAGACGATGCAGCTTTTGCCGCACTTTATGGCGAACTTGGCGAAAATTGGGAAACGCTGTTTCCGCCAATTGAAGACGAATTTAATACGCTTATTAACATTTCAATTCCGGGCGTTCTTGTATGACAACTTATGCCGAATTTTTCTTGAATTCAAAAGCAAGCGTCGTTCAACTTGAAACTTTGGAAATTTCGCATCCAAACTTTACGAAGGTTTATCGCGTTGTTCGAAATGCAGTCGAAGGCGTTACGGTTACGCTTGAAACTGGCGCGTCTGCAAGCTTTGATTATTACCCCTTGGGCATTGAAAACGCCGGGGTTCGCGACGACCTAGACCAAGCTTTAAAAATAAATCTTGGCGACCTTGGCGAAGTATTGCCGAAGGAACTAGACGAAGTTTCTTCGAACGACGGGTTCGGAATAAAACCGACTGTCGTTTATAGAACTTACCGTTCGGATGATTTAAGCCGACCGCTTTTTGGCCCTGTTTTGTTGGAAGTTTCAAGCTTCGCATTCAATCGCGAAGGTTCGACTTTTGAAGCCAAGGCGCCTTCGCTGAATGTCAATAAAACCGGCGAAGTTTATAAACTTGACCGATTCCCAATGCTGCGGGGCTTCCTATGAGTGTTTTTGACGATGCTTTAAAAGCGCGATTTGCAGAATCTACGGAAGCCGTCGCCGTTACTTCGCTTGATACGCTTTTAATTTATGACGTAGAAACCGACACTATTTTAAAGCTTCCTGTTTCGGTTCTTACGAATGCAATTAATGCGGCTGCGCCGGTTCAATCCGTAGCTGGTAAAACCGGAACGGTAACGCTGAATAAATCCGACGTTGGTTTGTCGAATGTTGATAACACTTCCGACGCAAACAAGCCGGTATCAACAGCGCAGGCAACCGCGATTGCAACGAAAGAACCGACCATAGCGGCGGGAACAACTGCGCAATATTGGCGCGGCGACAAGTCTTGGCAAACTTTGAATAAAGCCGCCGTCGGATTGTCGAACGTAGAAAACACCGCGCTTTCGACTTGGGCCGGAAGTACGAACTTAACGACGCTTGGAACGTTGATTAACGCCCTTCGTCTGAACAATTCGTTTGCGATTTGGGATACTGCAACCGGCGCGGCGGCTGGCAAAGATTTAACTTGGCGAATGAACGTTGGAGGCGGAAACCCTGTTTCGGTTCTTGGTCGTCTTAAACCGTCGTCTTATACGGCATTTCGCGGCGTAACTCAAAACGTCGTTTATCTTTACGTCGGCGCTTGGAACAACAACGACGACGCGGGAACGCCTGTCGCTACTTTCGGTTCAACCGGCGACGTTGAATTTAAAGGCCGCGTTTATGCGCCGAATATGTCGCTATTAAGCCTTTTGACTTATGCAGATAACGCCGCCGCAACTGCGGGCGGTTTGGCCGTCGGTACGCTTTATAAGACTTCCGCAGGGGATTTAAAAATTGTTGTCTAATAATTCAATCGACGCATTTTTTAATCGCAAATACAATCGCAAGTCGTATAACTGCGCGCATTTTGTTTGCGAAGTCTGGCAGTCGATAACCGGCGAAAGCATAGCCCACAAGTTAGCGGGCCTTTTGCAGCCGCCCGAAGACCGGCGCGTTAGCTTTGACCTTCGACGCCAGTTCAAGCGCCTAGACCGCCCGGAATCGCCTTGCCTTGCCCTTATGCAGCGACGCGGAAGCCCGCCCCATGTGGGCATCTTCCTTCGGGGCCGAATCTTGCATATTCACGAAATGGGCGTAGAATTTCAACCGATAGACGTTGCTTCGCGCGGCTTCGAAAAGACAGGATTTTATAAATGAAAACCGTAACGCTTGCACTTAATGCGCTAGACCCTGAAACTTGGACGAATCACGAAGTCGCAGATATTCGCGATTTTTTGATGGAAGAATTCAACGAATGGCCTTCGACCGCGCGAATCTATAACAAGCAAGTTTCAAGCGCAACCGACGTAACGCCGTCGAATCAAAGCGAAATCGACCGCTTAGGCGAATTGGAAGGTCCGTTTTTCGTTATCGTGTATCCTGCCGAACCGATTACGATTATTTATGCAATCGTCGCAATTTTGGTTGTTGCTGTTGTCGTCATGGCGCAGAATCAACCGCCGTTGCCGACGATGCGCAACACGCAAAACCAATCGCCGAACAACGAACTTTCGGAACGTTCGAATAAGCCGCGCCCGAATGCGCGAATTCCTGACATTTTCGGAACGGTTCGTTCTACGCCTGACCTTATCGCGCTTCCCTACAAAATCTTCGAAAATAACGAAGAAGTCGAATATTCGTATATGTGCATTGGGCGCGGTTATTACGACGTTCCCGAACTTGAAGTTCGCGACGATACAACGCGGGCGATTGATATTGCCGGAACTTCGGTCGAAATCTTTTCGCCTTTCACTTCGCCAAATTCAGGCCATGCGCCGCAACTGCGAATCGGCAATGCAATTAATACGCCGGTTTTGAATGTTATTCGTTCAAATGCTGTTAATGGTCAAGTTCTACGCGCGCCGAACGACCAATTCTTGCGCGGTTCAAATAACATTCGTTTTTCCGCACCGAACGAAATTCAATTGAACCCCGCCGCAGGTTTGGATTTTACGGATAAATTCGCGGCGGGCGATTCTTTGACAGTTTCAGGCGCGGCGGAATACGATAGTTATTTTACAGAAACGCGAACAATTGCCGCTTATAGTGCCGGTTATTTCCGTTTCGATATTGCGTCTTCGACGCTTCCGGCTATTTATGCCGCTGGCAAAGAATGCGTATTGACCGGGGCGCAGTTTTCGCAATACGACCCCGACGGCTTTTATTCGGCGTCTTATGACCTTTCGGGCATTTATGAAATTGCTTCCGTTGCGCTTGAATCCCAAGTAATAACGCCAGAATTTGGTTCGCCTTATACGCAATATTATTGCCGCGTCAATCTTGTTTCGCCGGCTTCGGTTAATCCGAAATGGTCGGAAGCTATCGGCCTTTCGACAAGCGCAGGCATTCGACTTCCAGACGGCGCGGAACTTTACAATCTTTCGGGAACTTACGAAGTATTGGCTGTTTCTGATACTGTCGTTACGTTGTCGAACCCGGCTTCGGTTAATGCCGGTTGGTCTTCGATAACAACGACGAATTATATTAGCCCGACGCTTTCAACAACTGGCGCAAAATGGGTCGGGCCGTTCGTCTTGGATAAAACCGATTTGTCGCAAGTGTTCGCGAATTTCGTTGCGTTGCAAGGTCTTTATAAAGACGACGGCAAAAACCAACAGCGATTCGACGTTGTTTGCGAAATTGAATTGACGCCGATTAATGCAGACGGAAGCCCGCGCGGCGCTGTTGAAACGTTCCAAGCGACTATTGAAGGTTCGGCGACTTATCGCAGCACGCGGGCGGCTACGCTTCAAGCTGACCCCACATTTACCGGGCGTTGCAAGGTTCGCGCGCGTCGCGTTACGCCTTCCGATTTGGCTTTCGAAGGTTCCGTAGTTGATGAAATTAAATGGCGCGACGTTTATTCCGTTTCGCCAGTTTTCGAAACGCACTTCGGCAACGTTACGACAGTTCAAGCGGTAACTTATGCGACTTCCGGCGCGCTTGCGCTGAAAGAACGAAAATTGAATATGCTTGTTACCCGGAAGATTCCGGTTCGTGTCGCCGGTTCAACTTTTACAAGCGAACTTTACCCGACAAACGACGCCGCCGAAATATTTTCGGCTGTTTGCTTGGATTCGCATATCGGCAACCGACAAACCGCCGAAATTGATTTCGATTCTATTTACAATTCAATTTCGGAAGTTTCAGATTATTTCGGAAGCCCTGCAAGTTCCGAATTCTGCTATACGTTCGATTCGAATAATCTTTCGTTCGAAGAAACGGCGAAGTCTATTGCCGACGCTGTTTTTTGCACGGCATACCGGCGTGGCAATATTGTTAAACTTGCGTTCGAAAAAGAAACGCAAGATTCGACTTTGCTTTTCAATCATCGAAATAAATTGCCGGGTTCTGAAACTCGAACGGTTCGTTTCGGTAATCAAGACAACTTCGACGGGGTTTCATTTCAATATACCGACCCGGAAGACGACGCCTTGGTTACTTATTACATTCCCGAAGACAGGTCGGCAATTAATCCGAAAGAAGTTGAAAGCTTGGGCGTTCGCAACGGTCTTCAAGCTTATTTGCACGCTTGGCGAATCTGGAACAAAATTCGTTATCAAAACGTGATTACTGAATTTACGGCTACGCAAGAATCCGACTTGCTGGTTAAAAACGACCGAATTTTGGTTGCCAACAATACGCGCCCTGATACGCAAGACGGCGAAGTTCTTTCGCAAAACGTTTTGCAATTGAAGCTTTCCCAAAATGTCGATTTGACACAATACGAAGAACATACTTTGTTTCTTCAATTGTCCGACGGAACCTTAGATTCGATTCCGGTTACGGCTGGCGATAAACCGAACAAGGTTATTTTGTCGCGCGCCCCGCGCCTGCCTTTGTCGCTTTCCGATGACCTTTACGCCCGAACAACGTTTATACTTGTGGGCAATGAGGATTCGCGCGAAAATGCGTTTCTAGTAAGCGAAAAAGAATCGCAAGGAAACTTTACTTCGGTTGTTCGTGCAATCAACTATGATTCGCGATATTACACGAATGATAAAGATTTTATCGACGGAATCGTTAACGAAAACGGCGAATTCGTTTAAATTTGCCCACACTTTAGGAGTTTCAAACATGGCCCAACTTCCAATCGACGAAGCGATTAACCGATTCAAAGACAACGAAGTTCGCTTCGACGATTTTGTTAATGATTCGACCGGATATAATCGCGATAACGGCGCACCTGTCGAAAGCATCCCGGCTTTTCTGAATCGGATTGAATCCGAAATTTCAGCAACCGGGGCGATTGCAATTACGCAAGCAAACAAGACCGCCGCCGAAGCTGCAAAGAATATCGCACTTACTGCGCAAGCTGGCGCGGAAACCGCACGCGATGCCGCCATTACGGCCAAAGGCGACGCCATTACGGCTAGAAATGACGCCGTAGCCGCCGCCGCTGGCGCGTCGCTTAGTATCGTCGGCAAGGCAACAAAGGCCGAACTAGACGCCGCTTTGGCTTTTGTTGATGGAACAATCGGACTTGTTACCAACGACGCGACCGCAACCAATAACGGTTATTATCGTAAAACTGGCGCTTCGGGCGCGGGTTCTTGGGTTGCATCGTCTTATGACCGCGTAGCCCTGTTGGAAGCCGACAACGAATATACGAAGTTTCTACAAACTGCCGTAAAGAAAGAAACGGCGCGGATTTTTACCGGAAGCCAATTGTTTAACGGCGCGGCATGGTTCAACGGAACAACAACCGTCGGCGCTACTGCAACTTCGGGCGGTTGGAAGATTCCCGCAGGAAGTACCGGGAACACAAGTTACAACCGATACGAATTCGGCTTTACCGCCGCTGAATCCGCCGCGCTTGCCGGTCGAACCTGCCGTTTCTTGCTTACGTTCAATACTTCGGCGAACTTGCTTTCGACGCTTACGAACATTGCAAAAGCTGTTGATATTACGGGCACGGCTGGAACTTTGGCAAACCTTCGCTTTGTTGCGTTGAATTCGACAAAAGCAATTTTCAGCTTCGATTACACGTTTACCGGCAACGAAACTTTGCTTTCGTCGTATCTGCAAGTCGTTAATACGGTTGCGCTTGGTGCCGACGCTTCGCTTTATTGCACCGGCCTTTTTTACGCCGCGCTTGATGCGCGCGGCCCGGCTGAAGCCGTCGCCGAAATCGGAACGATTGCAACGCTTACGACCGCTTCGGCTGAAAACAAGCTTGTTGCACTTGACGAACGTTCTTCGGTTTCGTTGAATGCCCAAACCTTCAACGGTGGCGTTTACAGTGCTTCGGCAATGTCAATGAGCGTTCCCGCTGGTTCTAGCGGCATGAATTCGTATATTACGTTTTCGCTTCCGCTTGAACGAAACGTTTTGCGTTCCGGTCAAACCGTTACGCTTGAACTTGTCTTGACGACAAGCGACAACCTTATTGCCGAACTTGGTAGCGCATACGCCGCGAACATTAACGTTTCGGTTGATGGCGTAAATTCTAATGCGCAAGCTGTACCGGGAACAATGAAAGTTGTTCAAAGTGCTGTAAACGAAGTCACCATTACCGGCGATTACGTTTTGCGCGGCGGTCTTCGCGAAACGGCGGGCCTTTACTTCCAAATGGCGCAATCGGCGGTTTCGGCAAGCGGTCGAAGCTTTGCGTACAAAAAGGCTTCGTATCGCCTGAAATCTGAAACTTCGAACGACAGCGTTGTTATTCGTCGGTTGTCCGATGCGCTGTTTTCGTCGGGCGACCTGAAAGACGTTGCAACGTCGGAAGGTGAAATTTTCGCCGGGGCGACCGTTCGCGACGCCGGTTACGGCCTTACCGTGCCTGTCGGGCAAACTGGCGCGAATTCGTACCGTCGGTTCAAAATCGACGTTTCCGCAATTAAAAAGTTTGTGGGCAGCATTGTACGGGTTCAAATGTTGGTTTCGACTTCGGCAAACGTCGAAGCTGAAACGCCGCTTACCGGCAATCTTAGCGCCTTCTATTCGAACACCGGGCCGGTTTACAACGCTGCAAAATCGTCTTCAATTACAAAGCTTTCGTCGAAGCTTTGGTTGTACGAATTTACGTACGTCATTGTCGGAACTGAAACGCACCTTGGGCCGTACGTTCAGCTTTCGGGCGCAAGTGCGGCGCGTACTTCCGAAGGCTTCGTTACTTACGAAGATTTGCGCTTTGTCTTCGATAAAGCCGGTTACAGTGCGGGCGTTCCCGGTACGCGCGGTTATTCGCCAGCCGAACAAACGTTGAAGTTCCGCGAAAGCGTTATTCAACAGGCACTTAACGCGCTTTCGCCTGAAGTTGTTTATACGCAAACCGTTACGGTCAAAGCTGACGGAACCGGCGATTATACGACGCTTGCGGCGGCGATTGCTGCAATCGGCGGCGGTTCGAATGCGTATCGTCGGGTTCTTTACAAAGTGTACGAAGGTATTTACACCGATACCAACGTTTACCCGCCGAATTATTCGGATATTGTCGGCGTTGGTGAACGCGACAATATTTGGTTCAAGGGTGAATTGCCGGATTCTGTCGCAATTGCGACGATTCCAACGGTTCAAACTTTGTATATGAACCAAACGACGCGGCTTAAAAATCTAAAAATTACCGCGCGAAACATGCGTTACCCGATTCATTCGGATTCGGGCGCAAGTTCGTATCGCGCGCTTCAGGAAATCGAAGATTGCTATATCGAACACTTGGGCAACCAAGGGGCGATTGACTGGCAAGCGGCGAACGGCGGCAATCCGGGCGGGGTTTGGGCTTCCGAACATGCTTGGGGTTGCGGTACGCATTCCGGGCAAAAAATCTTTAGCCGTCGGTCGATTTGGGTAAGCCGTACGTCGCCGTTCTACTTCCACACAAACGCCGACTTTGCCGAACCTTGTTACGTCGAACTTGACGGCGGGGCTTCGATTTGTACGACCGATACGGGAAGCGCGCTTGTTGTTCAGCCTTTGGGTTCAGGCCAGCCCGACCGCTTCGTTATCAAGAACGGTTGCGAAATTCGCGGGCCTTTGACTGTCAACCCCGCGCCTTGGCTTTCGAACAGCATTTACAACCAACGCGGCGACCAAAATTCGGAAGTCGAAATTTACGTTTCGGGTTCTTCGCCGGTTGCTTGGACAAGTTCGAACAATTGCAACGTTTTAGAACTTCGAAGCGTTGACGCTGCAAATTCGGCTGTTGTTGTTTCGGGAACCGGGGCCGAAGCTTTGTTTGGCAAACAACCGAAATACGTTGCGGGCGGCGTTGGTTATCCGGCGCGCGTTTACAGCAAACACGCAATTACCGGAAGCGTTAGCGGCGTTTTGTTGGGCGCGCGTTTGGGCAACTGTTCTTCGGTTGATAAAACGTTGAACATTGTTTTCGACGGTTCGGTTAATAAAACGATTACGCTTAACCAAGATTATTCGGCAATGTCGAACGCAACGGTCGTCGCTTCGTTGAATACGGCACTTGCCGACGGAACGCGCGCGTTTTACGAAATCGACCCTTACGACAACACTTGCCACATTACCCAAGCTGAATACGAAAAGACGGTTCTTAATACCGGCGCTTCGGCTGTTCTGCGCGGAATGGGCGTCGCCTTTGACGGAAGCCAGTTCAAGGGCCGCATTGCGACCGCCAGCGACGCCGCAAGCCTGTTCGCAGGGGTTGCACTGGAAAACGTCGTAGCGGGCCAGCGCGGGCGCGTTCTGCGGCGCGGTGCCCACATTCACCAACAGCAAATCGCGTTCGTTTCCGCCCCGTCTGTCGCGTTTGGCGATACCTTCGGGATTTCAGGAACGACCGGGCAGTTTGTGGAAGGCGCGGCGGTTCCGCTGATTCGTTGCATTGAAATTCGCAACGGCTACGGAATCTTCGAAGTTCTTTAACAAGCTTCGGAAAAAGACAACCCCGCTTCGGCGGGGTTTTTATTAGAAGAACAATTGCGCGGTTTCGGCTTTCTTATACGCCCCGCAATCGTAAAGCATTTCGACCGCTTCGTTAATATACCAATCGTAATTTATATCGTCTGGCAGTTCTTCCGGCAAATCCATTACCGGGCGTGCGCCGTCGGTCTTTCCGACTTTGTTTCCGCTTCCAACGTATGCGATATAACCGGCTTCGCCTTTTGGGTAATACCAACGAACGACCTTGCCTAAATATTGGCCGTTCTTTTCGCCGCCGCCTTTAACGTTCTTGACCGATACGAAACGCCGAATATCGCGGCAAGATTTAATCGTTTTTTCGACTGCGGTTCCATTCTTCAAAAAAGAAATAACCGCGTCGCTGCATACCAACGCTTCGGGATTCTTCGACAGAATCGAATTAAGGGCCGAACCGCGTTCGCAATAAGCGCCTTTGGTTTTGACGCCCAAGCGTTCGTCTAAGAAGCGCGCTTCGGCGTCGCCGCTTTCTGTTTTTACTGCGACATACGAATTAACGTCGCGACTATAAACGGCGGCGTATCGCGTTTCTTCGGTCTTGAATGCGGTTCGCTTTTCCCATTCGGCAATAATCGCCCTTACTTCGTTATGGCGGTCTTTGTGATACTTTGAAACAATGCCGTCGGTATTGCCGGAAATAACAGAAATGCCCGCTTCTTCCAGCATTTCGATAAGCATAAGCAAAACAAGTTGCCCGGTAATCGTTACTTGCAACATAAGTTGCGGCGCGTAAAGCGTTGAATATTTGTTGCCAAGTTTGCCGAAACTTCCATTAATCGTAATCTTCAAACTGTCGGCAATGGTCTTCCAACGCTTCGCCCCGGCTTTGTCGCCTGCCTTTTTAGCTTTGGCGGCTTCATTCTTGGCATGAATGCGAGTTTCGACAATAGCGTTATAAACTTGCAAGAACGCTTCGCCAAGGTGCGACGGGAAAAGCCTTTGATTAAGGATAATTCGCGGATAAAACGATTCTACGTCGTTATCCGCCAAAATGATTTCGTCGGTCGCTTTATGTGCGGCTTTCTTTTCGGTCGAATGCAAACCGCCCATGCCTAGTTTATAGACGCTGGAACCGATTTTAACTTTCAGTTTGTCGATTTCTTCCGGCATTATCGGCGACCCTAAACCGTCAAGATAAAACCGCGCGTTCTTGATTACTTCGAACATATCGCGCAACTGTTGCGAACTGTACGAAATGAAATCCGGGGCGTTGTATTGCAAGACCAAATCGGCGGCTAGTGTGGGCTTGCGCGGGTAATAGCCTAAAACCTTTTGCAGTTCGCTATTAATCACGGCTTCGGCTACTTGGGCATCCGATTTGCTGCGAAGGTCTATGCCGTATTCTTCCGACATTTCCATTCGCAATTTAATTTCGGGCGCAAGTTCGTTAAATAGAAGTTCCGTATTCGCTAAGTCGTTACAACAATACGGGCGCACTATGGCCGCATCTTCCGCCGTCAAAATGTGCGATTCTGGAAACGGCAAGTCTTGCATTCGGGCCGCGTGCAAACGCCCGGCGTAAAGCTTCAACGAAGCCGGGTTGGCAGATACGCCGCCATTTACCGGGCAAACGTTGAATATGTCGATATGGTTATATTTGCCAATTTGAATTCGATATTTCTTTTCAATATCGAACGGCGTAACTTTTTTCGTTCCGTAGTTCTGCCCGCTTTTAATAATGAAGTCGGAAGCTTCTTTAAGTTCGTTGCAGCTTAAACCCTTCGCCGCAAGTTCGACCATTGGAATATCGTAAGAATTTGAATTGAAGCCCACAAGGCAAAAGCGCCAAAGCATCCAACGCAACTTCATTTCGGGAAAGTCGTAATCCGGCGACCGTTCGAACGCGACAAACTTTCCATTCGCCAGACATTTAAACGCGACGTAAAAGAAGTTTCGGTAACATTCAACGTCGAAGACGAAGACGCTTCCGGCTGGAACTGCCATTAGTTCTTCGTCTGTCATAAATTCGACAGGGCGAAGCATAAGCCGAACCGCCGACGCTATCTTGTCGATTTTCCGATTCGCTTTTGTTTTTATAAAGCCGTTTTCGTCTAACATCTTCGAAGCTTCCTTTTAAAACGGCGGAAAGTTATCGTCTTCTTCCGACGACGCTTCGGCATTATGCGGCGTTGCGCTGTTTCTGTCAATACCTGAAAGAACGCCGCGCACGTTTTCGCCGAAAAAATATGCCTTGTTCGAATCTTCGTCGAAATGAACGTTTTTAAACAACGGTTCGACCATAAGAAGATATTTCGCATTAAAGCCCATGCTTTCCGGCAAGCCTTCGATTTTATACGTCGAAGCTTCGGCTTCCTGTTCGTTCGAAGCCAACATGCCGTCTTCAAAATAGACAATGCCGCTTCGACTGAATGATTCAATCGAACGAACGGCCTTGTAAAATTCTTCGGGAACGGGCCAAGGGTTCAAGCCTTCGCAATTAAAAATGATTCCGTAATTCGGGTATTGTTCGCCGAAAAGTTGCGTCTTGATAAATGAATCATCTTCGAACCAGAACGTCGCAGACGCCCCGGAATAGCCGAACCCGGTAAGCGCCTTGCCTGCCTTGGCAATGGCGACCGCCGACGCCTTGGGAACCAGCATACCGGGCGGAAGGTCGATGCTGTGCCAGTATTCGACCAGAACATGCCCATTCGTCGCGACGGCGCTTCCTGACTGCAACAGCACGGCGGCAAGGTGCGCATGTTGCGCCCCGTCTGTCGCCAGCGGCAAGACCGCTTCGAAGGCGGCTTTAATGCGGTCGTCGATTACTGCGCAACGTTCGTCGGGGCCGGTAATTTCGAAGTCGCCGAATGCAACGCACGGAACAAGCGCCTTAAACGCCCCGGAAACGACTGCAAGCGCGTTCGGCGATAGTTGGGTAATTGACAGGTCTTCGCCGACCTTGGAAAGCGCGTCGATTAGTTGGTAAGTATGTGGGCACGCGGTCAAGTCTTCTTCGACTTTCGTTGCGACCGTAAGAACGCCGTTTGACGCTGCGGCCCAATTGCCGGAAATCATGCCGAATTGCTGTTGAACTGTTCCGGCCTTCTTTTGTGCGACGGCAACGAACTTCAACGCCGCAAGCAATGACGCCGCAGGGTTTGCGGTTGCCTTTGGCCGTCTGGCGCGATGTTTCTTCGGCTTTGCAGCTTCCGGCGTTGCGGCTGGCGCTTCGCCGGTCGGAAGCGGAACGTTATTGTCGATTTGCGTTGTCATTGCTTGCCCCTTCGTTGTCAAGTTTGGTAATTGCAGCTTGAAGATAATTCGCCATATCTAACGCTTCTTCTAAGGCATGTTGCAGCCATGCGCGAAGCGTAAGCGGGTTATTGTCAGTTGTTACGCCATATTTTGCAAGTCCTACGATTGAACGTTGCAACAACATTTCGCGGTTCTTTTCTACGTTGGAATCGGGCGATTTCGTAATTTCGTTCGTCATGTTTCACCATTCAGCGGATAAGATTTCGGGATATTTCTTGTTTGTCCATACCCGAATGCGGGAAGGAACGCGCAATTCGGAAACGCGGCGCAACGCTTCGTAAGTCGTAACGGGCGGGTCTTCGTAATGGCGTTGTCGCCACCAATCGCGCGCCCGCTTGCCCGCAAGGCCGGGATGTTCAAGGCAAAGCCATTCATTGAACATTTGAAAGCCGCAGAAATACGAAACCTTAATCGAAGGCGGCGAAGTAAGAATGCCGCTTGCATCGCGCTTTTCGTGCAAGTTGTAAATAATCTTTTGCACGTTGAAATAATCAACTATTGGCGCATCTGACCGCAGAACGTCGCCGCCGAATGAATTTGCAAACAACTTCGTTTCGAAGCTAAATTCGGTTCCGCAGTTTATACAATGACGCGCCGAAGCATGGTTATAAACGCCGCAGTTTTCGCAGATACGAACCGGCGCGTCGCCGGGCGCACCTTTGCCGGGCTTGCGCGGTTTTACCGGGTCATTTATCGGCCCCAAGCGTTTAACGTTTCCGGCGAAATCAAGGAACAAACAATTTTCTTTGTTCGTAGCTGGCGACGGTCTGGTTCCGCGCCCGCCCTTTTGAACGTGTTTGCCCGGCGACATAGTAGGCTGAAAGTCGGCGATAAGGTCAATCGCCGGGAAGTCGTAACCCGTCGTATATTTGTTCATGCCCACAAGTGCGCGATATTCGCCAGCTTCGAAAGCCGCCATACGAATATCGTTTTCTTTTTCGGTTAATTTCGAATGGCTGGCAATGGCCGGAATGCCAAACGAATTTAACATGGCCGCGATATGTTCGGCATTCTTTACGCCAGCGGCGAAGATAAGCCAATGGTTACGGTCGTATGCAAGTTCGCAAGTTTCCTTCAAACCTTCGTAAATGACTTTTTCGGCTTCGTCTTCGGCTTGTTTGCCGTTGAAATCGCCGTTTGAAAGATTAAGGTTCGACGTATCAATTTTCGTTGCAGTTGGGCGCGAAATCAACGGCGACAAATAGCCTTCGGCGATAAGCCGGTTAAAGGCTTCGATTCCTGTTATGTCGTAACAAACATCGGTAAAAATGCCGTCGTCTTCGGTAATCATGCCTTGTTTAAGACGGTAAGGCGTCGCCGTGAATCCAATAACCTTTAAGTTCGGGTTAATCTTTTTCAGTTCGGCGATAATGTATTGGTATTGGGTATCTTCCGAAGGGCTTAACAAATGCGCTTCGTCGATAATCAACAAATCGCGCCAGCCAAAATGCCTTAAATGCGGCGGCTTATTGTCGCCAGCTTCAAGCGATTTTTTAATGGCTGGTGCGACCGATTGAACGCCGCCGAACACGATTGGCATAATCATTTCGCGGCTATTCAGGCCAGCGGAATAAATGCCCATTGGTGCGACAGGCCAAACCGACAAAAGCTTTTCGGCGTTTTGCGAAATCAACTTTTTAACGTGCGTAAGCATCATTATTCGTTGATTCGGCCAATATTCGAAAATCTTACGAATGAAGTTCGCAATAACGACCGATTTTCCGGTTCCGGTCGGCATAGCGACGACAGGGTTTCCGACCCCGCCGCGCTGGAAATAATCGAATATTGCGTATTCCGCTTCGTCTTGATACCAGCGGTTCGCATAAATACTAGACATTTTGCGTTATTGCCTTATATGAAGGGCAGGCCGTCGGGATAAATTCTTTCGGAATGTTCCCGTTATGAACTTCGCAAAACCATTCGGCGTTTTCAACAGGCCGGGCAAAGGCGCAGCTTCGGCAATTGACTTCAACGACCGCGCCTTTATGGCAAACGTCCTTCAAGTGGCAATATCCGCATTTGTGAAACGTCGGATTATCCGAAAGACGCACGGGCGGCGTTTGCGACAAAATGATTTGTTCGGCTTTCATAATCATTTGTTCGCCCAAGCCGTGATTGAGTTTCACGACTTCAACATGCAACGAATCGTCGTTCTTGTTAATATTCAAATAAACGCAATATCGGAAATTGTATTTCTTGCCATACGTTGAAGTTTGCGCGAAATGTTCCGGCTTTGCAATTGGCATTCCGTCGTCTGCCAGCTTGTTAAAACCCGCGCCGGTTCCGTTGGTCTTGAATTCCAGCAAAACGGGTTCTTCGATGCCGTAGCGTTCGGGCAAAACTGCGATGCCGTCAAGCGACCCGCCGAAGTGCCCCATAACGTCGGAAATCCTGTATTGTGGGTATTCGCCTTTTTCGTTCGGCGCTTCGTCGCGATTTTCGAACCAAACTTTAAAGCCGATTCCTTCCAGCCATTCGACGAAACGCGCTTCTTCCCGGTGCCCACGATTAAACAAACGTTGTTGCCGCCCTGTCGTCTTTTCATGCAAACACCAGCGGAAGACGTACCAAAGATAACGCTTACATTCGCGACCAATCAACGACGCGCCAAGGTGCGAACGGTGCCCGCCGTCGTAAGTGCGAACGCAATATTCGTCGATTTCTTCAAGAATGCGCTTTGCAAGGGCTTTTGATATGCCGGGCGAATCCAAATTAACGCCTTGTTTTCCGTCGTTTGATTTCTTCGGCTGTTCGGCGCTGTTCGTTTTGTTCGCGTTCGTATTGCTTTCTTTGCTTGACATTCTGTTTTTCCTTGCGGCGAATCAACGCCTTTTCGTGAGTTTGCAAATAATCGGCGGATAACGTCGCAACGTCTTTTAATTGGTCTTTGCTTAGCCATGAAATATGACATTGCGCCGGGTCAATTTCAAGCGCCAAAGCTAACCAATCATACGCCTTTGAACGCGACATTAAACCACTTTTCCAAAGTTTGTCGAATTCGTCATGCGCGCGGCTTCTAAGTTGTCGGGTTTGGCGGTCTGCCATTCGACCCAACGGAACTTCGGTTTTTGGATGACAACCGACCGCCGCGCGACAATCGTTGCAGAAATAGATTTTAGGCCATTCACCATAAATGCGCCCGTAAATCTTATCGTTCGTTGTTAGTTCGATGTTTACCGAACAACAATTATCGCAATGCTTAGGCGGCGGCAATGCGTCTTTTAAGTTCGACATACGATAAATAAACCCCCAAAGAAAGCCGGGGCCGAAGCCCCGGCTAAGTTACGACCTAGCGATTAACGTTGGCCCCAAGGTGCGCCGCCTGCCGGTGCCCCGCCGCCCTGTTGCCAGCCGCCCGCCTGTTGGGCCGGTTGCTGCGCGGGCTGTTGGGCCGGTGCGCCCTGACCCCAAGCCGGGGCGGCATTGCCAGCCGGTGCGCCTTGCGGTTGCTGTTGGGCAGGCTGACCGCCGCCCCATGCTGGCGCGTTGCCCTGCGGCTGCGCTGCGGGCTGTTGCGCGGGTTGCTGTTGCCCGCCCCATGCGGCCCCGCCTTGGGGTTGCTGCGGCTGTTGGGCGGGCTGTTGCTGACCGAAGCCGCCTTGGGCTGCGGGTTGCTGTTGCGGCTGCGCAGCCGGTGCGCCTTGCCCTGCCTTGCCGGGTTCGTGGCCGTTAATGTCGAACACCTTTTTAACTTCGGTGTAACCCTTCGCTTCGGGATTGCTGCCGGGTTCGTGGCCCTTTTGAAAGCCGACTTCGATAATAAACGGGATATTGTGCATTTGCGCCGAATCTTGCACGTTGAACACGCCGATAACGTGGCAAATCGCGGAAAGCTGGCGATGTGCAATTTCTGCCGTTTGCGGGTTGGAATGGTACAGATTCAGGCGATAAGCGCCGGTCGTTCCCATTTGCGGGCCGTCAATAAGCTTCAAATTCAATTGAAGATAACCGCCGTCGTTCGCCTTGTTTGCCTTCACTTCGGAAGATTCGACGATGACCGGATGCCGACCGACGGGCAGGCTTCCGCCGCCTTGGGTCGGGTCGAATTGTTGTGCGTTGAACGCTTGCAAAAGTTTTGCCATGATTTCATTACCTTTTCGAAAAGTTCCGACAGTTTAAGGCCGTCGGATTCGCCTATTCGTAATTATAACGCTTCTTTTAAACTTCACAAGCGTTACGACATACATTTTTTAAAGATTGCATCCAAGTTCGGCGGTTCGATTTCGTTAAGCCGCCCGCTACGGTCGCGCGCCATGATTCCGAACGTCGGCAAACAACGGAAGCCGACGACGGGTTTTGGCTGGCCGGGAATGTTGACTTCGCCAAGGTGCAAAATTTCGTCGTAAAGGTGCGGAACCTTAACGTTCAAGTCTTGACCGGGGAAATACGGCTTCTTCGTCGTTACGCCGTTTTCGTCTGCGCTTGCTTGCTTCGCAATCAAATAAATATGTTTGTTCGGGAAGTAATACAACGCATTTACGATTTCCATAACGCGACGCGACATTTCGCCGTAAGCTTTGCGCCCGTCTTTGTTACGGTTAAGTTCTTGCGTTAAGATGATTTCGGCAAGCTGCGAAATTGAATCAATGCCTACAGTGTCGAAGTTCTTTGCTTCCGCCGAAGTGAAAAGCCATTTAAAGAATTCGTCGATACGTTCGGGCGTGTAAGCATCCCAAGCCGGAATATTCACGGCGTCGCGCATGGATAACATGCCGGGTTCTACGACGCAAAGAACAGGGCGCGGCGCAGTCTTGATAATCGGGGTCTTGCCCATGCCCGGCCCGCCATAAACAAGCGCCTTAACCCCGAAGCGTTGCGCCAGTTCCGACGCTGGCTTTAATTGCGACATTTGCATAAATTCACCTTTTAAGTTATTGGAAAACCGACCGACGCGACCGGCTTTCGAATAACCCGCTTGCTTAGTGTGGGCAAGCGGGAATAAATCACTTCGACTTCGGCGCGACCAGTTCAAGGGCGGGCATTGCTTCTTTCGAAGTAACAACTTCGTCGAACAGCTTTTTAAACTTTTCGGGAAGTTTCTTGTATTCGGTAATGGAAAGTTCAGGCTTCCATTTAACCAAACGTTCGGCAATAAAGACGCCTTCGGGGCCGGTCTTTTCAATCTTCGCCAAGACCTTATCGACGGCTTCGCCTTCGTTGTTCAAGTTGCGGGAAATCTTGAAAACGGCTTTCAGCTTGTAACCGTTGCCAAGTTCGAAGTTTTCGGTTCCTTCGCGCAGGGCTTCGGGGTCAAAGCTGAAAGCTTCGGCCAAAACTTCTTTACGCAACGCGGCTTCGGCGTCTTTTGCGGCGGCAAGTGCTTTAACGGCTTGTTCCCAAGCAAGAATCTTTGCGTCGCGGCTTGCTGTTTCGTTGAATGACATAATTTGGTTTCCTTCGGTTAAGCCGTCGCACAATTGCGCCGGTATGGTTCGTATTATACGACGGCTTTTTGGGTTGTCAAGCGTTACGACGAAACTTTTTCGCCTTCTTCAAGAATTCGACGTTCGCCGAACAAATCGCGATTGTTTGCGTCGTATTCGGTGAAACGGTCGGGGAAGCGATGGCGAAGCTTTGCGATGTTGGTTCGCTGGATGCCGTCGAAGGTAAGCCCACAAGCGCGGGCCAAAAGGGCGTCATACCAAAAGCCGTCGCCGACTTCTTCGCCAGCGTTCGCAACGTCGAAGGCTTCGCCATTGATTGCGGTTGCTTGCAAAGCTTCCAACAGTTCGCCCGCTTCGGTTGCTTTGCCGATGATTGCATGAATGATGTTCCGGGCCGCTTCGTTGTCTTCCGGGGAACAACTGTCGGAAATCCAAATAGGAAGCCCGTTGCAGTTCTGCCACACTTCGCCCGAAACGTTGGTAATGCCAAGGTCGCGACCGTAGAAAAGTGCCTTCTTAATGCGGTCAAGTGCGTTAAGCGCGTCGATTGCCTGTTGCAGCACTTCGCCAAAGTGCGCCAGCGGTACGCGGTCGCCGTAGAAGTGCGGGGATGCGGTCAAGTGCGCTTCGGCGATGTAGTCGAAGGGTCGTTCGTTCGTCTGGTTCATAGGTTGCCCCGTTGGTTGCGCCTTGGCCCATTGCCTAGCGTTCCAGCATCATAAGACAAAAAAAGTTACCGCGCAACAAAATTTTGTCTTGTCCGAAAGAATTTTTCCCGCTACGATAGGCGGTATTGAGCAAACAACCAATGTTAGAAGGTGCCGAACATGGCCGAACCGACCAAACTTCGCGACGAAACGCGCGAACTACTGAAAAACCGCCCGGCGACGCTGGAAATCAAGACGATAGCCGCCGACCTTGGCGTTTCTGTCGGTTGGTTAAACCAGTTTGCGCGGGGTAAAATAGAAAATCCGGGCGTCGTTACTATCTGCGCGCTTAATAACTATCTGTCGAACTTCAATAAGAAAAAGGCGGCGAAGTAATGTTAAACAACATACCGCACGAAATGCGGATTTTTAAACAATGGGTTGTTTGGCGTTACGAAGATACAGACGGGCCGAAACCGACGAAGGTTCCTTATTCCGCTTTAACCGGAAGGCTTGCCAGCGTAACCGACCCGACAACTTGGGCAAGCTTCGACGAAGTTTCGCACGCTTTTAAAACTTCCGGCATGTATAGCGGAATCGGCTTTGTATTGACCGAAGCCGACCCGTTCGCGTTTATCGACTTGGACGATACAAAAGGCGACCAAATCGGATTAGACCGCCAAATTAAAATTTACAACGAATTCGACAGTTACGCCGAAAAAAGCCCAAGCGGCAACGGTCTTCATATTATCGTAAAAGGTTCTTTGCCTTCCGGTCGTCGTCGTTCGCATATCGAAGTTTATTCTTCGGCGCGTTATATGACTATGACCGGCGACATTTACCGGAACGCCCCGATTAAAGATTGCGGCGAACTGTTGAACGTTCTTTGGTCGCAAATGGGTTCGGGTTCTGTTGCCGCCGCTGTTTATGCAGGCGTCGCCGAAGCCAAAGAAACCGACGAAGAAGTTATAGCGCGCGCAACCGCCGCAGCCAATGGCGATAAGTTCGCCGACCTTTACGCCGGGCGCTGGCAAGATTATTACCCGTCGCAATCCGAAGCCGACTTCGCTTTGGTCGATATTATCGCGTTCTATACGCAAAACCGGGCGCAGATTTCCCGAATGTTTCGCGCGTCTGGTTTGGGGCAACGGGAAAAGGGAAAGCGTGTCGATTACGTTAATTACATGCTTAACAAGTGTTTCGACCGCATGTTGCCGCCTGTAGATATTGACGGATTGCGGAACCAACTTAACGAAGCAATCGAAGCTAAGGCGAAGGCCGAACAATCGCGCGCAATGGCACAAAGCGACGCCGCCCCGCAAGCGCCGCAGCCTGTCGCAATGCCAGCCCCAACGACCAACGTTTATTCAGTTCCGCCCGGATTGGTCGGCGAAATTGCCCAATTTATTTACGCCGCCGCGCCGCGCCCTGTTGCCGAAATCGCTTTGGCCGGGGCGCTTGGTTTTCTTGCCGGGATTGTGGGCAGGGCTTACAACGTATCAGGAACCGGGCTTAATCAATACGTCTTACTTTTGGCCCCGACCGGAACAGGTAAAGAAGCAATTGCAAGCGGCATCGATAAACTTATGGCGCAAGTTATCCGAACAGTTCCCGCAGCCGTCGATTTTATCGGGCCGGGCGAAATTGCATCGTCGCAAGCAATTATTAAATATATGTCGAAGGGGCCAACGTCGTTCGTTTCAATGGTCGGCGAATTCGGCATTTATCTTCAACAAATGGCCGCAGCTAATGCCGCGCCGCATCTTATGGGCCTTCGTCGTTTCCTGTTGGATGCTTACAACAAATCAGGCGAAGGAAAGGTTTTGCGCCCGTCGATTTATTCCGACCGCGAAAAGAACACCGCCGCAGTTATTGCCCCGGCCTTTACGTTGCTTGGTGAATCGACGCCCGAAAAGTTTTACGAAGGTTTACACGAAGGTTTGATTTCCGAAGGTCTGTTGCCGCGTTTTACAACGATTGAATATCATGGCGACCGCCCGCCATTGAATGCAAATCACATTTACGCGCAACCAAGCTTCGAACTTATCGACCGGCTTTCGACAGTCTGCGCGCACGCGCTAATGTTGAACAGCCAACATAAGGCCGTGCATGTTCAATTTACGCCGGAAGCGAAAGCCTTGTTCGACCAATTCGACGAACATTGCGATTTGAACATTAATGGTTCCGACAAAGAAGTTCGCCGCCATTTGTGGAACCGGGCACACATTAAAGCGATGAAACTTGCCGCGCTTGTTGCCGTCGGCTGCAACCCTTACGACCCTGTAATTACAATCGACGTTGCAACATGGGCAACGAACCTTATTGTCGCCGACGTTCGCAATTTGCTAGAACGCTTTAACGCTGGCGAAATTGGCATAGACAACGACGAAACAAAACAGATTGCCGAAGTCGCAAAGACGATTAAACAATTTGTCGTTTCACCTTGGCAAGACGTTTCGAAGTATGCAGGCGAAGGAATGTCCAACGTTCATTCGGCGCGCATCATTCCTTATTCGTTCATACAAAGAAAGCTTGCGTCTGTTGCTGTATTCAGGAAAGACCGAATCGGCGCAACTGGCGCAATAAAACGAGCATTGAAGACACTTTGCGAACGTGGCGATTTGCAGGAAGTGAGTAAAGCCACTATGTCGAAAGACTACGGAACAACGGCACTTTGTTATATGATTTCCCACATTAAGGCATTCGGCCTTTAAACTTAACCCAACTGAAAAAGGAAAGAAAATGAAAGTTCTTAGTTTGTTTGACGGAATGTCGTGCGGGCAAATTGCGTTGCAAAAAGCCGGTATTGCATATTCTGATTACTTTGCATCGGAAATTGAAAAAGCCCCGATGCAAGTCGCAAAAGCAAATTTCCCAAACATGCACCACATTGGTGACGTTCGTTTGCTGAATGTGCCTGAAAATTTGCAGATTGATTTGCTTATTGGCGGTTCGCCTTGTCAATCGTTTTCGTTTGCAGGAAAACGCAACGGCATGACAACAAAATGCGAACTTGAAATTAAAACACTTGGTGAATATTTGAAATTAAAAGAAGAAGGCTTCGAATTTGAAGGGCAGTCTTATTTGTTTTGGGAATACATGCGATTGGCTTATCAGGCAAAGCCGAAATGGTTTTTACTTGAAAATGTAACGATGGATGCAAAATGGGAAGCTATTATTTCGGAAGCTTTAAACTGCAAACCAGTTTTTATAAATTCCAATTCTGTTTCAGCACAAAACAGAAAGCGCCTTTATTGGACAAACATTCCTTTCAATATGTCTTTTGCTGAAAAAGAAAGCGAATTGCAATTGGGTGATATTGTTGAAGAAGAAAACATAGATTTCCAACTAACTTCAACAATTGAATTTAAAAAGCTAAAAGCTCAATTGGAACAAACTTTTATTGATGGCTTGTTGTTTGAACATATTGAAAAAAATGTTTGGACTGAAAGAGTTTTCAAGAAAGATAGAAACACGTTAGCTTATCGAAAATTGTTTAGTCAGCTAAAAAGCCTTTACGACAAATCAGGATGTTTGACAACCAGCGGTCAAAATTTCAGCAACAGCGGTTCAACAAACATTGTATTTATTACAAAAGAAGGTAAGTTAAACATTCGCCCTTTGAATCCAACAGAATGCGAACGTTTGCAAACAGTGCCAGACAATTACACCAAAGGGGTTTCCAGAAACAAACGAATTGCAATGCTAGGAAACGGCTGGACTGTCGATGTTATTGCAAACATTTTCAAAGGCATTTCTTAAATTTCATTTTGACAGTTCGACCGCTTCGGCGGTCTTTTTGTTTGTGCATACGGCAAAAAAAATATAACAGGCGTTGAACGGTCGAAGAACGGCTAAGTCGTTGATTCATAAGGATTTATAACAAATTGAACGTTTATAATGGAACAGACCCCTAGACGCCCCAACTTTCATATAGAAAGCCTATCTATCATATAGATAAGATTTACAGTATTATATCTATTATATTCTTTATATTTCCTTATTTATCAAGGACTTAGCTGTTCTAGGATGCCTTCTATTCGTATAACAGACTGATTTACATAAATTTATGATAGATAGACTTGACGGGCTTTCTTTGTTATAGTAAGACGCAGCGAACAAACAAAGGAGTTTTAAAAATGGCTTACGAAATTTTCGACGCTTCGCCGCAGGCAAAGGCGAAGATTGCAAGTTATGAAGATGCAAGCGGCGTAAGTTCTAACGAACATCATCGTATTAAATACCCGTTCGACGAACTTAAAATCGGACAATGCTTCACAATTCCGATTGCCGAAGCGAACGAAACTTCGTTGCGTTTGACTGCATCGAATCGCGGCAAAAAGACCGGCAAGAAATTTTGCGTCTTGAAGCATAAGGACTTCGGTTGCGTCGAAGTCGCGCGCATTGCTTAACCGCCCAATGTGGGCATATAATCAACTTGACAAAGGGCGAAACAATGGCAGATATTGCAGACGTAACAGGCGAACGAATGGAAGTGCAGGAAGCCGCAGACATTGCCGAAATTAGACGCAAAGCCGCAGAAATGCCGAAAGGTATTCCGGGCGAATGCTAACGATGCGGCGAACCGTCTTGGCGTTTGGTCGGCGGGGCTTGCGCGCCGTGCCGTGATAAGTTCAAATTACCGTAAGGGGTTCGAAATGTCGAAATGTTGCAACAACAATTGCAGACAGGGCCGCGATTGTCCAAACCGACCAAGCGGCGTTAATTGGCCGTTGCTTGGGCTTGTCGCCTTTTGCTTCGTATTTTGGGGCGCTGTTTTTTGGGTCTTCGCATGACGCCCGAAACATTAGCCAAATCAGGAACCGAAGCGGCGCACCAAACCGCGTTATTTGCTTGGGCCGCGTTGCAGCTTAAACGCTGGCCCGAACTTCGTTGGTTGCACCATATCCCTAACGGCGGAAGCCGGGGCGATGATGCGAAATCGCGCGCTATCCGGGGTTCGCAAATGAAAGCGCAAGGCGTGCGAACTGGCGTTGCCGACGTATGCTTGCCAGTTCGCCGGGGTGAATGGTCGGGGCTTTATATCGAAATGAAGAAGCCCGCCGAAAAGCCGGTTAAGGCAACGTCGAAAGGCGGCGTAAGCGACGACCAAGCCGAATTCGGGGCGTTTGTCAAGTCGCAGGGCTTCGGCTGGATTGTCTGCTATAGTTGGGAAGAAGCCGCCGAAGTTTTAACGCAATATTTAACGTATTTTAAAAAAAGTTCTTGAAGCCGAAGTTTTGTCGTGTGTAATTCAATACATCAACAACGCAACAGCGAAGGAACGCAAAATGCAAATCGTAACCAAGAAAATCAAACTTTTCGGCAAAGTTGAAACGATGTTTCAAGTTATCGACAAAGACGGCGAAGTTTTGCAAGTAGCTTGCAGCAAGGAAGAAGCCCAAGAATGGATAAACAACCAATCGAACGCATAAACGAACTTTGCGAAACAGCGCGGCAACGAATGGAAGTTGCCGCGTATGCGCCGGGTTCTTCTTACGCTGAAATTCTTTGGCTTTCGCACGAAGAAGCTTTGGAATTCATGGAACTTAAATTGCGCCTGCCTTCGTTCGGTCAATTGGCCTTCGAAGCCAAAGGCCGAATTATTTGTAAAATCGTCAAGCGTCGAATTTTGCACGCTTCTAAGGTGAAAATATGAACAAAGAACAAGCCGCCGAACTTTTGGCCGCAATCAAGCGCAACCGCGAACGTTTAGACGGATGCAAGAAACATTCGTTCGCATATCCCGAAGATCGACCGTTGCAGTTTGGCGAAAAGCTGACTTGCACGAACTGCGGCGGCGTAATGGATGCGGTGCAAGCGTTCCGCTATTGCGAAGGTTTTAAAGCTGCGGGCGGCAATCCAAACGAAATTATTAAAGGTTTTGAATGAAAGGGGCTTGAAATGGTCGTTAAATACTCAGACGCAACAAAATTCAATCATGCGAAAATGATTGCACGCGAAGGCGGTTGCTTTATCGTAGAACGCGGCAACTATGACAAGAAGGAATTTATCTTGTATCGCGAAAACAAGTTCGGCCCGAATCTTCGTATCGGCAAGCGTTCGACAGTCGAAGGCATTTTGTCGCTAGTGAAGAAAGCAACGGCGACCGCTTGACACTTGACGAAGTTTGGTCGTATAATTGAACCAACGTAACGAAAGGGGTTCAACATGCAAACGACGGTCAAGGTTTTGGGCGGCTTGGAAATTACCGTAGAATTTACGGCTTGCGGTGCCGAACCCGACGTAGGGATTATGTCGGACTACTTCGAAGATTGGTCGATTTGCGAAATCGCAGGCCGACCGCTGCGCAAGAAAGAATCCGCCGAATGGATTTACAAGCGGCTTTCGAAAAGCGATAATGAAGCAATCGAACAAGCTATGTTAGACGCAATGGAAGGCGCGCGAAATGACTATTACGAAGACTAACGTTTGTCCGGTCTGCAACGGCGTTTGCGGCGTCGAAGTTGCGCCGAACGATTGGTTCGACTGCGAAGCGTGCGACGCAACAGGAATTAAAAAGATGATTGTTTATACGAACCGCGCCAGCCTGTCGAAATGGGATTCGCGCTTTCTTGAATTGGCCGAACATATCGCCGCATGGTCGAAAGGCCCGCGAAAGCGTATCGGCGCGGTTATCGTTCGGCCTGATAGGTCGATTGCGTCGCTTGGATACAACGGCCCGCAGCGCGGCTTTGACGACGAAGCCTTTTTGGCTATGGAACGCGAAGCGCAACATTCGGTCGTAATCCATGCCGAAGACAACGCATTGCAACAGACGCACGAAGCCGAATCGGTCGCAGGTTATACCCTGTACGTTTCGCCGCTGTTCCCTTGCGCCCGGTGCGCCGACAAGATAGCGAAAGCGGGAATCGCCCGCGTCGTTGCTTATTGTGGGGATGCTTCAACAGATTGGAACAATTCTATGAAACAAGGAATTGAAATTTTTATCGAAGCTGGCGTAGAATGCTTGTTTATGTTTGAAGGGGCTTAGAATGGAACATGCACAAATCGAAAGTTATTGGCTAGTCAAAGACGAAACCGGAAACGTTCTTGCAATCAATACGCAAGACTTCGAAGTGCCGAAGCTGGTTCTTACCGAACAAAGCGTAGCGCCCGAATGGTTTAACGTCTTGCGCGCTTCCGCCGTCATGTATCAGCAACTAACGTTGCAATATAAGGCGCTTCAAGCCCTTATCGACCTTGGCGAAATCGTCGGCGTTAATGAAGAATTGTTGAAGCAATTTAACCAAATGCAAAACGGCGTCTTACTGGCGCAACAAGTAGCGCGCGAAGGAACCGAAAAAGTCGCCGTAGTTATTGACGCACAAAACAAAACGTCGTAAAATAGTCGCACGTTCAACAAAAGGAGTTCCCCACATGAAGCGCAACATAACGCCAATCGTCGCAGTTCTTGCAATAGTCGCAGCCTTGGGGCTTGTCGGCGCTATGGATGCGGAAGACGCCGAAGCGCAAGCGGCGTTGTATTGCGACAACGTTAAGTCGGGCGTTTGGCCGGACTACGAAGAAGCTTACGTTTCACAATGCGAAGCGACGCACGGCCCGAAAAAAGTTGCAAAAAACTTTCGTTGAACGCTTGACAGTCTTAAAAAGTAGCGTAGAATTCAAAGCGTCGTAACAAACAACGACGTATCTTTTAACCCTTCGAAGGAGTTTTTAAAATGGCTACCAAGAAATCCGCAGGCAAGAAAACCTCCGCCGCTGAAACCGCAACCGTTGTTGCAATTACCCTTGCGACAATCGTTGCAGCCGGTGCAAATGGCATTTACACTTCGCCCGAAGTGCATTTGCCGCTTGTTGAAGCTGGCATGGTCGAAATCAATCCGGCCATGACCAACGAAAACGGCGAAGTCGCAACCCGCGCAACACAAAAAGGCATCGAAAGCCTTGACAGTGCCGCAACGGTCGCAGACAATGCAACTTCCGAAACCCAAACCGCCACAACCGGCGAAACTCAAAAGGTGAAAACCATGTTCAAGATTGAAGCAAACATCCCCGTTCCTGCAATTTCCGGCCGCGGTCGTGCTGGTAATGTTTACCCGTTTGACCAATTGGAAATCGGCCAAAGCTTCTTTGTTGAAGGGGAAAAAGCAATTTCTCCTTCAACAATTTCGGCTGCAAATTACCGCTATGCAGTGCCTTCTGCCGACGGTGCAACCAAGACCAACAAGAAGGGCGAAACCGTGCCGGTTATGACACTGGTTCGCAAATTCATTGGTCGTAAGGTTGAAGAAAGCGGCACAAAAGGCGTTCGTGTCTGGCGCACCGCCTAACCTGCCCGGTCGCCCTTCGGGGCTTCCGACAACAGCCCGGCCATTGCGCCGGGCTTTTTCTTGCCTGTTGTATTTGTTTTCAGCTATACTTCGGCCAATATGCGCCATTCGGTGCGCCGGATTATCGTAATGGAAAATAACAAATGCCTGAAAAAGACCCGAATAACGCGGCGTATTTCGTCGAATGGATGCGGCAAATTATGCCGTATATTTCAACGTTCTTTCTTTCAACATGGGGCGGCGTCGTGAATCATATTACGAAGCTTCGGAACGGAAAAAAGAAATTCCAGTTTAAAGAACTGGTTTTCGATTTGGTTGTTTCAACGTTTGCCGGTTTGATTACTTTTTATTTCTGCCGGGCTGCAAATGTTAGCGAAACTATGTCGGCGGTATTAATCGCAATATCCGGGCATATGGGAACGCGCGCAATAGCCGGATTCGAAACTATTTATCGCCGCGTCGTAAATATTAAGGAATCAGGCAATGAACAAAATTAAAATTCAACTTATCGAAGATTGGCGCAACTTTTGGCGCTTTTGGTCGGTTCGTCTTGGCGTAATTGGTTCGGCGCTTACCGGCTGGCTTGTCGCATTCCCCGACCAAGCTTTGCAGGTTTGGGCGTTGCTTCCCGCCGATTTGAAGGCGTATCTTCCCGAACAATATATGCCGCTTGTTGGCGTCGCAATCTTCGTTCTATCGTTGGTTGCCCGCGCTATCAAACAAACGAAGCTTGAACCGAAAGGGGTTGAAGATGACCGAACTTAATTACGTTGCAATCGCCCGTCGCGATATTGGCTTGCGCGAAATCAAAGGCCCGAAACACGCCGGGCGAATTGTCGAAATGCTGTGCAAGCTTGGCGCATGGTGGCAAGACGACGAAACGCCTTGGTGCGGCGTAGCTTTGGCCGCATGGATGAAAGAAGCCGGTTTGTCTTATCCAAAGGCGTATTATCGCGCTTTGGCATGGCTAGATTACGGCGTAGCTTGCGGCGCACAATATGGCGCAATCGCCGTTCTTAGCCGCAAGGGCGGCGGGCATGTTGGAATCGTAACCGGCGCAACGCCGAACGGGTCGCATGTTCGCTTGTTGGGCGGCAACCAAGGCGACGCCGTTTCCGAAGCTTGGTTTCCTGTCGAACGGGTTTCGGCTTTCCGTATGCCCGAAGGGGTCGCGAAGGCCATTCCCGCGCCTGTCGCAGCCCTTGGCGACCTTTCAAGGGGCGAAGCATGACCGCGCTTATTTTGGCTGGCCTGAAACGCTTTGGCGGCTGGATTCTGGCCGCGCTATCCATTGCCGGGGCGCTGTTCGTTGCCCTTCGGTCTTCGCGTAGTGTGGGCAAGGCCGAAGCCAAGGCGGAAGCCGCCGAAGAACAAACGAAACGTAACGAAGAAATCGCCGTTCGCGAAATCGACGTAGCGCGCGAAGCTGCTAAAACCGAAGTCGAAACCGTGAAAGGGGCAAACGATGTTCAAGCAAATATTAATCGTCTTGACGCTGGCGACGCTGCTAACAAGTTGCGCGACAAATGGGCGCGGGATTAAAGAAACTGTCGAACAAAAGCCGGTCGTAATTGATACCGCTTGCAAATGGGTTCAACCGATTTTGATTTCGAAAAAAGACGTATTGACCGACGGAACCGCCCGGCAAATTCTAGCGCATAACGAAACATGGGCGAAGAATTGCGAAACGCATTAAACGGCTGACAATTGCCGCCGCTTGCGGTATAGTCGGGCAAACATATAAAAGGCTTGCCGCTATGACCGAATCCGAAGAAAAAGCCGCATTCGCGCAAGCGATGATTTCGGCGAATATGAATCCCCTTGAAGCCGGGCAGTTGGTACACCCGGCCAATTTCAATCGCGCCGCGCAAATCGCTTCAATGTGGCATAACGACGCCGAAGTTAAGGCGTTGATTATCGAAATCAAGAAAGCCGAAATCGCCGAAACTGGTATTTCGGAAGATGAAAAATACGTCGAAGAAAAGCTAAAAGAAATAATCGAAACGTCGCGTTTTGCCGACGATAGAATTAAGGCGCTTGATAAGCTAATGGATTTAAAAGGCTTGTCGAAGAAGCCACAAAGCGGCCCGGCTGTTCAAGTCGTAATCCCGCGCGCAATCGAAGTTCCAACGCATGGAACTAACGAAGAATGGGAAGCCGCAGCCGCCCAACAACAACGGGAATTGCTGAATGTTAGCCGAAGCCGACATTAAAAGCGCGGGCGAAATCGCCGAAGACGCGATTAAATCGGCCCGAATGTCGGCGGCTTTGGCGAAGATGCCAAAGCCCGAAATCATTTGGCGACCGCTTCCGGGTTCGCAGTCAATTGCGATTGATTCCCGTTGCGACCATACGTTATACGAAGGCGCGCGCGGCCCCGGCAAGACCGTTACTCAACTTATGCGATTTCTTCGCCATGTTGGGAAGGGTTACGGCCAATTCTGGCGCGGCGTTATCTTCGATTTGGAATTCGACCATTTGGGCGGGCTTGTCGCTGAATCGAAAAAATGGTTCGGCAAGTTCGGCGACGGTGCGAAGTTCTACGAATCAACTTCGGCTTATAAGTGGGTCTGGCCCACTGGCGAAGAACTGTTGTTTCGGCACGTTAAGAAAATTGCCGATTACGAAGGCTTCCACGGCCACGAATACCCGTTTCTAGGCTGGAACGAATTAACCAAACATTCTTCGTCGGAACTTTACGACAAGTTTATGTCGGTTAATCGTTCGTCGTTCGACCCGGTATTAAACACGCCGAAGAACGACAAAGGCGAATATTTGACGCCGAACGGCCTTCCGTTGCCGCCGATTCCGCTTGAAGTATTCAGCACAACGAACCCGAACGGCCCCGGCCATAATTGGGTAAAGCGTCGTTTTATTAACGTAGCGCCGCGCGGAACCGTTGTTAGAACTTCCGTCGAAATCTACAACCCGCAAACCGAACAAAACGAAACAGTCGTTCGAACGCAAGTCGCTATCTTCGGTTCGTATCGCGAAAACAAGTATCTTCCGCCCGGATACGTCGCTGAACTGGAAAGCATCAAAGACCCGAACTTGCGCAAGGCTTGGCTTTATGGCGATTGGGACGTTACCGCAGGCGGCGCACTTGACGACCTTTGGCAATCGCATTTGCACGTCGTACCGCGCTTCGTAGTGCCTTCAAGCTGGCGCATAGATAGGGCTTTCGATTGGGGTTCGTCGCATCCGTTTAGTGTGGGCTGGTTCGCGGAAGCCAACGGCGAAGAAGCGCAAATTATTGTCGGCGACGAAGTTTATTCGTTTTGCCCGCAACCCGGTTCGCTTATTCAGATATTCGAATGGTACGGCGCAACCGAAGTCGGAACGAATAAAGGTTTAAAGCTTTCAGCGCCCGACGTAGCGCAAGGCATTATCGACCGCGAAGTTTCGATGATGGCGAACGGCTGGATTTCGACGCAACCTTGGCCCGGCCCCGCTGATAATCAAATTCGCGACGTTCGCGAAGCCGACGTAGATACTATCGAAGCCAAAATGTCGAAGAAGGGCGTTCGCTGGATTGAATCGGACAAATCGCCCGGTTCGCGACGCAACGGCCTTCAATTGGTACGCGATAGATTAGAAGCCGCTGTTAAAAACGAAGGGCCGGGGTTATACTTCATGGCAAATTGCGTTGCTTCGATAGAAACTTTGCCCACATTGCCGCGCGACAAAGAGAAAATCGACGATGTGGATACTTCGGCGGAAGATCATTGTTACGATATGGTGCGTTATCGCGTCTTAAAGGGTTCGAACCGCAGCGCGTCGAAATTCAAAGTTATCATGCCGTCTTAAAGGAAAAACCAAAATGCCGAACGTTGCTTTTATTCGTCCCGAACTGTCGAAACTTCTTCCTCAATATTATTTGATTCGCGATTGCCTTTCCGGCGAACCGACGATTAAAGGCGCGCGAACAGTTTATTTACCGATGCCGAACGCCGAAGACCAATCGAAAGAAAATAAGGCGCGTTACGAATCTTATTTGAAACGCGCCGTTTTCTATAACGTAACCCGTCGCACTTTGAACGGCCTTGTCGGTCAAGTGTTTATGCGCGACCCTATTGTTAAACTTCCAACGTTGCTTAAAGCCGTCGAAGACAACGCAAGCGGAACCGGCGTAAGTTTGGCGCAACAATCGAAAAAGACCCTTTCGCTTACGCTGGCATATTCGCGCGCCGGTCTGTTGGTCGATTATCCCGAAGTTCCCGAAGGCGGCGCGTCTATTGCCGACCTTGAAGCCGGGCGCGTTCGCCCGATGATTACGACGTATTCGCCGCAAGAAATTATCAATTGGCGTTTGACCGAACGCGGGGCCGAAGAAATCTTGTCGCTTGTCGTATTGGCTGAATCTTACACATTCGCCGATGACGGTTTCGAAATGAAGAACGCCGCCCAATTCCGCGTCTTGAAGTTGGACGAAAACGGCGAATACGTTATGGAAGTTTGGTCGGAACCGCAGCCTTCGGCATGGAACGGCGAAAAGACGCCGAAGGGCAATTTTCAACGAATGAAAGAAGTTCGGCCAAAAGGTGCCGACGGTTTGCCGTTGCGCGAAATTCCTTTTACGTTCGTCGGTTCTGAAAACAACGACCCGCAACCGGATAACCCGAATCTTTACGACTTAGCTTCGTTGAACGTTGCGCATTATCGCAATTCGGCGGATTACGAAGAATCTTGTTTTATCGTCGGACAACCGACGCCGGTTCTTACGGGGCTTACCGAAGAATGGGTTAAAGACGTATTGAAGGGCGTAGTTTCTTTCGGTTCGCGCGGCGGTATTCCGCTTCCTGTCGGCGGCGACGCTAAGTTGTTGCAGGCTGGCGAAAATACTATGATTAAAGAAGCGATGGAAGCCAAAGAACGGCAAATGGTCGCACTTGGCGCAAAGATTGTCGAACAAAAGCAAGTGCAAAGAACAGCAACCGAAGCCGAATTGGAATCTTCGTCGGAAGGTTCAACGCTTGCCAGCACTGCGAAGAACGTTCAAGCCGCTTATGTTTGGGCGCTTGAATGGTGCGCTTTGTTCGTCGGCGTTCCGACAACCGGAATCGTTTTCGAACTTAATTCCGATTTCGACGTTAACAAAATGTCGCCGGAAGAACGCGCCGAAGCGATTAAAGAATGGCAAAGCGGCGCAATTACCTTTGAAGAAATGCGCGCGGTTCTTCGCAAGTCTGGCACGGCAACCGAAGACGACGCGAAGGCAAAAGAGAAAATCGCGCAAGAAACCGCCGCAGCGATGGCGCTTGCGCAGCCTGACAACGTGCCCGGCGACGGTTCAACCCCGCCGAACAATAACAACGGGGCGTAATCATGGCCTTAGCTGACAACCAACGTTTATACGACATAGCGACGCGGCAACAAGTCTATATCGAAGGCGTTAAAGTTCAATACGCACGCGAATTTAATTTCGTATTGGCCGAACTTCGCGTAGAACTCAACCGTCTTTTAAGCCGCGTTAAATACAAGACTTTGGACGGCTTGACGAAGGCCGAACTTAATAAGCTTGTCGTTACGCTTCGCGCTTCGCAATCAAAGATTTACAACGCATACACGCAACAGATTATCAAACAGCTTAAAGGCTTTATGGCCGCTGATTTGGAAATCAACCGTCGCGCTTATGTGCATAGTAAATTAGAAGACGGTGCGCCGATTCCTTCCGACGAAGAAGTCGTTAAGTATTTGCAGGAAGAAAACAACCAAACGAACGTCTTTCCATTATTCGGCCTTGCTGCAATTACCGGCAATAATGACCGGCTTTGGTCGGCGGTAACGAATGCGCCAATTCCGGCGAACGGCTTGTATCTGTTGCCATTTGTGAAGACCTTTACAACGTCGGCGCAAGCTGGCGTCGAAAACACTATTCGCAAAGCATGGGCGAACGGTTGGACGTTGCAAGAAACAATCGCCGAACTTACCGGCGAAGATAGCAAGCAAGGCACTTCTTCGCAACTGCAACGAATCGGCGTGCAAGCGAACGCGGTTATCGCGACCGCTGTTCAACATACCGCCGCAATCGTTGGGGCTGGCGTAATATCGGCGCTGTTCGGCTTGTATATGTGGCATTCGGTAATGGATGGCAAAACGACCGAAATTTGCATAAGTCGAAATCGCAAACGCTATCGGTTCGGACAAGGCCCAATCCCGCCCGCGCATATTCGGTGCCGTTCGCATATCGCGCCTATTGTGGGCATAGATGACATAGCCGCCGAAACGTTCTATACTTGGGCGGTTCGCCAGCCTGCCGACGTTCAAGACGATATATTGGGCGAAAATCAAGCCGACGAAATGCGCAGCGGAAAACTAAAAGAAAAAGATTTGCCGAAGTTTGAAGCGCGGCAACCCCTGACCCTTGACGAATTCCGCCGCAAGATTAACGAAATTTTATCCCGCTGATTCGGTGAATCGGCATAACTTTAGGAGTCCTAAAAATGGCACTGAAAAAGAAACTTACCAAAGAAGAACACGCGAAACTTTCCGAACATATCAAGTCGGAATATATCGAAGACGGCGACGGCTTCCGCTTGGATATTGACGGCGACGAAGATACGGGCGCTTTGAAGCGTGCCAAAGACCGCGAAGCGCAATTGCGCCGCGAAGCCGAAGGTAAGTTGCGCGAAGCTCAAGAACAGTTAGACGCATTGGGCAACGACGACGCCCGAAAGAAGGGCGATATTCAAACCCTTGAAAAGTCTTGGCAAAAAAAGCTTGAAGACCAAAAGACCGATTACGAAGGCCGTTTGGGCAAACTTACGTCGCATACAAAAACGCAACTTGTCGATAATGTGGCGCAGCAAATCGCGTCGAAGATTTCGAACGCCCCGGCGTTGCTTCTTCCCCACATTAAAGCGCGCTTGGCTGCGGATTTTGAAGGCGACGCACCGATTACCCGGATTCTTGACAAAGACGGCAAGCCTTCCGCAATGAGTGTCGAAGAACTGTCGGCGGAATTTGTTGCAAACAAGGATTTTTCTGCTATCATTACCGCATCTAAGGCTAGCGGCGGTGCCGGTAAGCCTTCGAACCATAACGGCGGCGGTGCCCCGAACCAATCCGATAAACCCGCCGACCTTGCTTCGATGAACCCCGCACAACTTGCGGAACATATCAAAGCTTCGAAGGCAACCGATTAAAGGTGATTCATCATGGCACTTTCCGACCTTGCCGTTTATTCCGAATATGCGTATTCTTCGATGACCGAAGTTCTACGCCAAAAAATCGACTTGTTCAACGCTGCAACGGGCGGGGCAATCCAGCTTCGCGGCGCTGCGCACCAAGGCGATTATTCCGACGTTGCGTTTTTCGCCAAAGTTTCGGGCCTTGTTCGTCGCCGTAATTCCTACGGTTCCGGCACTGTCGCCGAAAAGAAAATGGCCCATTTGGTCGATACAATGGTTAAGGTCGCAGCCGGTACGCCGCCTGTTCGCCTTGACCCCGGCCAATTCAAATGGATTCAGCAAAACCCCGAAGTCGCAGGCGCGGCGCTTGGGCAACAATTGGCCGTCGATACTATGGCCGATATGCTGAATACCGGCCTTGGTGCGACCTACGCCGCACTTTCCGCACAATCCGCCATCGTGCATGACGCTACGGGCTTGACTGCGCCAGAAGATACAATGTCGTTCTTGAACTTGAACAAGGGTCAAGCGAAGTTCGGCGACCAAGCTTCCATGATTTCGGCTTGGGTTATGCACTCGAAAGCGATGTTCGACCTTTACGGGAAGAACCTTACCAACGCAGCGCAGCTTTTCACTTACGGTAACGTGAATGTCGTTCGCGACCCGTTCGGCAAGCTGTTGATTATGACGGATTCGCCTTCGTTGTTCCTTGACGAAGCGGGCGGAACCGGCGTCGATTATTACGCTTCGTTGGGCCTTACGCCGGGCGGCGTCGTTATCGACCAAAACAACGACTATACGGCCAACGAAGAAGCGAAGAACGGCGACGAAAACATTATTCGCACGTTCCAAGCCGAATGGTCGTACAACGTCGGTATTAAGGGCTTCGCTTGGGACAAGACGAACGGCGGTAAATCGCCGAACGACGCGGCTTTGCTGACTTCGACCAATTGGGACAAGTACGCAACTTCGCATAAAGACCTTGCCGGGGTTGTTGTTAAAACAAAGTAACGGAAACGAAAGGGGCTTCGGCCCCTTTCTTCCATGTTCGTTTAATTCAATAGGAGTTTGCAAAAATGAAACCCGCTAAAATTCTGTTTTTCGTTAAAGGCGTTTCCCCTACGCCGGAAGATTTCGAAGAAGCTTCGAAGCTGCAAGCGCAAGTCGTCTTCCGCAATGCGCACGCCGTACCCGCCGAAGGTACGTTGGAAGAATGCGACGGCGTAGCCGGGCACGTTCCAGCCCCTTACGCTGAAAAGCCGACCGCCGAAGAAGCGATTAAAACCGTTTCCGACAAGCTGGCCGCGCTTGCGAAGAAGGTAGGCGACGCCCCGGCCCCGAAAGCCCCGGCCAAGGCCGCAGGCACGCCCGCAGTCGCCGCCAAAGCTGCGCAGGCCACCCAAGCCCCGGCAACCGCTGCGAAGCCCGCAGCCGCCACGGCTTGGACGCCCAACGCTGCGCAGTAACCCCGAAGCCTGCCCGCCTAGTGTGGGCAGGCGACAACCGTAACGAACGAAGGTTTTAACGATGGCAATTACAATTACAATCGAAGACGGTTCAAACGTAGCCAACGCAAATTCGTTCGTTACGATTGCCGAAGCCCGTACTTACGCCGCAGAACGCGGCGTAACGTTGTCGGCTACGGATGACGACGTAGCGATTCAGCTTATCAAATCCAAAGATTATTTGGAATCGTTCGCAATGCGCTATCAAGGCGAAATCGCGAACGAAGGCCAGTCTTTGCAATGGCCGCGAATCGACGTTTATTTGTACGGAAGTGAAACGGCTTTTCCGTCGAATGCAATTCCGAAAGAACTTAAAGCGGCGCAGAATGCGACCGTCGTTGCGCTTGCGCAAGGCGTCGATATTATGCCGAACTATTCCGCAAGCGATTTCGTAATGCGTGAAAAAGTCGGGCCTATCGAAACCGAATACGCCGACCCGACGAAAGTTGGCATTGTGCCCACATTAACCGCCGTCGATTCGCTTTTGGCCCCGCTGTTCGGTTCAACTGCAACCGGCTTCGCGCTTCGAACTTTGCGGGTTTAATATGGCACGATTCGACGCACAAATTAAAACGGCGCTTCGGCTTATTGCAAAGAATGGGCAGGCTGCGAAATGGCGCGTCGTTCGCGACGGTGCGCCCGTAGATGCGTCGCAGCCTTGGAAGCCTTCGCAGCCCGCAACGCCTGTCGAACACGACGTAACGATTTGCTTTCTTCCCATTACTAAAGAAATGCGCGAAACAATCGCGTATCTTCGCGGAACCGAAGTAACAACGGGTTCGGTTATGGGATATATGGGCGCGGTTGATTTTGAACCTTCTTCGAAAGACGTTGTTATTCGCGACGGCGTAGAAATGCGAATCGAAAATATCGACGTTCTTTCACCCAATGGGCAAGCCATACTTTATACGGCGGTATTTAAAGGATGACAACAAGTTACAGTAATGCTATCGACGAAATTAACGCCGCATTCTGGCAAGACTGGAATTCGGCTAAAACTTCGTCGGTTGTTGGCTATGTGCCCGACATTCGTTGGCAGAACGTCGAAGAACCTTCAACGCCCGACGGTTCCAAATTTTGGGGCCGCGTTTCGACGCAAACGGTATTTGAAGAACAATCGACCCTTTCAACGTGCGAAGGTGCGCCCGGCCAAAAGCGTTACACTTCTTCGGGGCTGGTATTCGTGCAAATCTTTTGCCCGAAATCGAATGCGCAAGCAAACGAATTCGGTAAGAAGCTTGCCGAAGTTGCGCGAAATTCTTTCCGGGGCAAATCAACGCCCGGTAAGGTTTGGTTTCGCAATGCCCGAATAAACGAATTGCCGCCCGAAGATTTGTTTTATCGGTTTAACGTCGTTGCCGAATTTGAATACGACGAATTGGGTTAAGGAGAAATAATCATGGTTTGCGCCATTAACAAAATTGACAGTAACTTGACGGGCCTTGCCTTCGCCGAAGAAGAATGCTTGAAGCAACTTCCGACGACGCCGGTTTGGTATGGTTTGGAACCGAATTCTTATTCGGACTTTGGCGGCGAACTTTCGACCGTTGCCCGCGCGCCTATCGACCCTTCGCGACAGAATAAGAAAGGCACGATTACCGACCTTAACGCAAGCGGCGGATTTAATATCGACTTTACGAAGTCGAATCTTACCCGCATTTTGCAAGGTTTCTTCTTCGCAGACGCCCGCGAACTGCCCGCAACGAAGCCGCTTAACGCCGCAGCCGTCGCGCTTACTTCGGTTACTTCCGGCACGAAGACTTATGCCGCAGCTTCGGGCCTTGCCGCCTTCGTAGCCGGGCAATTGGTTTTCGCTTCCGGTTTCACGAATGCAGCGAACAACGGCCTTAAAACCGTCGCTTCTTCGACCGCTGGAACCGTCGTCGTTGCCGAAACTGTCGTAAGCGAAGCCGCACCGCCCGCCGCTGCAAAGCTGCAAACCGTCGGATTCCAGTTCGCAAGCGGCGACATTAACTTGGCGGTCGTTTCTGGTGTGCCTTCGTTGGTTGCAACCGCCGCCGACTTTACGACGCTTCCCGGTCTGATTCCCGGCCTTTGGGTCTTCATTGGCGGCGATGATGCCGGAAACCGCTTCGCTAATAATGTGGGCTATGCGCGCATTAAGTCGATTGCAGCGAAAGCAATTGCGTTCGACGATACGACCTTTACGCCGGTTGATGAATCCGGCGCGGGTAAGTCGCTTCGTATCTTCGTTGGTACGGCCATTCGCAACGAAAAGACCCCTTCGCTTATCAAGCGTCGTTCGTATAACATCGAACGCCAATTGGGCGAAGGGCCGACTTCGACGCAAGCCGAATACTTGGAAGGCGCAGTAGCCAACGAATTTACGTTGAACATTCCGCAAGCCGACAAGTTGAACGCCGACCTTACGTTTATCGCTTGCGATAATACGCACCGCAGCGGCGAAGCTGGCGACGAAATCAAGGCAGGAACGCGCGTTTCGGCTTTGGGCGAAGATGCTTACAACACTTCGTCGGATATTTACCGAATCAAAATGTCGGTAATTGACCCGGCTTCGTCCAATCCTTCGGCGCTGTTCGGCTACGTTTCCGAAGCGAACGTTTCGATTAACAACAACGTTTCGCCGACTAAGGCAATCGGCACGCTTGGCGCTTTCGACACTAGCGCCGGAAACTTCGAAGTCGGCGGTTCAATTACCGCTTACTTTACGACGATTTCGGCGGTTCGTGCGGTTCGTCAAAATGCCGACGTTGGTTTGTCTGTTATCGGTGCCAGCAAGAACGCCGGTTTTGTCTTCGATATTCCGTTGCTTGGTCTTGGCGGCGGTCGATTGAATGTCGAAAAAGACGCGCCGATTACTGTTCCGCTTGAACCCGCAGGCGCGGAAAACGCGAACGGTTATACGATGTTCTACGAAGCGTTTTCTTATCTGCCTAGTGTGGCAATGCCCGATTAATTCGGGTATCATTAAAGGGCCGGGCATTCCGGCCCTTTTTTCTAACCAACTTCGAAGGAGTTTTGAAAATGTCGCTTTATAAACAGTTTGCCACGAATACCGAAAAGGAAATCGAAGGCATTGAAGTTCAAATGACCGAAGCCGAAAACGACGACGGTTCGATTCCGACTTTCGTTGTTTCGCGCATGGGCAAGTCGAACAAACGTTATTCGAAAGCCCTTGAAGCCGCTACGCGCCCTTATCGTCGCCAAATTGAACTTGGCACGATGAACAACGACAAGGCCGAAGAAATCTTTTTGGGCGTCTTCGTCGATACCGTTTTGAAGGGCTGGAAGAACGTTCGCGACGAATCCGGCGCGGATATGCCTTTTACGAAGCAAACCGCAACGAAGCTTTTTAAAGACCTGCCGGAAGTTTATGAACGCTTGCAGGAAGAAGCCAAATTGTCGGCGAATTTCCGCGAAGTTTCTTTGGAAGAAGAAGCAAAAAACTAACCGAAGTTTTGGCGTATCTGTTGGAACTTGGCCCAATCGAACAGAACATAGCGAAGCAGGCAATGCGGGCGGGGCAACCAATACCCGACCGCATAGCCAACGCGCCAGAACTTGAAATGGGCTTGCAATTGTATTTGCAAGCCTTTTTTGATTTGGATTCGGAACGGTCGCACGCTATGGTCCCGACGCCGATTCCTTGGACAAGTATTGCAGCGTATGCAAGGGCTTTCGAATTTGACGAAGAACAAACCGAAGATTTGTTTTTTCATGTTCGAAGAATGGATGCGGAACACCTTAAACGGATTTCCGCGAAGATAGACAGTAAAACAAAGGCGAAGAAGTAATGGCAAGTTTGCTAGATTTGGCGGCAAGTTTAGAACGAAAGGCAAAGTCTATCGACGAAGCCGCGTCTAAACTCGCCGTCGAAACTGCGCAAACAATCGTCGGCGACTTGGCATTTAAAACGCCGGTTGATACTTCGCAAGCTTTGTCGAACTGGATTGTAACGCTTGATTCGCCTTCGACCGGGAAGATTAAACCGCATTTTCCCGGCGAAGGCGGTTCTACTCAAAAATCTAGCGCAGCGGAAACGATTAACCAAGCGCGCGCCGTATTGGCTGCAAAGAAGCCCGGCCAAAAGATTTATATAACGAACAACCTTCCTTATATTCGTCGTTTGAATGACGGATATTCGAAACAAGCCCCGGCGGGTTTTGTCGAACGTGCGGTTTTAATTGGCCGCAAGATGCGCAAGAACTTTAAGATAAAAGGTTAAGAAATGGCAGACGAAAATATTAGCATTGAAATTGCCGACAAGGTTTCGCCTTCCATTTCGAACAAGCTTGTAAAGATTGCCGAAAATGCCCGCGCAGCCGACGCCGCAGTTAAGAACCTGCAAACGCAACTTGCGTCGTTGAATTCTAGCGCGCTTTCGAACATTCAAGCCGCAACGCAAGGCGCAACGCAAGCCATTCAACAAAACGCACTTGCCGCGCAACGTCTGGCGACCGAACAGCAACGCACCGCCGCACAAACGGCCAATGCAGCCGCAGCGCAGACGCGCGCCAGCACGGCCCAAACCCAAGGCGCAACCGCTGCGCAGAACCTAGCAAGCG
>Ga0209066_10000848_pt1 | contig 42973 bp, 33 predicted proteins | sample All_14_2_FD_187198 | JGI IMG/M metagenome (GOLD analysis project Ga0209066, IMG submission 187198) | Freshwater microbial communities in response to fracking from Pennsylvania, USA - Allegheny Zone_MetaG_DW_15 (SPAdes) (version 2) ... | reverse complement strand
GCGTGGCCCCAGCCAGCCCTCCGACCAAAATGTTGCAATGTTGCCGTGCTTAGGCGGTGCAACATGCAACATTTCGCTTTTCCGCCCTTCGGCACATGGCAAACACGCGCAAGACGACGAAGCGCAGCGCACGAAAGCGCAGTCCTCGAGCGCTCAGGGCGAAAAAGACGGCAACATTTTCTGGCATGAAATGTTGCCATGATTTGGCGCATTGCAGCGCCAGCGGATTGGCCGTCCCGCCGAGGCCGACAGCCGTAAAATTCGATGCCGTGATGCCGCGCTTAGGCGTGGCATCTGGCATCTTTTTTCATTCCGCCCGGCCAATCGTGGCAAACCATGGCAAAAGGCAGACACTTGAGCGCATTGAGGCGCAGCCTTTGGAAGTGGGCACAGAAGATGACGGCATCTTTTCCACATGAATTTGATGCCGAGGTTTCCTGCGGCAGCCGCTTGGATCAGCCCTGCCCCCCTACCGCCGGATGTGCAAAAACAGATTCACGCCCTCGGGCTCCCACATCACCTCGATCGAATCCGCCGGCGCTCCAGCCTCCAGCGCCAGGGCGCGCAGGTGGTCCCGCGTGCGGTGCTGCAGCACCCAGTCGCCCAGCAGTTCCATGTAGTCGCGGCTCGGGTTTTGGTCGGAAAAATTTCCCACCACCACTTCCCCGCCCCGCTTGGCCACGGCCATCAGCGCCTTGAGCAGAAAGACAAACGTCCGGTCGGTGAGGTAGTCAAACAGACCCGCCGACCACACCAGCTCGTAGCCTTTGGCCGGCAGAAAGCGCAGCACATTGCGGTGGTAAAACTCCACCCGCTTCGCAAACGGCGCGCACAGCTTTTTCGCACGCTCGATGGCGTGGATCTCGGCGTCCACGCAGTCGAAAAACACCTCGCACTCGGGATTGTCCAGCACCCACTCGCGCACGTCCCGCGCCGGGCCGCTGGCCACGTTCAGCACGTTCAGTGGGGCTCGGGTGCGCCCGGCAGCGTGGGAATTGAGAAGCTGGTGAAAGTAGGCCTTGCGGTTGCGCACCGCATTTGGTGCCGCCTGCGAATGGAAGTACAGGTCCCACCGCCTCAGGTGCGGCTCCTGGGCGATCTGCATCGTGTAGATGGCCTCAATGATCTCAAAATCACCGCTGTAGCCGTATTTCTTCCCCAGCGCCCGCGCCTGCATCGTTCCTTCCAGATGTCGATTTGTAACGTCTTGAGCGTAAGCCAGCACGTCATCTTTGGCAATCACTCCGGCCCGCACTGCATCCCCAAGATGCCGAAGTGCCCGGTTCATGTGACCATAGTCATTCGGCATCGGCCCACCTTGAGCTATGAGCTCGCGCAGGAGGTCATCGCACTGGATCAACGGCGCAAAGTCGTTCTTTCGAACGGTAGGGCTTTCTTGGAGGACAGTGGGCGGCATGCGCAGGAGATGGCCGGTTAGGTCGGCGGGTTTACTTATTTGATAATAAGCCGTTCCTGATCTTTGGGGAAGTAAAAAATTATTAACATCAAGCTATCAAATCATTCAAAATTATTAATTAATTTAAAAATTATATGCTTCATGACTAACCAAAGATGGACAGCGACAGGCTATTTGCAAAAAAGCCAGCCTTCACGTTCTCGGCACTCATTTCTGCCGCCTCCTTTGTTGAGAATGAGGCGGATGGATTCCTCATTCTCAAGTGGCAGCCATTCCGCGCTCATTCACAAAAATGTGCATTCCGCGTAAAAAGCCGCCTCCAGCTGGAGATAACAGGGTGTCCCCGCATGTCCCCCTCCGAAAACGCACGCCACCACCGCTTCCTGCGCAGCTTCACCGCGCATGAGCCCGCCATCCGCGCCCACGTGCGCCGGCTGGTACCCTCACGGGCGGACGCCGATGACGTGATGCAAGAGATCAGCGTGGTGCTCTGGGAGAAATTCGACACCCTGCGCGAGGGCGCAGACTTCAAACCCTGGGCCTTTGGAGTGGCACGCTTCGAGGTCCTTGCCTGGCTGCGGGATCGCGGCCGCGACCGCCTCGTTCTCGATGAAGAGGTCATCAACAAAATCGCCGAGGAAACCACCGCCATCGAGCCATTGCTGGAGCGCCAGCGCGAGGCCCTGGAACTCTGCATGCAAAAGGTGCCCGCAGACCAGCGCGGCCTCCTCATGCAGGCCTACCAGCCTGACTCCAGCATCCAAACCGTCGCACAGGGCAGCGGCCGCACCGTCCCGGGCTTTTACCAGTGGCTGCACCGCATGCGCAAGCTTCTGCTCGACTGCATTCGCCGCGCCATGACTCAGGAGGTGGCCTCATGAAAGCGGAGATGGAAGTTCTCACCACCGTCTATCTCGACGGCACCATCACGCCTCCTCAGATGCAGCAGCTCAATGCCCTGCTGCTGGCCGATGCCGCAGCACGTCGTGAATTCGCCGAACTGCTCAACGTGGACTCCGCCCTCGCAGCGCTGGCCGCAGATTGGACTCCGCCTCAAGTGATCTCCAAGCCTGTGAAGCCCGCCCGCTGGCTGACCGCCTCACCGCGCTGGCTCGCCGCAGCCGCCTGCATCTCCCTGCTCCTCGGTGCCTGGTTTTGGCAGGACACCCACCGAGCCTTTGCCACCGTGGGAAAAGCCGCCGGTGTGGTGGAACTGTCCGATGGCACAAAACTGCGCGGCGAATCCTACGCCATCAGCGCAGGCAGCATCTCCCTCACTACCGCACGCGGCGCACGCATCGTGATCGAGGCCCCGGCGGAGTTCCGCTTTGAGTCCGCCCAGCGTCTGCACATGAAGCGCGGCCGCCTTGCCGCTGATGTGCCACCTTCCGCCAAAGGCTTCACCGTCATCACCCCCACCGGAGATGCCGTCGATCTCGGCACGCGCTTCGGTGTGGATGTGCCCTCCAGCGGCTCCGCAGAAGTCCACGTCTTCCAGGGCGAAGTCATCACCAAGGCCTCCGGTGCCCGGGCCAATCAAAGCCTGCGCAGTGGTGATGCGGTCTCCTTTGCTCAGGGCGCCAGCACCGCACGCGAGCTGCGCTCCTCCGCCTTCATCCAGCCCGATGAACTCCCTGGCCTCACCGCCGGGCTCGCCGCCGGTCAGCGTGCGCGCTCCACCTCAGCCGTCGCCGCTTTGAAGCAGGACCCCGCGCTCATCGCCTTGCTCGACTTTGAATCCGCCGAAGAACTCCCCGGCGTGTACCGCCGCGTGCAGGGCCGCTGGCCCGGCTCCCATGCGCCGGAGTTTGTGAATGTGGGCGACCACTTGAAGCTCGATGTCGGCGGTGGCCGCGACTGGCCGCAGCTCACGCTCGCCGCCTGGGTGCGCATTGACCGCCTCGGCGCGCCCTACCAGTCCCTGCTGCATACGGATGGCTGGAGCGGCAACAACCCCGGCCAGGTGCACTGGATCATCAACCGCGACACCACCATGCGACTCGCCCTCATCGGCAACACCCTCGCCCCCGGCTCCATCGAGCGCCAGGGCCATCCCGACTCCCGCACCCCCGTGCTGCCAGAGCAGGGCCGCTGGGTGCATCTGGCCACCGTCTATGATTCCACCCGCGGCACCGTGCGCTTTTATCTCAACGGTCAGTTCGACAGTGAAACCCACCTGCAGACCGCGCATCCCGCACGCCTCGGCCCCGCGCAGATCGGCAACTGGAACCAGCAGGACCGCAAGCTCAGTGGCCGTGTCGATGAACTCCTCCTGCTCGGCCGCGCCATGTCGGACGATGAACTCCGCGCCCTGCACGCCGCAGGCAATCCTTACCGCTGATCCCACCACATGAAGCTGGTTGTTCTCACTCTCCTCGCCTCCTCCAGCCTTGCCGCTGCCGTTGACTTCGTGCGCGAGGTCCGCCCCATCCTGCAGAAGCACTGCTACAGCTGCCACGGCGAGAAAAAACAAAAGTCCGGCCTCCGCCTCGACATCAAAGCCGCAGCCTTCAAAGGCGGCGACAAACACTCGCCCGACATCATCTCCGGCAAAGCGAAGGACAGCCCGCTCATTCACTTCGTCACCACCGATGACGAAGACGAGCTCATGCCCCCCAAAGGCAAGCTCCCCGCCAGCGATATCGCCACCCTCACCACCTGGATCAACGAAGGCGCCCCATGGCCCGATGGCGTCGATCTCGCCAAACTCGAAGACCGCCTCGATCACTGGTCTTTCAAACCTCTGGCCAGGAGTGGGGGCATCCTGCCCCCAACTTCTAACACCATCGACACCTTCATCGACGCCAAGCTCGCCGAGAAAAACCTCCACCGCTCGCCACCCACTGATCCCGTCTCCTGGCTGCGCCGCGTCACCTTTGATCTCACCGGCCTGCCGCCCACTCCCGCTGAAGTCTCCGCCTTTTTAAACGACCAAGACCACGCCGCCGTCGTCGAGCGACTGCTCAAGAGCCAGCGCTACGGCGAACGCTGGGCGCAGCACTGGCTCGATGTCGTGCGCTATGCCGACACCCACGGCTTTGAAGTCAACACAGAGCGCCCGAACGCCTGGCCCTACCGCGACTACGTCATCCGCGCCTTCAACAACGACACACCTTACGATCGCTTCATCAAGGAGCAGATCGTCGGCGATGCCATGGGCCAGGACTCCGCCACCGGCTTCCTCGTCACCGCCTCCGTGCTGCTGCCCGGCCAGATCGGCAAGGACGACGCCTCCAAGCGCCTTGCCCGACAAGACTCCATCGACGAGATGGTCATGAACATCGGTCAGACCTTCCTCGGTCTCAGCATCGGCTGCGCACGCTGCCACGATCACAAGTTCGACCCCATCACCTCCAAGGATTACTACGCCATGCAGGCCTTCGTCGCCGGTGTCGAATACGCCGACCGTGATCTGCACACACCCGCAGCCGAAGCCGCACGCGCGGAGGAGAAAAAGCTCAAAGCACGCCTCGCAGAGATCGACAAAGAACTCGCCCACTTCGTGCCCATGGCAAAATCCGGTGCCGAGCGCCCCATGATCAACGCCCGCGAAAACTCGGACCGCTTTCCACCGGTAAAAACGCAGCGCCTGCGCTTCACCATCAAGGCCACCACCAACCTCGAGCCCTGCATCGACGAACTCGAAGTCTTCAACACCCGCGGCGAAAACGTCGCCCTCGCCACCACCGGCACCAAGCGCAAATCCTCCGGCGACATCGGCGTGGCCGAGCGTCACGAGCTTCGCTTCCTCAACGATGGCCGCTACGGCAACTCCCGCAGTTGGCTTTCCAACGCACTTGGCAAAGGCTGGGTGGAGCTCGAATTCCCGCAGGAGCAGCTCGTCGAGCGCGTCGTTTGGAGCCGCGACCGCGACGGCAAATTCACCGACCGCCTCGCCACCGATTACCAAATCGAAATCAGCGATGCCGCTGGCCAGTGGCACACCGTGGCTGATGCCAGCGACCGCCAGAAGTTTGACCCCAAAAACAAGAAGCTCGCCAAGCCCACGCTCAAGGGTCTCACGCCTGCTGAAAACAAACGCGCCCGCCCGCTCTTCGAGGAAAAGTCCCGCACCGAGAAACAAATCGCCCAGGCCGTCAACCTGCAGAAAGTCTTCGCCGGCACCTTCCGCACCCCTGACGACATCCACCTTCTCAATCGCGGCGATCCCGAACAGCCCAAGGAAGCCGTCACCCCAGCCGTCCTAAGCGCCCTCGGCAACGTGACACTCCCCAAAGAATCCGCTGAACAAGACCGCCGCCGCGCCCTTGCCGACTGGATCGCCAGCCCACAGAACCCGCTGACCGCCCGCGTCATGGTCAACCGCATCTGGCAGGGCCACTTCGGCAGCGGCCTCGTGCAGACCCCCAGCGACTTCGGACACATGGGCATGAAGCCCACCCACCCCGAACTTCTCGACTATCTCGCCGCCGAATTCATCCGCAGCGGCTGGAGCGTAAAGCACATGCACCGCCTCATCGTGCTCTCAGAGACCTACGGGCAGTCTTCGCAGATCGCTGAAGACAATCAGACAATGAGACAATCAGACACGGAGAAAAGCTCCGCTTCGGCAGTCTCCTTGTCTCCCCATCTGATTGTCTCCCCATCTACCTCCGCGAGCACCACCGACTCCGAAGCACGCTACCTCTGGCGCTACCCATCCCGCCGCCTCGAAGCCGAATCCATCCGCGACTCCATGCTCGCCGTCAGCGGTCGTTTGAATCTGCAGATGTATGGCCGCGGCTTCAATCTCTTCGATCAACGCGGCGGCCTCAGCGGCTTCGATCCCATCGAGACCTTCAATGCCGACAACCAGCGCCGCATGATTTACGCCCACAAAGTGCGCCGCGAACCCGAAACCGTCTTCGGTGCCTTCGACTGCCCCGATGCCGGTCAGAGCACCGCCCGCCGCATCGAAAGCACCACCCCCATCCAGGCCCTTAATCTCTTCAACAGCCGCTTCACCCTCGTGCAAAGCACCGCCTTTGCCGATCGCGTGAAAAAAGAAGCCGGCCCCGAGATCGCCAAGCAGATCACCCACGCCTACCGCCTCGCCTTCAGCCGCGCGCCCACTCCCGAGGAACTCACCGACACCGTGCCCCTCGTCCGCGACCACGGCCTCCCCGCCCTCTGCCGCGCCCTCTTCAACAGCAACGAGTTCCTCTTTGTGCCATGAGCCCCCACGCCGAACACCTCTCCCCCGCAGGCCACGCACTGCTCGACCGCCGCCGCTTTCTCTTCAGCAGCGCCACGGCTCTCGGCTCCATCGCATTGACCAATCTCCTCGGCCTCGACAACCTCCTCGCTTCGGACAGGCCCATCATCGACCCCGCGCGCCCCTACGCACCACGCCAGCCCCACTTCCCCGGCAAGGCAAAGAACGTCGTCGTCATCTTCTGCGCCGGTGCCGTCAGTCAGCTTGAAACCTGGGACTACAAACCCGAACTCATCAAGTGGGACGACAAGCCCCTTCCCGGCGGCCCCGCCGTCACCTTCCAAGGGCCCGCAGGCAATCTCGCACGCCCGCAATACACCTTCCGCCAGCGCGGCCAGACCGGCAAGTGGGTCAGCGACATGATCCCGCATCTCGCGGAGCTCACGGATGATTTCGCCTTCGTGCATTCGCTCACCAGCAAGTCCAACACCCATGGCCCCGCCGAGAACTTCCTCTCCACCGGTTTCAATCTCGACGGCTTCCCCTCCCTCGGCGCATGGACCACCTACGCACTCGGCAGCGAGAACCAGGATCTTCCCTCCTACGTCGCCATTCCCGATCCACGCGGCGTGCCGCAAAACGGTGCCAACAACTGGGGTCCCGGCTTTCTCCCTGCCGCATTTCAAGGCACCACGATGAGCTCCAAGGCCCCCGTGCGCCACCTCGCCGCACCCGGCATCCCACCCGCTTCAGATCAGGCCGCACGCTCCCTGCTCCAGCGCATGAATGCCCGCCACCTCGCCGCCCATCCCGGCGATGGCAAACTGGCCGCACGCATCGCCAGCTACGAGCTCGCCGCACGCATGCAGCTCAGCGTCCCGGAGATCAGCGACATCAGCACCGAGCCCGCGCACATCCTCAAGCTCTACGGAGCCGACGACACCCAAAACGCCGACAAGGCCGCCTTTGCCAAAAACTGCATCCTCGCCCGCCGCCTGATCGAAAAAGGCGTGCGCTTTGTGCAGCTCTTCAACGGAGCCTACGCCAGCGGCGGCAAGCTGAACTGGGACGGCCACAATGCCCTCAAGGAGCAGTACGACGTTCACGCCTCCATCCTCGACCAGCCTGCCGCCGCCCTCATCCGCGACCTCAAATCACGCGGCCTGCTGGAGGACACCCTCGTCGTCTGGTGCACCGAATTTGGCCGCATGCCCTTCTTCCAAAAAGGCGCCAAAGGCCGCGACCACAATCCCGACGGCTTCACCTGCTGGATGACCGGCGCAGGCGTAAAACCCGGCGTCAGCACAGGCGAATGCGATGAACTCGGCCAGAAAGCCGTCAAGGACATCCATCCCCTCTACGACTTCAACGCCACGATACTGCACCTCCTCGGCCTCGATCACGAACGCCTCACCTTCGAGCACAACGGCGTCCAGCGCCGACTCACGAATGTGGAAGGCCACGTCATCAAGCAGATGCTGGCGTAACCAGCTCTCCGAGAAACGAGCATTGCCGAAAAACGGTAGCCAGGCTATGATACACCTATGAAGGCAAAGTCAGAATCCAAGCCAAGCGATGCCTCGCTCATAAGCGAGCTGCTTGAGATTGGCCTCGAAATGCAGGATCGCTTCTCGGCAGAACCCATCTACGCCAAGACCGGCAAAGGCTTCCTCAAGAGCGTAGGTGTGGGTGAGTTGAAAAAGATCAAAGCAGACTTGGCGGCAAAAAAGAATTGAAGCATGAGCAGCCTGCGACCATGGCTCGAATCCTTCACCTGGGAAATCGTCACCACTCTCAATCGTGGTCTTTGCGAAGCCAAAAAAGCGCTGCACAAGCCCACTTCTGACGGACACGCGGACACAAAAACATTATGGGATTCAAATCATCTGAATGTGATGACTCTGGATGATGCCGTGGACTTGTGCCGTCGTTGTCACCGCATGGCCCCATTTTGCTTTTACAATGGCAACACCTTTGCCGCCATCATGGCCTTGGTGGTAAAGAAGATGAATCTGCCGGCCGACCAGGCTTTCATCATCCGCAGCCTTGCGGGTCATATCGTCTCTGGCGTGGCGACAGATGAGGAGGTGAAGGCGTTTAAGGCATTTTCAGACTCATTGGCCTAGCCACACGCATACCTATTTCGGTGCCCTCACAAACCCCTCAATCTCCCCCCGCGTCGGAATCGCGGGCTGCGCGCCCGCCTTCAGCGTCGCAAGCGCACCCGCCGCATTCGCAAAACGAATCGCATCTCCCCTGCCTTCGCCACTCGCCACGGCAAACGCCCCAGCAAACGTATCCCCAGCGCCCACCGTATCCACCGGAGTCACCTTCGGCGGCGTGAACTCCTCCACCCCCTTCTCCGTGATGCTCAGCGTGCTCTCCGCACCTTGCGTGATGATGAGATGCCGGCACATCGCCTCCGCCAAATTCCGCCCCGTCGTGATCTGCGCCGCCTCGCCCTCGTTCACAATCAGCGTATCCACCGCAAACCGCGCCGCCAGATACTCCGCGCTCAGCGGCGATGGATTCAAAATCACCCGCACACCCGCGTCACGCGCGATCTCCGCCGCCCGCTGCACCACCGCCAGCGGGCACTCCAGTTGCAGCAGCAGCGCATCCGCACTGCGGATCAGCTCCGCATGCCGCTCAATGTCCTGCGGCGTGATCGCATGATTCGCCCCCGCATTCACGATGATGGAATTTTCCCCGCGATCATCCACCGCGATAAGGGCAGTCCCGGTGGGCAGAGACGAACGCAAAATGCCACTCGTATCGATTCCTTCATCTCGCAGGCACTCAATGTAGCGCGCACCATAGTCATCCAGCCCAACGCAGCCGATCATGCTTACCGCGCCGCCCGCACGTGCGGCAGCCACGGCTTGGTTCGCCCCCTTGCCACCAAAGCATGTCAGCATGCTGCTGGACGTGAGCGTTTCTCCCGGCGCGGGAATGTGGGGCACACGCAGCGTGTGGTCCACGTTCAGCGAGCCGACAACGACAATCCTGGGGCGCTGAGTGGCCATCACTTCTTCGCGGCGGGTGGTGGTTCCACACTGAGCTGCACGATCGCCTCGCGCACACGCGCCGTCTGCTCCGGGCTCATCACCAGAAAGCGGTGTTTCCCTTTGCCGTCCTTGCTCTTGCGGAAGAGCGTGGCCGAATCTTTTTCCACCGTGACATTTCCAGGTGGCGAGAGATCAAAGTAACCACGCTCTGGCAGCACCGCATACAGCACCGCCGTCGGGTCCCAGGTCGGGCGGTCATGCGGCGGCGGATTGTACAAATAATACGCCTCCTTCAGCGGATGATGCGGGATGTAGTCGAGATCCTGCTCGATGACCACATGCGGAAACGCCGCCGCCACGCCAATCTCATACCCGCTCCACACCATCGGCGTGGGCCACTCCTTGGCCAGTTTCTGCGCCGCAGGTACATCCAGCTTCACGTTGTACTCCAGATGCCGCGTGTCCCACTTCACCGTCTGGAAAGCGCCCGCCATGATGCTCAGCACCTTCACCTTTTTCGCGACCAATTCCTTCCCTCCCGGCGAGTCCAGCAGACGCGACAGATTGGTGAAGAAGCCCACCTGCGCGATCACCACGCTGCCGTCCGGCTGCTTCGACAGAATGTCCTTGATCAGGCCCACCGCCTCCGGTGCATCCGCCCCGCTCTTGAGATCATGCGGATACCGCAGGCTGCCATCGGCGTTCTTTTCATCTGCCAGCAGGTTAAACTTTCCCGCCTCCTTCGCCGCTCCATCGCGCACAACGCCAATGGGCACATCCGGGTAGCCGTAGAGCGTGTTCACCGCATCCACAAACGCCGCCGCCTGCGGGTGGTCCTTCGTCACCGTCACCGCCAGCAGTTCACACGCGCCGCGCTTTTGCAGGTTGTGGATCATCGCCAGCGCCATCAGGTCATCGACATCATTGCCCATGTCGGTGTCAAAGATGAGCTTCACCGGCGCCGCCTGGGACAGGCCGCAGAGCGCACAGAAGAGGAGAGTAACGAGCTTTTTCATTTCTTGGGTGGTTGGACAGTGGTTTGGACAATGGCCTCCAGCGCACGCGCCTGCTGCACAGAGCTGAGGGTCAGAAAGCGGTCGCGTTTGCCGCCCTTGGCATCCTTGCCCGGCGGCGTGAATTTCGTAAAGCCATCCGCGCCCACGCTCACGCGCCCTGGGTCGGAGAGACCAAAAAAGCCACGCTCAGGAAACACCGCCTGCAGCACGCTGCTCTCATCCCAGCACGGCCGGTCATGCGCCGGACCGCTGTGCAGCAGATAGGCCTCCTTCACGATGTGGTGCGGCGCATAGCTAAAATCCTGCGCAATACTCGCACGCGGAAACGGCAGCGCCTCGCCGATCTCATACCCGCTCCAGTACACCGGCACCTCCTCGGGCCACTCCTTCGCCACCGTCTGCATGAAGCCGATCCCGTTGATCACGTTCGCCTCCAGGTGGTAGTTCGTCCGATTGCAGAAGGCAAAGGCTCCCGCCATGATGGACAGCATCTTCACCTTCTTTCGTATCAGCGCCGGACCATCCAGCGGCGAGTGCGCATCCGCCTTCGATTTGAGCAGATTCGCCATGTTTGAGGCAATGCCCACGCTGATGATCGAAACACTCCCATCCGGCTGCTTCGCCAGCAGCTCACGCAGCAGATCCACCGCCCCTCGCGCCGCATCGTTGCTCTTCAGGTCATGCGGATAGTCCGGTGAATCCGCCAGCTTCAGATAGCTGCTTTCACGCTTCTGCGCCGTCGCATCCCGCGTCACCCCAATAGGCAGATCCGGCCGTCCATAAAACGTGTTCTGAGCATCCACAAAGCTCGCCGTCAGCGAATTGTCCTTCGAGATTGTCACTCCGAGAAATTCACAGGCACCACGATCTGCCAGCGTGTGGCACATGGTCAGCGCCAGCACATCATCCACATCTCCCGTGATGTCGGTGTCAAAGATGATGCGCGGCTTTTCAGCCAAAGCCGAGGCACCGAGAAGCAGTAAAAAGAACAGAGATTTCATGCAGATTATTTTCTCCTCCACGTGTCCGCCAACACGGCAGCGACAATGACGAGCCCGGTCACCACACGCTTCACCGGCTCGGTGGCCCCCACCTGAATCAGCCCGGCCTCCAGCGTGGCGATGATGAGCACGCCCATGAAGCTCTTCACCACGGAGCCACGCCCGCCCATCAAACTCGTGCCACCCACGACCACCGCCGCAATGGCCCCCAGCTCAAAACCCGTGCCCGCATTCGGGTCCGCCGAGCCCAGCCGCGAGCAGTTAAACACCGCCGCCAGCCCCGTCAGCGCCCCAAGCAGCGCATGCGCAAAGATGCGCGGACGATCCACTGAAAGCCCCGAAACCAGCGCCGCCTCCCGGTTTGCACCGATGGCGATCAAATGCCGCCCCATCGCCATTTGCGAAAGCATCACCTGCCCCGCCGCCACCACCAACAGGCTTATCACAAACGCAGGCGAAATCACCATCCCGCCAAACGGCGCGCCCAGCGTCTCAATGTCCGCGCCGATGTACTTCGTCTGCGAGTTCGTGGTCAAAAACGCCAGCCCTCTCGCGATCTCCAGCATCCCCAGCGAAACGATGAACGACGGCAGCCGCAGCTTCACACTCACCGCCCCCGTCGTGCCACCCAGCAGAGCTCCCACGCCCACGCAGGCCGTCACCGCCATCATCAACCCCCAGTGCATGTCCGCCATCAGCACGCCCGCCACCGCACCGCAAAAGCCCAGCAGCGATCCCACCGAGAGATCGATCCCGCCCGTCACCATCACCAGCGTCATCCCCGTCGCCACCAGCGCAAGCGCCGGAATGCGATTCGCCACCGTCCCCAGCGTGCCCAGGCTAAAGAAACTTTCCCGCAGCACGCCAAACAGCCCGATCATGGCCGCCAGCACGCCCATGAGGATGAAGAAGTCGGTGAAGCGGCGCATGATTAAAAACGCGAGGTCACTTCGTGATCACATCCACCGGCGTCTGCTGATCCGCAGGCTCAGTCTTGTCCTTCAAAATCTTGAGTGCCGCCTCAATGCCAAACACCGCGAGCTGATCTCCATGCTGGTCACACGTCGCCAGCACGCGGCCATCGGCCAGCAGCGGCTTCAGCGCGGCGATGTTGTCAAAGCCCACGATCTGCACCTGCCCCGTCTTGCCCGCAGCCTGCACTGCCGCCGCAGCGCCCAGCGCCATGTTGTCATTCGCGCACAGCAGCGCCTTCACGTTTGGAGTCGCCGCCAGGATGCCCGCCGCGATACCGTTGGCCTTCTCCATTTCCCACTGACCGCTCTGGGAGGTTACGATCTTCATTCCGGCTGCGTTCATCGCGTCTTCAAAGCCCGCCTTGCGCTGCTGCCCGTTGAAGGCCGTCGTCACGCCCTCGATGATCGCCACCTCATCCCCCGCCTTGAGCTTCTTCGCCAGCACCTCCGCCACCGCCTTGGCTCCAGCCCGGTTGTCGGGACCGACAAACGGAATGCTCAGCCCCGCCTGCTTCAGCGCATCGGCATCCAGCTTGTTGTCGATGTTGATCACAAGAACGCCCGCCGCCTTCGCACGCTTCAGCACCGTCACCAGCGCCTTCGAGTCGGCCGGAGCAATCACGATGGCCCGCACTCCCTGCGACACCATCTGATCCACCAGCCCCACCTGCTCGGCCAGGTCCGTCTCGTTCTTGATGCCGTTCACGATCAGCTCGTAGTCACCCGCATGCGCCTCCTGGTGCTCCTTCGCGCCTTCGGCCATCGTCTGGAAAAACTCATTCGCCAGCGACTTCATCACCAGCGCCACCTTGGGTTTCCCAGTGGCCGCTGAGCTGGCGGTTCCGCCCGCCGGCTTGCAGGAAAGCAGCGCCAGACTGGCGAGGAGAAGTGGAACAAGGCATTTCATGGCTGGAAAAAGGTGACTTTGCGCAAACGATTGTGCAGAAGGAATACTTTCGGTCAATCTTTCTTCTTCGGCCCGATGGAGGCGCGCTCGATCAGCCGCACAGGCAGCGTCGTCAGCGCCTTGCGCGTGGCCTTTCCTCCTCGCTTGATCAGCTCGCACAGGCGGTCCACCGCCACCGTGCCCATGTCCTCCACCGGCTGCGCCAGCGTCGTGAGCGGCGGAGAAAGCAGCGTGGCCCAGGGCTGCTCGTCAAAGGCGATGAGCGAAAGATCCCCCGGGATCACGAGCCCGCGCTCACGAACCGCCTCCAGCGCGCCCAGCGCCAGCTGGTTGCTCAGCGCCAGCACCGCCGTGGGGCGCGGCTTCATCTCCAGCAGCCGTAGCGTGTGCTCACGCGCGATGGCCTGCGAGTGCTCACCACCCACAAGAAACTTCTCCTCAAAGCGCAGCCCCGCTTCGCTCAATCCGGCACGATAACCCCGCACCCGCTCCACGATGACCGAGCTGTCCTCCCGCCCCTGCAAACACGCGATGCGACGATGCCCTAGCTTCACCAGCCGTTTCACCGCCTCACGTGCCCCGGCAAAGTTGTCCGCCACCACAGCCGCCGTTTTCAACGCCGTAAAAATGCGGTCCACCTGCGTCAGCGGCAGCATGGAGGCAATGAGCGGCCGCAGATGCGCGCTGTCCCCGCCCACAGGTGCGAGAATCAGCCCGTCAATGCGGCGGTCCAGCAGCGTGCGAATGCACTCCGCCTCCACCTCGTCGGATTCCTGCGAGTCGGCCAGCAATACCGTGTAGCCCAGCGCCCGCGCCCGGCGCTCCACCGCGCGCGCCAGCGCCGCAAAGAACGGATTCGAGATGTCCGGGATCACCAGCCCAAGCGTGCGCGTGCTCTGCAGCCTCAGGCTCCGCGCCAGTTCATCCGGGCGCACCCCCATCGCCGCTGCTTCATCCAGAATGTGTCTCTGCGTCTCCTTCGCGATCCGAAACTCATCCCCCCGCCCCGCCATCACACGCGAGACCGTGCTGGCGGAAATGCCGAGATGCTGGGCGAGAGATTTGAGATTCATGCTGGCGACTCCGACACACTGGCAACAAACCCACAGCCCCGCAACAACGCCCGCTCACTGAGCCACTCAAATGCACCAAGACACAGGGAAAAGGAAGATCCAGATGAGTTCCATGTATTCCCCAGGCCACCCTTCTGGTACAATTTTTGGCACTCCTCTCCTCCCCACCGGGAATACTTAGCGGCCATGCCAGACTCTCCATCCAGCACCGAGACCCTCGTTCTCCTGCTCACGCAGCATCAGGAGCCGTTGTTTCGCTACATCTTCAGCCTCGTGCCACGTGAGGCGGATGCCCGCGACATCCTGCAAGAAACGAGTCTCGCCCTGTATCGCAAGTTCGATCAATACGACCCCGCCCGCCCCTTCCTCCCCTGGGCCTACCGCTTCGCCTATCTCCAGGTGCAAAAGCACCGCGAAAAATCCGCACGCTCCCCGCTGCTCTTCAGCGAAGACGTCATCGACCTCCTCGCCAGCGAACGCACTCACATCGAGCCCCAGCTCGATGAGCGCCTGCGCCTGCTCGATGCCTGCCTGCAAAAACTCACGCCGCTGGATCAGGAACTCGTCACCAGCCGCTACGCTCAGCGCCAGAGCGCTGAGGAGATGATGAGCCGCTTCTCCCTCAGCCGCCGCACCCTCTTCCGCAATCTCGAGCTGCTGCGCCAGCGCCTGCACGAGTGCGTCTCACGTCAGCTTCAAACCGAGGGCCTCGCATGAATCTCGAATCCCTCATCCACGCCGCCATTGATGGCGAGATCACCCCCGAGCAGCACGCGCAGCTCGAAGCTCTGCTGCGCTCCGACTGGCAGGCACGCCGCCTTTACCTGGAGCTCGTCGATCAGCATGCACGCCTGCTGCAGCAGCCCGCCGTCAATACCGGCCGCCTACAAACTGCCACGCCCAAACGCCAACCGCGCCGTTGGTGGCCATCCCTCACCGCAGCCGCCATCGCCTGCACCTTCATCTTCTGGCCCCGCCATCAGGCAGAAACAGAAGCCACCTCCAACGGCGTCGCCATGCTCAGCCAGACCATGGGTGCCAAATTCACGAACACACTTCGCAGCGGCGACACCCTCAAGCCCGGCACCATCCAGCTCACTCAAGGCCTCGCGCAGATCGAGTTCTTCAGCGGAGCCACAGCCTTGATCGAAGGTGCTGCCGAGATCGAAATCCTCTCCGCCTGGGAGGCGCGCTGCCTCAGCGGCCGCGTGCGCGTTCATGTGCCACCTGCCGCCAAAGGCTTCCTCATGCACGCCCCCGGCATGAAGCTCGAAGACCTCGGCACCGAGTTCGCCCTTAATGTGAAGGACAACACCAGCGCCGTGCACGTCTTCGAAGGCGAGGTCATCGCCCACACCGATGCCCAAACTGCCGCGAGTCTGAAGCAGGGCATGTCCCTCTCCTCAGCCAAAACCACCAGCCCATCGCCGCAGGATTTCCTCTCCATCAATGAGCTTCACGGCCTCGTGCAAAAGCGCGACGCCCAGCGCTTTGATGAGTGGCAGCAGTGGTCGCTCGAAACGCGCAAAGACCCGCGCCTCATCGCCTACTACACCTTCAAGCACTGGGAGGACGACCGCTGGGACCGCCTCGTAAACAATTTCACCGAACCTCGCCGCCCCAGCCGCGCGGGCGGTGCCGTCGGCGCCAGCTGGACTCAGGGCCGCTGGCAGAAAAAGGAGGCGCTCGAATTCAAGCGCCCCGGCGACCGCGTGCGCCTGAACCTCGACGGCACCTACCACGCCCTCACCCTCGCCTGCTGGGTCAAGGTCGATTCCGTGGACAAAAAGTACAACTCGCTCCTCCTCACCGACGGCTACGACAATGGTGAGCCCCACTGGCAGATCTACGAAGACGGCAGCCTCATGTTCTCCATCATGTATCGCCCGGCGGACGCAGCGAAGAGCGCGAAGTACAACCAGATGTACTACAGCCGTCCCGTCTTCACCGCCGACAGCCTCGGCCGCTGGCACCATCTCGCCGTCACGTATGACAGCACCAGCGGAGAGGTCGCCCAATACTTCGACGGCCAGGAAGTCAGCCGCGAAACCTCCAAACTCCACCAGCCCGGCCGCGAGATCGTCTTCGGCCCCTGCGAGATCGGCAACTGGGGCCTTCCCACTCAGGGGCACCAGTTTCCCATCCGCAATCTCAACGGCGCCATCGACGAGTTCGCCATCTACAGCGCCGTCCTCAGCAGCACTGAGATCCAGTCCATCTACCAGCACGGAAAACCCGAATGAGAATCCTCCTGCCCTTCCTGCTCGCAGCCACACTGCATGCTCAGCAGCCCAAACTTGCTCCCACCCGGCTGTCCCCCAAACTCATCGCCTCTCTCGAAGCACATCCCGGACTCGTCTATGCCCGGTATGACCAGCGCGAGCTCCAGCTCGATCTCTACCGTCCAAAGGACGCATCGCAGCCCCTGCCGGCCATCGTCTGCATCCACGGCGGAGGTTGGTTCAAAGGCGACCGCAGCTCCATGACAAATCTCGCGCAGGCGCTCGCCGCCAAAGGCTACGTCACCGCCACCATCAGCTACCGCCTCAGCGGCGAAGCCAGGTTCCCCGCTGCCATACAGGACTGCAAAGCCGCCGTGCGCTTCCTTCGTGCGAACGCGGCGAAGTTCGACATTCAGTCCGACGCCATCGGCGTCACCGGCCTCTCTGCGGGCGGTCATCTCGCGGCCTTGCTCGCGACCAGCGGCGGAGTCAAAGATCTCGAAGGAGACGGCGGCAATGCGGATCAATCCAGCACCGTTCAGGCCTGCGTGGCCATGGGCGCCCAGAGCGATCTCCAAAGCGCCCGCATCGGCGAACTTTCCGCCGCGCCCAACAATCCTCACTACCGCCCTTTCCTCGGCGGTTCACAGGCGCAGCTGCCACAGCTCTACGCGCTCGCCTCGCCCCGCCATCATCTGGACAAAGCCGATCCGCCGCTGCTCTTCATGGCTGGCGAACTCGATGATCCCAGCACGCATGCAGACGAGACGCGCCTCGATTTGGAAAAGCTCGGCATCCCCACCGGCCTCACGATCATCCCCCAGGCCCCGCACGCCTTCCTCGGCAGACAAACGTCCTTCGACATCTGCGTGGAGGCTTGCGCCTCGTTTTTCGAGAAGCATCTGAAGAAGCCGTAGCCCGCCTTCCAGCAGCACAAAAAAGAGCTATTTCACTGGCGCGGCCAGGTGCGTTTTCAAAAAGGCTGCGATCTCCTCCACCATCGGCATCATCCACGGATTCTGCCCCCAGCAGCCATGCTTGCCGTCTTGCACAATCACCAGCCGGTTGGGGATGTGCAGCGCGTCGAGTTTTTTCCGCATCTCGACATAGCGCTCGCCCGGCGTGTCAAATTCCCCTTCGATGAAGAGCATCGGCGGAGTCTTGGCCGAGACGTGCGTGATGGGCGACGCCGCCACATACACGTCCTTTTTCTCGGCATATGTGCCTCCAAAGAAAACGACCTGGTTTTGAATCGGTTTCGGCGTCTCCTGCGCACGCGTCGCCTGATCCACTCCCGCACCCATCAGCACCGCAGCCTGCAAGGCGCTGCTTTGCTCCGCATTCCCGCCCGTCCCTTCAAACTGTGCCGGTTCAGCCGTCGTGGCCACCATGCCTGCCAGATGCCCGCCCGCCGAACCACCCACCGCGCCGATGCGTGCAGGATCGATCTTGTAAGCGGCGGCATTCGCACGCAGCCAGCGCACCGCAGCCTTGCAATCTTCCACCGCACCGGGAAACCGTGCTTCAGTGGCCAGCCGATACTCCACAGTAACCGCTACAAAACCCCGCGCAGCCATCTGCATCGCCATCGGTCGAAAGGCTTCTTTGTTCCCGCCTGTCCAGCCGCCGCCATGCACCAGCATCACCGCCGCATGAGGTCCTTCACCAGACGGCTCATACAGATCGAGCTTCAGTTCGCGTCCGCCGCCAGTTCCAAAGACGATGTTTTCATGAGGGGTCACGCCTTCGGGGACTTTCGCATCCACCTTGGCTCGCGGCGCATCTTTCGGGATCTCAATGAAACGCTGCACCGAGACACCGGGTGCCGCCTGGAACTCTCCGAAAAGCGTCCCGCAAACCGGAATCAACGTCATGCCAAGGCATATCCAAAGAGGTGATCTGTTCATGACCTGATCGTAGCCAGCAGACTCCGCAGGAACAAGTGCCACCTCGGCTCAAAATAGTTCATCCGCCTTTTTTGGCACTCGCCGGGCCTTTGCGGGGATAGATATGAACGCCCGTCTGCTTCGTTTCCTATGTATCCCATGATCCGAAACACCATCCTCATTGCCCTGCTCGCAGCCCCCTCGCTCCATGCCGAGGATGCCACCGCGCTGTTCGTGCGCCGCGTGTGGCCGCTGTTTCAGGAGAAGTGCCTCGCCTGCCACGGCAATGACGAAAAAAAGATCAAAGGCGGCTACGACATGCGCACGCAGCAGAGCGCCATGAAGGGCGGCGAAAGCGAAAAGGAATCCATCATCCCCGGCAGGCCGGAGGACAGCCCGCTCTACCTCGCCTCCACTCGCCAGCATGAAGACGACTGGGAGCCCATGCCGCCAAAAGAAGCCGACAAGCTCTACGCAGAACAGCTTGGCTGGATCAAAGACTGGATCACCGGCGGTGCCCCTTGGCCCGATGAATCAAAACGCAACGCCATCGCCAAAGCCAACGCTGAGAAATGGACCGCCGAAGACGGCATCACCGTAAAAACGACCGGCGCACTCTCCCCCGAATGGGCCAGCCGCCGCTACAAGCCAGAAGGTCTCTGGGCCTATCAGCCCGTGAAAAAACCCGCCGTGCCCGCAGGCCAGCATCCCATCGACGCTCTGCTGGCGGTCAAAGACCCCGCACCCGCCGCCGATCCCCGCACCTTCATCCGCCGCGCCACCTTCGACCTCACCGGCCTCCCAGCCACTCCCGAGGAAGTCGCCGCCTTCGAGCAAAGCTACATCAAGGATCCAGCATCCAGCATCCAGCATCTAATCAACCGCCTCCTCGACTCCCCCCACTACGGCGAGCGCATGGCACGTCATTGGCTCGATGTCACACGCTACGCCGACAGCAGCGGCTTTGCCAACGACTACGAGCGCGGCAACGCCTGGCGCTACCGCGACTACGTCGTCCGCAGCTTCAATGCCGACAAGCCTTACGACCAGTTCATCAAAGAACAGATCGCCGGAGACGAAATGCAGGAAAGTGATGCGGGCACTCCTGCCCGTGAAGGGAACGCGACAACTCCTGCCCATGAAGGGAGCGCGGGCACTCCTGCCCGCAATTCAGTCATCCCAGCGGCAACTCCTGCCCCCTCGAACCCCGAACTCCTCATCGCCACCGGCTTCCTCCGCATGGGCCCCTGGGAGCTCACTGGCATGGAAGTCGCCAAGATCGCCCGCCAGCGCTTCCTCGATGATGTGACCAACAGCGTCGGCGAAACCTTCCTCGCCCACTCGCTGCAGTGCGCCCGCTGCCACGATCACAAGTTCGACCCCGTGCCCACGCACGACTACTACGCCATCCAGGCCTGCTTCGGCACCACCCAGCTCGTGGAGCGCCCGGCCCCCTTCCTGCCCGTGGAAAACACCACCGGCTTCGAGGAGAAAAAATACCTGGAGGCACGCCGCGAAGAGCACATGGCCATGCTCGCGCGGCTGGATGAAAAGATGCTCGCCAATGCTGTAAAGTGGTATGCCGAAAAGAAGCTCGACCGCAGCGCCTGGGACAAGGCCGTGGCCTCCGCACGCGCCTTCATCGCAGGCGGCGGCAAGATGAAGAAAGGCCGCAGCTTCACCGGCGTCTTTGAAACCGCCCGCGCCGCCCTTCAAAAACAAAACATCCCCGAAGATCAATACCCGCCCAAGCTCGTCGGCTTTGCCCCAGAAGACTATGGCAATGAGCGCGTGGCCCGCAAAGGCCTCGAACGCCTGAAGTGGGAGCTGGAGCGCTACGAGCCCTTTGCCTTCAGCGTCTATGACGGCCTCACTCCGCAGGTCGTCAGCGTTTACCAGCCCATCCGCATGCCGCAAAATCCCATGGCTAACGGCGAGCTGGAAAAAACCGCCATCCTCAGCGGTGGCGACCCCTTCTCCCCCACGCTCCCGGTCAAGCCAGGCGTGCTCTCAGTCCTCAGCAGCATCGAATTCCCAGACGCCATCACCGGCCGACGCACCGCATTGGCAAACTGGATCGCCAGCAAGGACAACCCGCTCACAACACGCGCCATCGTCAACCGCCTCTGGCTCTGGCACTTTGGTCAGGCCATCGCCGGCAATCCCAACAACTTCGGCAGCACCGGCAAAAAGCCCACTCACCCCGCCCTGCTCGACTGGCTCGCCGCCACGCTGGTAGAAAAGAACTGGTCCATCAAAGAAATGCACCGCCTCATCATGACCAGCGCCGCCTACCAGCGCAGCTCGTCCCAGGAAAGTGATGCGGGCACTCCTGCCCGCAATGGACGCGCAGCCACTCCTGCCCGCATTGGTAACAAGACCACCACCACTCGCGAAGACGCCGAAAAATCCTATGCCGTCTTCAAGCCCCGCCGCCTCATGGCCGAGGAGCTGCGAGATGCCATGCTCAGCATCACCGGCGAGCTGAACCCCGCCCTCGGCGGCATCCCCAACCGCCCCGAGATCAACATCGAAGTCGCCATGCAGCCACGCCAGGTCATGGGCACCTTCGCCGCCGCCTGGGTGCCCAATGCGCTGCCCTCACAGCGCCACCGCCGCAGCCTCTACGCGCTCAAGATTCGCGGCCTGCGCGATCCCTTCATGGAGGTCTTCAATGAGCCCGCCCCCGACTTCTCCTGCGAGGCCCGCGAAGTTTCCACCGTCACCCCCCAGGTCTTCAGCCTCTTCAATGGCCGGGCCAGCTACGATCGCGCACTCGCACTCGCAAATCGCGTGCTCAAGGAAAAGACACCCGATGCCATCACCCGCATCTTCCAGCTCACCTACGGCCGCCAGCCATCCGCCGAAGAAAAAGCCGCCTGCACTTCGCACTGGCAGGCCATGGAAAAGAAACAGGCAGGCCTCACCTTCACCAAGCCCCCTCCTCCCCTCACCGTGAAGCGCGATGCCGTCGAGGAAAACACCGGCGAAAAATTCAGCTTCCAGGAAAAGCTGCCCGCATACGCCGACTTCGTTCCCGACCTCCAGCCCGCCGATGTCGATGCCCGCACCCGCGCTCTCGCAGACGTGTGCCTGGCCCTGCTGAACTCCAACGAATTCGCCTACCTCTACTGAGCCATGACCCCTCACTTCTTCCCCTGCGCAGGATCACGCGCACTGCATGCCCCCACGCGGCGCGAGTTTGTGTATGGCCTCGGTGCATCACTCGGCAGCGTGGCTCTCACCTCCCTGCTGGCATCTGAAAACACCAGCCCCCTTGCCCCCAAAGCCCAGCAGGTCCCCGCCAAGGCCAAGCGCTGCATCTTCCTCATGATGGAGGGCGGCCCCTCCCACATCGACACCTTTGACCCCAAGCCCGCGCTCGAAAAGCTCCACCTCAAGGAGTTCACCCGCGAGGGCAGGCAGAAGTCCGCCATGGAAAGCGGCAAACGCTACTACGTGAAGTCCCCCTTCAAGTTCGCCCAGCACGGCCAGAGCGGCGCATGGATGAGCGAGCCCTGGAAACATCTCTCCACCGTTGCCGATGACCTCTGCTTCTTCCGCGGCTGCCAGGTGGACTCTGTAAATCACCCCACCGCGATGTATCAGATGAACTGCGGCAACCGCTTCGGCGGAGATCCCGCCATCGGCTCATGGGTCACCTACGGCCTCGGCTCTGTGAATCAAGACCTGCCCGGCTTCGTCGTGCTTCCCGAAATCAGCTACCCCCAGGGCGGCAGCGCCAATTGGAGCAATGGCTACCTCCCAGCCCAGTTTCAGGGCACCCCGCTGCGCCCCAAAGGCTCGCCCATTCTCGACCTCCAGCCACCACCCGACATCTCCGCCGATCACCAGCGTGCCAATCTCGACCTCCTCGCCCGGCTCAATACCAAGCACGCCGAGTCCCACCCCTGGCACGATGAACTCCAGGCCCGCATGCACAATTACGAGCTCGCCTTCCGCATGCAGACCCAGGTCCCGGAAACGCTCGACCTCAGCAAGGAAGATGAAAAGACCAAGGCCATGTACGGCATCGGCAGTGACGCCACAGACGCCTTTGGTCGCAAGTGCCTCCTCGCCCGCAAGCTCGTCGAAAAAGGCGTGCGTTTCGTCCAGCTCTACGCCGGCACCTGGGACAGTCACGACTACATCGAGCGCGCCCATGGCAATCTCATCCATCAGGTGGACCAGCCCATCGCCGCCCTCATCACAGACCTCAAGCAGCGCGGCCTGCTCGAAGACACCCTCATCGTCTGGTGCGGCGAATTCGGCCGCACCCCGGACAACGGCGTGCGCGGCGGCACCGCCTACGGCCGCGACCACAATCCCAAAGCCATGACCATCTGGCTCGCCGGTGGCGGCTGCAAAGCCGGCCACACCATCGGCAGCACCGACGACCGCGGCATGGAGGCCGTGGAGGAGGTCCACCATGTGCGAAATCTCCACATCACCCTCCTCCGCCTCCTTGGCCTGGATGATAACAAGCTCACCTTCTACCACGCAGGTCGCTTCAAGCAGCTCAGCCAGTTCGGCGGCCAGGTCATTGGGAAATTGATCGCGTAGTATTTGAGCGATGCCGCCTTTCTGGCACGTTCATCTTTCATGCTGAAGAAACTCATCATCCTCCTCTGCCTAGGTGCCGCCGCCGCCGCCATTTGGGTCGCGCTGAAGCCCGCCAAGACCAGCTCCACGCCACTCACCGTCTTTTGCGCCGCTGGGATCAAGAAGCCGGTCGAGGAAATCGCCACCGCTTATCAAAAAGAAACCGGCACCGAGGTCCGCCTGCAATACGGCGGCACCGGCACCCTGCTCAGCCAGCTCAAAATCACCCAGCAGGGAGATCTCTTCATCGCCGCCGATGACGGCGCCCTGGCGGATGCCAAAAAGCTCGGCGTCACCCGCGAGGAGTTTCCTCTGGTCAATCAAACGCCCGTGCTTGCCGTAGCCAAAGGCAATCCCAAGCACATAGACAGCCTCGCGGCCTTGAAGAACCCCGAAATCAAGCTCGCCCTGGCAAACCCCGGAGCCGCCAGCATCGGCCGCGTGGTGCAGAAGCTTCTTGGCGCCGAGTGGGACGCACTGGCCGCAAAAGCCGCCGTCATGAAACCCACCGTCACTGAAATCGCCGCGGATCTCTCCCTCGGCGCCGTCGATGCCGCCATCGTGTGGGACTCCGTCGTACCTCAGTTCAAAGGCCTGGAGATCGTGGTCCTGCCGGAACTTTCGAAACATGCCGAACACGCCACCGCAGCCGTGCTGTCCTCCAGCCAGCAGCCAGCGGAGGCCCTGCGCTTTGCCCGATACCTCACGGCACCGGAAAAAGGCGGCCTCATTTTTCAAAAACATGGCTTCAAAAACGTGCCCGGAGACAAATGGGCCGTCCGCCCGGATCTGATCATCTACAGCGGCGGCGTGAACCGTCCGGCCATCGAAAAACTCCTGCATCAATTTGCCAATCGCGAAGGCATCTCCATGACCACCGTCTTTAATGGCTGCGGCATTCTCTGCGCCTCCATGAAGACCATGGGAGACAGCACCAATCCCAAGTACCCTGATGTGTATTATGCCTGCGATGTCTGCTTCGTCCCGCCCGTGGCCGAGCAGTTTCCCGAGGCCATCCTCCTCACCGAGGCCGAAATCGTCATCGCCGTTCCCAAAGGCAATCCCAAAGGCATCCACACCCTCGCAGACCTCGCCCGCCCCGGTCTCCGCGTCGGCCTGTGCAATGCCGAGCAGTCCACCATCGGCTTCCTCACACGCTCCATCCTCAAATCCATGAATCTCTGGGAAAGCGTGAGCAAAAACGCCTCATCCCAGGTGCCCACGGCAGATTTCCTCGTCAATCAAATGCGCACCGGCTCCCTGGATGCCGCCATTGTATACGGCATCAACATCAACAACGACAAAGCTCACTTCGATGCCGTTCCGCTCCCGGCGGACAAGTCCAAGGCCGTGCAGCCCTTCGCCGTGCGGCATGACTCCCCCAATCAGCAGATGGGGCGCCGCCTGCTGGCCTTCCTCCGCGAAAATCACGCCAGCTTCGAAACCGCCGGGTTCGTCTGGAAGGGCGACACCGCTCCCGTCAAAAGCGCGGACATCGTGCTGCCAGACTGGTTGAAACAAAAGTAGCACCGCAAGCAGTCCGTCAATGAGACGCCTGCAAGCATCCGACAGGTGCTTGGACGTGACTGCCACAGCCCGGAGGATCATCATGATCCCCTGTTGGGAAAGGCGGGCACCCGGCGAAAATGAATCAGCGCTCACTCCGCCACCTGCAGCACCTGCTCCAGACCGCCCGCCATCAGGTCATGCTGCCAGCTCATCAGATGCCTCGCAGGGTCGCCGTCCACCACAAGTTCCTCGATGGTGGCTCGTGATCCCAGCAGCGAAGGCTCGATCTCAAGCTCCTGCGCCACTTTTTCGCGATGCGCGCAAAGCTTGTCGATCTGGTCACGCTGGGCATCACTGAGGCGGCCTTTGGTCTTCTTGGCACGCTGAGGCCAGTCCGCTGCGGTGGATGCCATGATCGCTGCCACGATGTCGAAAAACTCCTTCTTCCAGCGCGGACGCCAGCCATTCGGCGGATTCAGCGGCTGCCCGGCTTCAAACTGCTCGGCATAGGCCACCATCTGCTTGTTGGACATGATCTTGAAGCAGGGCGTGTCACGCTCTTTCGCGATGCCTTCACGCCACTCCCACATGCCTTTCAGCAGGGCCAGTCCTCTCGGGTGCAGCCTTCCACAACCCTGCACACGCCAGGGGTCTTCACGCGCCACATTGTCACGCGCAGCCACATCCTCCTGCAAAGAAAGGCAGCTCTGATGAAACCAGTCTTCACGTCCCTTCGCTTTCAGATCAGCGACGAATTTATCAGCAATGGGCAGCAGATAGCGCACATCATCCACCGCATACGAAAGCATGTTCGGCGGCAGTGGCCGGCGGCTCCAGTCCGCCTTTTGTGAAGCCTTGCAAAGGTCCAGATCAAAGGCGTTTTTCACCAGCGCCGCGAGGCCAAACTGACGCGCTCCCAGAAGACGCGCCGCGATTTGCGTGTCACGGATCACCTTCGGATTCCAGTCATAGGTCCGCCGCAGCATCGTCAGGTCATAGTCCGCCCCGTGAAACCAAAGTTCGTGCTCATCCAGCAATGCCAGCAGCGGGGAAACATCCGCAATTGCCAGCGGATCCACCAAGGCATAGCGCCCCGCACAGTTCACTTGCAGCAGGCACAGCTTTTCATGGTAATGGTGAAGGCTGTCAGCCTCCGTGTCCAGGCAGCAGCGCTTGTCCGGGCTTTCAGCCAGCCAGGCTCGCATCTTGCCCACCCACTCATTGAGGTGCTCAGGGGTGTCGATGAACTCGTAGTCCTTCGGTGTGGTTCCTTCCTCGTTCATTTCAGGCCCATGAGGAGGATTTCCGCATTATTGCTCGTGCGGTTGATGTTGCGGATGAGCATCTCCAGTGCCTCGACGGCGGGGACAGCGGCAAGCTGTTTGCGCACTTGCGTGATGCGCCGGAATTCGTCCGGATGATAAAGCAGGTCGTCACGCCGCGTGCCGGACTTCAACAGATGCAGCGCCGGATAAATGCGGCGCTCGGAGATCTCTCGATCAAGCGTCGCTTCCATGTTTCCAGTGCCCTTGAACTCCTCAAAGATCACCTCATCCATGCGGCTCTCGGTTTCGATCAGCGCAGTGGCAATGATGGTCAGGCTTCCGCCCTCTTCCACATTGCGCGCGGATCCGAAGAACTTCTTGGGCTTTTGCAGCGACTTCGTGCCCACGCCCCCGGCCATGTAAGCTCCGCCCTTGCTGCCTTGCGATGAATTGTAGCCGCGGGCCAGACGCGTGATGCTGTCCAGCAGAATGACCACATCCTTCTTCATTTCCACCAGACGGCAGGCTCGCTCACGCACAATCTCCGCCACCTGGCTGTGCCGCTTCGGACTCTCATCAAAGGTGGAGCTGTAGATCTCACAGCCGCTCACCGTTTCTTCGAAATCGGTCACTTCCTCGGGGCGCTCGTCCAACAGCAGCACGATGAGCGTGATTTCCTTGTGATTTTGCGCAATCGATTTGGCAATGTCTTTCAGGATCACCGTCTTGCCCGACCGCGGCGGCGCGCAGATCAGACCACGCTGCCCTTTGCCCAGCGGTGCCACAATGTCCAAAATGCGGGAGCTGACTGCGCAAGGCTTCGCCGTTTCAAGAATGATGCGCTTGTTCGGAAAGGTCGCCGTCAGCTTGTCAAATTCCGTCGGCATCTCCCATTTGTCGATGGCAATGCCTTCAACTTCGGTGATGCGGTCGATCGCAAGATACTTGTCCCGATCCTTGGGCGCCTTGGCGATTCCCGCGATTCTCTGGCTGGGACGCAGATTGAATTTCCTGACCAAAAACAACGGAACAAACACGTCCTCCGGCAGCGGCATGAAGCTGTATTTCGGATAACGGATGAGCCCGTAGTTGTCGGTGCCGATTTCCAGCACTCCTTCCACGGTGAGCCGGGTCTTGTGCTCCGCCATCCATGAACACAGGTCGTAGATGAGCTGATGCTTCGTCCGGCTGGCATTCAGGCGGAAGCCCACCTTCTCTGCGAGTTCCAGCAGGTCGGCCAGCGAGGAGTTCTGCAGTTCGTTGATCGAGATCTCCTCGGGAAAGGGTGGCTGCGCGCCATCCGTCTTGATCGGCTCCGCTGGCAACTCAGCTGGAGCGGCGTGGGCTTGGGCGGCCGGTGCGCCTTCCGGCTGCGGCTCAGAATTCGCCACGGGAGGAGGGTCAGCAGAGATAGGTTCCGTCACTGGGGGCGCTGGGGGTGCCGCAACCGTTGCGGGGGATTCGGTAGATGGGTCGTTCATGCTTGCAAGAGTGGACTTGCCAGCGTCAGCACCTGGGCTTCAAGAGAGGCCAGAGAACCATCATTCCAAATGACGGCATCTGCTCTTTCAACCTTGGCTTCGATGGGCCATTGGGCCTCCAGGAACTTGTGAACGGTCTGTTCGTCGAGTCCCCGGGTCTCCATCATCCGCCTGACCTGCACCGACCGGCTGGAAGCCACCACGATGACAAGGTCTGCTGAAACTGTGCCTCCAATCTCATAGTGGAGGGGGACTTCCGCAAGGAAAAGATTCACCCCCTCCTTTTCAGCCTCCCTACGGGCTGTTTCGAGGGCCTCCAGAACGGGTGGGTGCAGCAGCCCTTCCAGCTTTCTGCGCATAGCCGCATCCGGCAGCACAACGTCCCGCAGCCATTGGCGGTTGACCTCTCCGGGATTCAACAGCACCCGCGACCCAAATGCGGCCACCAGTCCCTTGAGGGTGGATTCACGTTTCATGACCTCCGCCACCATCGCATCGGCAGAATAGAAACGATGCGTCCCCGGAAGCTGCTCCATCAAGAGCGTTGCCAGGGAACTTTTGCCACAGCCTGCGCCGCCGGTGATGAGCCAAGATTTCATCGAAATAAATGACCGCAGCTACGCGCGTCTGCAATGATCAGTCTCTAAAAACACTTCAGGCAGGATGCTTGACGCATCCTGCCTGAAGGCTGGTTAAGTTGAGGATGTAATGAGGACGGTTAAGGAGTCACCGGCGGCAGCAGAGGATTCAATGCACCAGAACCTGCGACAGTATCACCAGCGGCTGCCTGGACAGGGTTGGCGGGCTTGATCCGCTGACCCGAGGGGTCGATCAGATGGGCTGTCACGAAGATCATCAGATTGCGCTTGTAGTGCTGCTCCGACTCACTCTTGAACAGGCGACCGACGAAGGGAAGATCGCCAAGGATAGGCACTTTGTCCTGCACGTCCTGCACGTCTTCGCGGATCAGGCCGCCGAGAGCCACCGTCTGGCCATCCCAGATTGACACACCCGTGGTCACCTTGCGCACCGAGAACACGGGCTGGTTGATGATGTTAGGAGTGATCAGACGCTCAGGCTGTTGCAGAGGAACGTAGCCAATCGTCCCAGTGGAGAGCTGAATCGGCAGAACCGACTGGCTCGAAGGCGACAGAATGGGAGAGCCGTAGTTGATGAATCCGTCAAACTCCACCACTTCAGGGGCCAGAGTCAGTTCAATCGTGTTGCCATCCGCACCCACCGTAGGTTCAGCCTCAAGGCGAACACCCGTCTGGCGCATTTCGAACGCCGTCGGAGTTGTGGGAGTAGCGATCTGCTGACCACCACCGCCGCCGCCGCCAACGTTCAGACCGCCACCACCTTGGGGAAGACGAGGAGGATCAAATTCCGTCGGATAAATGAATTCACGCGTGACTTCCATGGTGGCGCGGGTGCCGCTCTTGGTGGTGACACTCGGAGCGCTCATCAAGTCCACGCCTTTTTTCTGGCTCAGGCCGCGAAGAACTGTCTGGAAGGCGGGATCGGAGAAAATGCCCGCCGTGGAGAAGATGCCAGGTGCCACGCTCGTCGTAGCAGTCGTGGACCCCGTGGTCAGCAGGTTGTCAATGCTGCTGTTGCTGATGGCATAACCACCGCTGCGATTCCCGGCAGTGATCGGGCCACCACCATAGGGGAACGGAGAGGTTCCGTTCGGATTGGCGCCACTGACAGAGCTTCCTGGAACGGCGCCAAGCGGGAGAGATCCTGCAAAGGCTGCAGCCACCGGAATGTTAGGAAACACCTGCTCGGTGCCCACATAGTAGCCCGGAATGACCAGGTTCGATGCTTGGAAGGGATAGTTGGCGGCATTGTATGCGTTGCCGTTGCCAGTGCTGCCACCACCCAGAACCAGATTACCCACACCCACTCCGCCGAGGAGCCAGTCAAAGCCAAGCTCTTCGGTGTTTTTCTGAGTCACTTCAACGAACTTGGAGGTGATGACCACCATCTTGGGGGCCAGCTTCGTGATGGATTCCACATAAGCTTCCACCAAGTCCAGGTTAGGCTGGGTGTTTCTCACCACCAATTGGGAATTGGCAGGGTTGTAGCTCGCCGAAGCCCCTTCAGGGAAGACGATCCCCGATGCTTCAAGAATCTGACGTGCTGTCCTACGGGTGATCAAACTGCTCCCGCCTGCAGGGGCGCCTGCACCGGCCGCGAAAGGATCGGCTGCTGCCGCTGGGGCGGCAGCACCGCCTGGGTCGCCACCGCCCGAGCTCAGGAAATCCGGCGGGACGCGATAGCTGCGGGTATACTGCTCGCTCGCATTTTCAGAAATAGGCACCACCAGCACGGCGTGCGCTTCCACCTTAAACTTCATTTGGGCAAGCTCAGTCACATAGCGGAGAGCCTCGGCCATCGGCACGTCTTTCAGATCGAGACTGATAGAGGCGTTGTTAGGCGCTTCACCGTTGCGAAGAATGATATTCACACCCTTGACTCCGCTCTTGTCCGTGAAGGTGTCCAAATCGCGGCTTTTGATACGCAGGTATTCAATGGCCTCTTCAATGGTGGCACCGTCAAATTGCACCGTCGGGAAAATGATCCGGTTCATCTTCTCGGTCAGATACGCGCCCGGGCTGCGTCCCACGCCATAGTCAAAGCTGATGGTCGCACCCTGCACCGGAACCTTGTCTTCCCAAGTCTCCGTCACCTGGGCCAGCATTTTGGCACGCTGGTGGTCGTAGGCTGCCTTGAAATAGGCCTGGCGCTTGCGCTCGGCATTCTCCATGCCGCGGCGGGCCGTGCTGTTGTAGGGGTCGGTCCTCAGGACATCCTGATACTGCGAGATGGCAGCATCATAGTTGCCGAGCTCCACTGAGCTGTTTCCCAGCAGCAGCCCTGCCTGCACTTTGCCCACGTTGGTCACGTGTTCGGCAGTCAGCGCCGGCGGCCAGCGGTCCGGGTCATCAAGCTCCTTCAGGAAAAGAACCGCACCCTTGTGACCTGGGATATAAACCATGGCGCCTTCCAGCAATTGCCGGGCTTCCTTATAATTGCCGGCCTTGGCGCGTTCCCGCGCAACCGTCACGCTGCAATCCGCATACTTGAGCTGGGCAAGATCCAGCCAGTCACGGGTCAGAGGAGCGTTGGGCAGGGAGTCGATGGCAGCTTTGTAGGAATTGAGCGCACCATCGTAATCGCCTTCGCTGAACAATTTGTCACCACGATCCATGGCAGTACGCGCATCTTCAATACGAGCATAGCGGCGGGCGATTTCGCGATTGGCCATTCCGGAGACAGTACTTTGACTTTGGGCCATGATCGATGGCGAGGCCGTTGTCAAAACGAGAAGGGAAAGGTTGAACACCAGACGAGAGTGATGGGTCATAGGGCAGACTGACAATATTTTGTGGTAAAGAGAGATTACTAACAGATTGGGGCGAACTTTGGCGAGTTAATTTTTCGGTCGGATGAAAATAGCCAAGGCCTCAGCCCTGCTTGATTTCGATAGTTTCTTTCGTTGGTTTGCCATCGGCGCCAAGAGGCGCGATGATGGCTTTGTTTTCTTCCAGTTTGAGAATGTAATAAGATTTGCCAAGGCCGGGAAGCTGGAACGTCCCGCCTTCTTTGACGCCCGGAATGACCTGGCGCTTTTTCCATCGGAATTCGAATTCGGCCTCATAATCTGCCAGGTTCACCTCCTTGCCCTCCACCATTTCGAATTCCTTCTGGGTGGACATGTCCAGCACCTTCAGAATGTAAATTTCCTTGGGGCCAAATTTGGTTTCAGCCGTTTCTTTCCGGTTGGAGAGAATTTTGAAACGGAGCGTGTTTTTATCAAACCCGAACTCTTCGTTCATCGGCTTGAACACACTGGCCCGGGTGGGAACCAGCCGCTGGATCTGGAAGGTGCCGTCGCTGCCGCCTTTGAGCAGCAGGATGTAGTCATGGCTGATCCGCTTGATGAGGAACAGCTTGTCAGTGTAAGGCGGCATGGAGCCTGCATCTCGCGGGTCCGTCTTGGCATTGAACTCTTCCAGGTTGGAAAATCCGTCCTTGTCCGCGTCCAGCTGGCCCACATTGGGCGAAAAGATGTGGGGAAGCTGTGCTTCAGGCGGATTTTTCGTCTGATCGCCCGTGAGGAAGATGTTCGGCATGGGCGGACGCAACATCGGCTCCGGAAGCAGGAGATCGTACAAATTCCCACCCTTCATCACCAGCAGAACTGACTTGTTCAGAGGCACTGCTTTTCCATTCCTCACCGGGGAAAGCCATGAGTATTTTTTCTTCATGGTTTCAGTGGCGTCCACCACCTTCTGGCTGGCGGGTGCGTTCAGGTCATTCTTGGAAAATCCCTGCGGCAGGATGAGACTCTCCTCAAACCCTTGGGATTCGAGTATCAGAAACACTGCCACCCCTATCGCAAGGAGTGAGGAAATGATCAGAATGGTTTTTTCGTAGTTGCCCTGTCGGTTCTGCATGGTGGTGCTTTAAGGCTGCGGATTTTTATAAAGTGAGATCAACGTCCGGCTGGTGTCTGGGCCGTGATGCCTGCGGCGGCGTCTAGAAATTTGACCAGATCAATTTCAAGCCGGACTTTCAGGAGTTCATTGCCAAACACGGAAATGGCATCCGGAGTGGCTGGCTCGGGGGGCTTGATCTCATCCGAAGGAGCTTCCTCCGCCTGGGCTGCCCCTCCTTCAACTTTCATCGCAGGCTCTGGCAGCCTGACTTCAGAATGCAGCGGCCCGTCCTGAAGTTGATTCTCAATGCGCAGCAGACGCAGGCTGGTGAAATAGGGCATGTCACTCGGGCTGGTCAGGCGGCTGATCAGCAGTTGCAGCGGTCCCTGATCCAGGGTCAAAACCACTGAAATCTGGCGTTTCTCCAGAATATTGGAGGCCACCTGCCCCCGCATGCTGGCATTGTTGTTTCCTTGAGTCGCAGCCTTCGAGGCTTCGACGGGAAGTTTGGAGCGCTCCAGCAGATCCACTGAGAGGACGCCACTGTCCAGGAACAGCTTCATCAGCTTGTCGATGGCTTCGAGATAGTCCATCAGCTCCGTGGCAGCCGTGGCCGACGTAGGCAGGGTATGCGTGTAGTCGTCAAAGCCGAAGGCGAATTCTGCGGGCAGCTGCATTTTTGACTGCACAGCCTTGCGGATGTCAGAGATCTTGGTTTTGAGCTTCTCTTGAAACTCGATGTCATTGACTGGCGCAACCTTCGGCTGAAGGATGAGCACCGTCTTGCCAAGGGTCGTCACCAGATTCTCATACTCCTTTACCGCGTCCTGTTTGGCCTTGAGGTTGGCCTCCGTAGGGGCCAGTTGCGATCCCTTCAGGCCGGCCACCTGTCCGCCAAGGCCCAGGTATCCCTCCTTGGTTTCCGAATAGACGCTCCATGCATCAAACAGCAGGTAGCCAAGGGCCAGCGAGCCGACGACAATAACGCCAAGAATGGCGGCCAATGGTTTGTTTTCACGTATCCAGTCCATGATTCTTTATTGAAATTGCAGGGGATTGCGCAGGGGCATTTTAATTTCGAAGTGATAGGCGTAGCGCTCTTCGTCCACGCCACTGTCCACCTTCACATAGTTGTCACGCTTGGTTTCAAAATCCGGCGCGTTGAAGGCGTCCAGCTTGGCCAGCTTGGCGGCAAAATCATACACCACCTTCTGCTCGCCCTTGTCGTTTTTACGATACAGGCCCTGCATGCGCAGTGAATACACCGGCGCGGCTTGGGCCCCGGGTTTCGTGGTTGTGTCCGGCTTGACTGCATTCGCATCCCCACCCCAGAGCGGCGCGGTGATGGGTTTGCCATCCTTCAGCACTTCAATCACGGGCAGCCAGATCAGATCGTTGTCGAACTGCTGGTTCAGATCATTGAGCAGATGCGCCCACCAGGAGCGGTCGGTCACCGCCTGCTCCAGTTGCGCGCTGCGCTGGCGGAGTTCCTCCTGCCTCGCGTCCAGTTGGCGGATCTGATTCGCCAGATCGCTCAGCTGCGCGCTCTCCTTCGTCAGAGCACCGGCGCGTGTTTTGATCACCTCGTCAGCTTTATTGAACCAGAAAATACCAGCCCCGAGGGCGCCCAGCACGCAAAGTCCGGCCAGAACCAGCGCCGGCGCACGCCGCGCTGCATCTCGCGAAGAAGCCAGCGCCCTCGGCACCAGTTCGATTTCACAGGGGCATGAGCCCATGCCGCGCAAGGCGAGTCCGACGAGCTCTCCCATCGCGGGCGCATCTGCCTGGGCGGCCTCCACGCTCACCCCGCGGTCGGTCTGCACACCACGCAGACCGTTGTAGATCTCCACCGGCAGCTTCAATTTCTCCGCAAAAAATTCTGCAATGTATCCCGCCCCTGATCCCCCGCCGGCAAGGAAAACACGCTTCGGCGCGCTCCCGCCCTGCTGGCTCCGGTAAAAGGTGATCGTTCGCATGATCTCGGCATGCAGACGCGTCATCGAATTGCGCATCACCTTGGACATGGCGTTCACGCCTTCATCCGGATGATCCTCCACCGCCCCGCCCAGAGCCACAAAGCCCTGTGCACGCTTCTGGCTCTCCGCCTCGGCAAAGGGAATGCTGAATTCCTTGGCGATCGCATTGGTCACAGCCGCGCCACCGACGAGCAGATTGCGCGTGAAAAAGCGGTCTCCTTCAACAAACACCAGATTGGTGGAACGGGCTCCCATGTCCACAATCAAAGCGGGTTCATCCACATCAGGATAGCTGTAGCGGAACGCGTTGTACAACGCCAGCGGGCCCACGTCCATCCCGACCACTTTGACGCCGCAGGAATCCACTTCCTCATGCATCTCGTTCAGCGGCTCGCATTTCATGGCCGCCAGCACCACTTCGATCTCGCCCAGATCAGACTTGCTGACCACTTCGTAGTCCCAGGAAACTTCATCCAGCTGCCAGGGCACGTTCTGCCTCGCTTCAAACTCCACGATCTGCGACAGCTTGTCCCCTTGCACCGGAGGAAGCTTCACAAACCGGCTGAACACCGGATGGCCGGGGACGGAGCACCATGTCTTCTGCCCCTTGATTTTCACCTTGGCCGTCAACTCCTGCAGCGCCAGCTTCAGCTGGGGCAGGCGGCTGACATCCACGGAGGGATCTCCATCCAGTTCAATGATTTCATACCGCTTCAGGACAAGGTCCCCTCCCGACGTCTTGCCGAAGAATGCCCCGCTGACACGCTGGGAGCCAAGACTGATGACTGCAATGCTGTTTGGGTCTGCCATGCTGGATAAGGTAAAAATCGCTGAACAATGAGGAACTGACGAAACTACGGAGGTTACTTGGCTTTGACCTGCACATCATAGTCGCCGAAAACATTCGCAAAGGGCGTCTGCAGCTTGTTCAGCAGCATCCCCTGCAGCATGGCGAAGGAGTCCTTGTTCTCCCACCAGGGCTTGTTGCCCAGGCTCGATTTGGCCGCGATCACCTTGCCTTCGGCCACAAATTCGACGCCCCAGCCCTGAATGTCGGACGAAGCGGTCACAAAATCTTTTTGGAAAACCGATTTCAGTGTGGAGGGCGAGATGTAGGCCAGAGCGTGGCAGGGTTCGTCAGCCGGAATGTCCACCAGATCCAGCGTGCCGGTGATCACCTCACGCTTGTTGTCCTTGGTCATGTGATTCAGCGCCACATAAAAGGTTAGCTGCAGTCCCGGATAGGTCCCCTTTCTTCCGCCCGCGATCTCAGGAAGCTTGATGTCAAACTCCACATCCAGCTCGATCCAGTTCTTCGGCGTCCAGCGCTTCATCTGGATGTTGCTCACGCTGAGCATCGGCGTCTGCTGTTCTTGCACGTCCACCCCTTTGATCTTAATTTTGATCCCGGGCAGTTTGTCACCCGTCGCCGGTGCTTGTGCCTGAACGACATTGGCAAGAAGAAGGGATGCGAGAATCAAGCTGATGGATTTCATTATGTGGGCTGGTTGTTCCAATATTATAAAGTTTTATCAGCAAAACACCCTGCGCATCAAGCAGGGATTCGCAGAAAGTCGTGAAAATAAGTCACTGCACGGGAAATTCCGCCTTCAAAACATACCTGCAGTTCCAGGCAGCGAGCTTCATTTCGTATTTCATCACAAGAGGGTTTGGGGGCGGGAGGGCGGAGTCTGTGGCATTCCCGCCAGAGTGCAAGCAAAAGACAGGCAGGGATTTCGTGAACATCTAAGGCTTGTATAAGGTTGATTTCGAAGTCTAAAATGATTCCCTCTCCATGATGCTCTCCTGCCTTCGCCCCGCCGCCCTTTTTCTTGGCATCTTCCTTCTGTCTGCCTGCGATCAGTCGGACGCTCCGGAGGTTGCGCAGGCAATCAGCGATCTCGAAAAGCAGAAACTGCAAAAAGTGGCGGAGCAGAAAAGCGAGGCCCCGCCTCCTGCTCCCGCCCCGCCTGCTCCCGGCCTTCTTGCCGCCACGGGTCTCGCCGCCAAGGACGAGCGCGCAGAAATCATCCTCCTGCTCCCAGACGCACGCATCGCCATGCAGGAGTTTCAGCGCAACGGCCTCGCCATGCTCGTCGGCAGGCAGACCGGCTACCATCTCACCACCAGCGATGCCGCCGGCAGCGGCACCCGCCAGATCGAGCAATTCCGCGAGGCCATCGCCGCCAAGCCCTCCGCCATCATCGTCAGCCCCATCGATCCTCCCGCCGTGGCGGCCCTCATCGTCGAAGCTCAGACCCATGGCATCATCGTCATCGGTCTCGACAAACGCATGGTCAACGAAGGCTGCGCCAGCGTCGTCTTCACCGATCAGCGCAAACTCGGCCGCCTGGCCGCAGACACCGTCATCGAAGCTCTGAAGCGCAAAGCCGCCGAAGAAAAGCGCACCGAGGTCACTGGTCGTGTCATTCAGCTTCGGGGCGAGGCCGACAGCTACGCCACCAACGAAATCGCCGAAGGCTTCAGCGAAGGCCTCCGGACTCAGTCCGGCGTCATCCTCGTCCATGACGCCCCGGCAGAGTGGAGCACCGAAAAAGCCACCCAGTGCACCACCGAAGCCTTCAATCTCCAGAAAAATTTCGACGCTATTTATGCGCAGAGCGATGCCATGGCCGTGGGTGCGGCGAAAGCCGCCGAAACCGCCGGCCAGCGTGAAAACATCTTCATCGTCGGCACCGACGGACTCTCCGGCCAGAAGCGCGGCCTCGAACTCGTCCGCCTTGGCGAAATCGATGCCTCCGTCGTTCAGCCAGCCCTCGTCGATCTCGCCTTCCAGATCATCAGGAAGATGCGCAGCGACAAAGCCTTCAAGCCCCTGCCCTCCTATGAAATTCAGCCCGTCGTGATCCTTCCCAGAAACGTGGATCAGATGCTCCGCACCGGCACCTACAAGCTGCCAAATCTGTAAATCCTCGCCACCTCTCCTCTGCCATGTCGCGCACGCTCATCTCCCTCTTCCTCCTCCTTGCCTGCGCAAACTTGCCCGCCCAGGAGGCTGCTGCGCCAAAGCCGGATGCCAAAACCCAGCTCGAAGCCGCCCAAAAACTCGTCAAGCAGCTCTCCCCTGGCGTCTTCGATCTCAACGGCATCCAGATCACCACCGCCACACGCGAGCTCCGCATCCCCTGCTCCATCCTCCATCAAAAGCTCCCCATCGAATACGCCCTCTGCCATGAAGCTGGCGAGAAGGTTCATGAGACCATCCTTGAAACCAAGGTCCAGCCCATCCAGATCCAGCTCGCCCTCCTCCTCGCCAATTACCAGCCCGGCACCCTCGGCATCCTCGAGAAACTCGATCCCAAAGCCGAGCGCCCCTACAACGCCAAGGACACCGAGCCCAAAACTCCCGGTGCCAACCGCCTCGCCATCCACGTCGAATGGAAGGACGGAGACAAAGTCAAAAACGTCCCCCTCTCCGACTTCATCCAGAACATAGAGACTCGCAAAACTCCTCCCGACCTCGACACCTGGATCTTCAACGGCTCCCTCATCGACGAAACCGGCTTCGTCGCCGAGCAGACCGGCTCCATCATCTCCACCTACGTGGACCGCACCGCCATCATCAACTCCGCCGCCAAAGGCAACGAACGCGACGACCTCTGGATCAGCATGCCCGCCAACATCCCCGCCGAAGAGACCAAGGCCACCCTCATCATCACTCCGGGAAAATAGCCTGACCTTGTAGCCGAGCAACGCATGCCCCTTCGTAGGATGGGCGTGGCGACAGCCCGCCCGTCTATCAGCGCGTGGCAACTTCCTCAGCCTGCGAAATAAATAAAATAGCTCCGGTCAAAAAACGCCCCATTCCTCCCACACGATGGACAAGAATCGTCCACCCCCAAAGAGGTCCCCCTTGCCCGTTGACGCCGCCCTCTTTCCACATCCAGTGCTCTGTACCATGAAAATCCCCGCCTTCCTCCTCACCCTGGCGCTCGGCACCACCGCCGCCTTCCCCCAGGCCGCCACCCAGGCCTCGCGCAACGAATCCCTCAAGCAGGAGCTCCGCCTCGGCGTCGAGCGCGGCCTCGACTTCCTCCGCACCAAGCAGAACCCCACCACCGGCCAGTGGGGCGAGGCCGAGCCCGTCGCCATCACCGCCCTCGGCATCATCAGCTTCATGCTCGATCCCAATCGCAAGCCCGGAGATCCCGTCCCCGCGGAAGTCGAAAAGGCCACCAAGTTCCTCATCAGCCAGGCACGCCCCGATGGCGGCATCTTCACCAAGGCCCGTGGCAATTACAACACCGCCATGGCGCTGACAGCGCTGCTCATGAACAACAAGCCCGAGAACGAGGAAGTCATGCTCAAGGCCCGCCGCTACCTCGTCCACTGCCAGGTGGACCTCGATGAAAAAGGCAAGCAGGACAATCCCCTCGATGGCGGCATCGGCTACGGCGACGAAAAAGGCATGCACGCAGACATGTCCAACCTCACCTTCGCCCTCGAAGCCCTCTACTACTCCCAGCAGCTCCTCGCAGACAAGGGAGACGCCGCCAAGAACGAGCCCCAGCTCAACGTCGCCGCCGCCATCGACTTCATCCAGCGCTGTCAGAACCGCCCCGAAAGCAACAAATCCGCCTGGGTCAGCAAAGACCCCGACGACGCCGGCGGCTTCATCTACAACCCCACCGAAACCCGCGGTGCCAAAGTCACCAACCCCGACGGCAGCATCTCCCTCCGCAGTTACGGCAGCATCAGCTACGCCGGCCTCCTCAGCTTCATCTACGCCGGCGTCGACAAAGACGATCCTCGCGTCAAAGCCGTCATCGAATGGCTGCAAAATCACTACAGCGCCGATGAAAACCCCGGCCTCGGCGCCGCCGGCCTCTACTACTACTACCAGACCATGGCCAAGGCCCTCAGCATCGCCAAGATCGACTACATCAAGACCAAGGACGGCAAGCTCATCGACTGGCGCAAAGACATCACCGAAAAACTCCTCAGCCTCCAGAAAGGCGACGGCTCCTGGTCCAACACCGAAGGCCGCTGGATGGAGTCCGACCCCGTCCTCGTCACCAGCTACATCCTCATGGCCCTCGGCCGCATCCACCAGACCCTCTAAAAGTTGCCCCGTTGCGCCGCAACGGGTGCCTCTTCCCCACAAACGCCGCGCCCTCAAAAGCGCGGCGTTTTTTGTGCCCCCACCAAAACTCCCCATATGGCCACAGCCCCCATTTGGACTGCGGTCGCGAAGTGAGGAACGAACGCAGCTACCGCTTTCGACGTGCTCGGTGGCGCACGCATGCCAAAGAGAACACCCGAATGCGGGAGCCAGTCATTTTCCGCAAGTCACAACATCTCACGCCCACCACAAACCCTTGTAAGGCACCGGCATCCACCCTTCCCAAATTACTTTCAAAACCGCTCAAAATATCCGCCTCGACATTCCGTCCCCATATCCGCTAACCTCACCCGCATGCACCGCATCAGCAGCCTCCTTCTGCTTTGGGCCTTCGTCACCTTGTCCCATGCCGAAGAGCCGGCAAAGAGCAAAGCCCCAGCTCCTGCCACTCCCGCAGCGCCCACCAGCGTTGACCTGGATGCCAAAGCCCGCCTGATGCAAAAAATGGATGAGATCATCATCTCGGTTCATTTCGAAGATGCCACGCTTGAGCAGGCGCTCGAATTCCTCCGCAAGAAAAGCCGGGAGCTGGACAAGTCCTCTGCTCCCGCAGGCGGCAAGGGCGTGAACATCATCCTTCGCGATCCCGAACTTCCGCACGAGCCCCGCATCAATCTGGATCTGAAGGACGTCCCCTTTTCTGAAGCCCTCCGTTACGTCGCCGAGCTTGGAGAAATGGTGTACCGCGTCGATGCCGAAGGAGTGATTCTCACAGACAGGCACGCCTACGAAAGAGAAAGACACACCCGCACCTTCAGAGTCCCGCCGGACTTCCTTTCAGTCGGAGGTTCCGAGACTCAAGACTCCCCCGCAGATCCCTTCGCAACCACGTCACCCGCCCCAACTCCGGTTGGCAAGATCCCACGAAAGCCCGCGCAGCAAATTCTTGAATCGCTAGGCATCCCATTCCCCGAAGGCAGCAGCGCCAGTTTTAACCCACTGACCAACCTCCTCAAAATCACCAATACCCGGCCCAATCTCGATCTGGTTGAAGCGTTTTGTGAGTCAATTTGCTACAATCCCCCCAAAACCATCGCCTTCAACCTGGCCATCGTCGAAGCTCCAGGAGACCTCATCCGCCAGATCAATGCCGAGACATCGCAGACCGCCGATGCCGGCAGACAACTCGCCACCCTGCTCGATCTGGCTCAAAAGCCCGAGTCCTTCGTTCATCTCGCCGGCCATGCCTTCATCGAAACAAGACCAGGATGCTCCGTTACCACAGAAGCCGTGTCCGAACCTTGGCTTTCAGCCAGCATCTCACCAGACCTCAGCAGCCGCTCCTTTGAACCATCTGACAAGCCATCCACCGGCCTGCGCCTCAAACTCGACCCCACCATACAAGCGGACGGTCAGACCATCGATCTTAGTCTCGACATCGAACTGAGCCCTCCGCCCTCGGTGGAGCATCAAGTCTCCAATCTCGTCGCACCGCCCACAGACGAAACGTCTCCTGCTTCCGCAACAGATGTTCCGTCTGTCCACATGACCTCCGATCTCGTGGTCCGCAGCGGCATCACCAAGCTCGTCGGCATCATCAAACCACCCGGCCTCCAGCAGAAAACCGACGCCACCCTCTGGGCCGCGTTCATGACAACATCCGTTCGGTATGTGGAAAATCCGCCCCACCAGCTTGCGCGCGGTCTTCCCTCCGCCTCCACGCCCTCCAAGGGCCTGTCCAGCTTCACCTTCCAGATCCCGGCAGGGCTCTTTGAATCCATCATGGAGCCCGTTCCTCAACCGCTTCGAGACTGGCTCATCGAGCAGGGTGTCACCTTTCCGTCCGGAGCTGACATCCATCTGGAAAACAACCTCCTTCATGTCACAAACACGCAGGAAAATATCGACAGTATTTCCATGTTGATTGCAGCAGCACTGGAGAAAGCCACCAAAACCGTCGCCATCACTCTGCACACCGTCCGCCTTCCCGCAGCCTTTCTGCCCAAACTCTCTCAGGCTGTGCAGGCTTCCACCGACCAGTCCGCCGAGTGGACAGAAGTGGAAGCCGCCGCTGCACGCGGTGAAGCTGTGTTCCTTGAATCCTGCTTCTTTGAAACCAAGTCGGGCACTCGCTCCACCCATGTGGCCGCACGCGAATGCTACCTTCTGGATCAAACGGCCCCCAAAGACAAAAGCCCTCCCGCCATTTCCCTCAAGGACCAGCTCCTCGGCTCGTTTCTGGAAATAGAGCCCACCATAGGCGCTGACGGCAGGACCCTCGCGGTGGATTACAACCACGCGTTACATGTCCCTGCTGGAGTCGGTGGTGCAGTTGCGCCTGATGGTCCCATTCAGAGCCAAAGCCCACAGCCCCTCCGGGCGCTGAAAACCCATGGCTACACCACCATGCACGAGGGAGAAATCAGACTCATCGCCCTGCATCAGGACCTCGGCAGCAGCCATGCCGACCACATCTGGGCCACCTTTCTCCAATGCTGCGTCGTGCCGCACTTTCCCAAACCAAAACAGGCACTGACAGTTACAGCTCGGGCACCCGTAAATCCCGACTCACAGGAGACAAGAACGTACCACCCTCCTCATGAGATCATCTATGAATTGCTCTCTACCACATTCCCCCCGCCAGTAGCGCCAGCAATGGGAACAGACCCTTTTGGAAGCCCCCAGGACTCATCCATCAAAATGGGACCAGATCCCTTTGGAAACTCCGAGGTGGCCCCCCCCAAAAGCCCCACCACCAACGAGGTGCTGGAAAAACTGGGCCTCACTTTCCCCAAGGGCAGCCTGTCTCATTTCGACTCCGCCACCTCCACCCTCACAGTCCGCAACACCCCCGCAAACCACGCCTTGATCGACGCTGCGATTGAAAAACATATTCGATCCCAGCCCAGCACCATCGCCATCACCACCCACGTACTGCAAGGCCCCGGCCCCCTCCTGCGCCGTCTCGCCGCCCAGGCATCCCGCAAAAGCGATCATCGCACAGAGTTCGATGAACTCCTTGCAGCAGTGAAAGCCGGCACCGTCCTGCACCTCGACACCGCACGCCTCGAAACCAAGCCCGGCACCCGCGCCACCGTGAATCAAGGCAGCGAGCACAAGTCCATCAGCGAACTCAGCCTGGATGACAAAGCCAAGCCCGCCTTCAAACAAGAAACACGCCACATCGGCCTCAATATCGAACTCGAACCCACCACCAGCAAAGACAGCCCCTTCGTGAATCTGCTTCTCTCCGCCGAATACCACACCGCCCCACCTCTCGAACATCGCGAGCACCTCATCGCCCCCCAGGGCCACCGCCTCGAATTCCCCCTCACCGATTTCTTCACCTCCAAGACCACCACCGGCATCACCCTCCCCTCCGGCACCGCCCGCCTCCTCTCCCTCTACAAACCCACCGGCAAACCCGAGTTCGAAAAACAAGACACCCTCCAGGCCATCTTCATCACCTGCGACATCCTGCGCCCAGAAAAGTAGTCCAGTTGCGCCGCAACTGGAGCCCCCTCTAACTCCAGCACACGTTTTGTAGCACCGGCTTTCGAATCCTTCATACCTCGAAGAGCGAAGCCGCAAGCCAGTCCGGATCTGAGTTCGTAGTTCGGGCTTTAGCCCGTCTGGGTCAGCACCCGCTTTCTCGTCCTGCGCCCTGCACTCCATAACACGAAGCGCTAAAAAGAAAGCCACGGCAGAAAAGAAAGCCAGTCCGCCCCACTCGACATCCGTCTCGACATTCCTCCCCCGCATCCGGTAATCTCACCGGCATGTCGTTCCACATCCGCAGTCTCATCCTGCTTCTCGCACTCGTCTGCACCATGGCTCTGGGCGCAGAAAAGCCGGAGTTGCAAACCCGCACCTACCACGTCCCGTCAGATTTCCTCTTCATCGGCAACACTTCAAGCTTCGCGCCAGCAGACCCCTTCGCCACCGTCACCCCC
>Ga0209066_10000847_pt1 | contig 43008 bp, 37 predicted proteins | sample All_14_2_FD_187198 | JGI IMG/M metagenome (GOLD analysis project Ga0209066, IMG submission 187198) | Freshwater microbial communities in response to fracking from Pennsylvania, USA - Allegheny Zone_MetaG_DW_15 (SPAdes) (version 2) ... | reverse complement strand
GGTAATTTCCATTGTAAAGCGTATTGAACCATTTGCCGTTAGGCGCTTCAAACTGCGAGCTATAAACCGAACCCGTCAGAAGAAAATAATATTGGTTGGAAAAAAACTTTTCCAATGTAAAATCCACCCCAAAATTTCGGCCAATGCCACTACTTGCCAGCCCGCCCGTTTGGAGTACTGCCAGCACATCCGACGAATTGATGAGGGAAAAATAACTTTCCTTTTTTTCAGCCTCTGGAATATCAAAAAGATATTGATAATAAGCTTCCAACTTCAGTCGAAGATTCGGGCGGAAATTATGGTCGTAAGCCAGCACCGCATGGAATGCCTTGCTGAGTTCGAGGTCGTTGTTCGGCTCGACTTTAACGCCGTTAGCTTCCCCTTCAAAAAGGTAAACGGGCAGTCCTTCCATTTTTGAGTGCAGGCCGACGGAGGCGCTCAAGGCATTTTTTTCTGAAATCTGATAGCGGGCGGACAGCCGAGGGTCGAGGGCAAAATTGTTGTTCATCGTCAACATCGAATAATGCAGCCCACCGTTCAGTGTAAGGTTCGAGCCCGTTCGGTTTTTCCAATTGAAATAGCCCTGCAACAGGCCAGAATTGCCATTATTGTCGAACTTTGTTTCCAGTTCTTCGCTGCCTATTTTTTGGCCTATTCCAAGATAATTGAAGCCTAAACTGCTGACAATCAGTCCACTACGGAATGTGTTTTTCGAATTCAATTTCAGGTGATACATCGTGCTGAAACGGAGCGCCGAGGATCCCGAGTCCTCGGAATATCGCTTCACCCTACGGTAATTATCGCTCGCAACGAGGTAATAATTTTCCTCAAAAATCTTTTGGTACGAACCCATCACCACCGTTTTCAGATAGCTATCATTCGACAACAAAAGGCGGTGCGAAAGGCCGATGGTGCCGACATCCTGCTTCTCCACTTCACCAACCCCATCGTTGAGTGATTTCCACTGGAGGCTGTCCCTGTCGGGAGCTTCGCCGCCCGAATTTTTGCCGCCAATACCAAACAATGAAAACGTGCCAGCTTTGGACGAAGGCAGATTTATTTTAAAAGAAATGTCCTGGTATTCAGGAAAAAAATCACCACCCGGGGCGAGTCCCAATTTTTTAATGGCGGCAAAAGTCGAGTAGCGGTAATTGACCAAATACGAGCCTTTTCCTTTGCCTGAAAATGGCCCTTCCGCCGCCAATTCGATGCCGAGCAAACCGAACATGAACGAGTATTCCCGCTGTTCGTTGTTCCCGTTCCGCAGGTTCAGGTCGAAGACCCCGGAAAGCGCATTGCCAAACTCGGCGGGAAACGCCCCTGTGTAAAAATCGGAATTGGAAAGTGTGCTGCTGCTCAACATGCTGATGCCGCCGCCCGTACTGCCCAGCTCGCCGAAGTGGTTGGGGTTGGGAATTTCGATGCCTTCCAGCCGCCAAAGCAAGCCTCGTGGCGAGTTGCCTCGGATGACAATTTCGTTCATAATATCATCGCTGCCGCCTGTAGCTACGCCAGCGTAGGCCTGTGCCATCCGGGCAGGGTCGAATGCGCTGAAAGCATAGCGGGAGGTTTCTTCCACCGAAAAAGTACGGGCGCTCACGGTCGCAAATTCGTTCAGCGGCTTGGTCTTGTCCAGTTGGCTGCTGGCCGAAACGACGACCTCGGAAAGTGATTGCACCGATTCCGTCAGCTCAATTTTCAGCACTAATTCTTTGCCCGATGAGAGCAGCACGTTCGATAGCACCAACGGCTCGTAGCCGATATAGCTGACATGGATTTCATGCCTTCCGGTCGGCACATTTTTTATGGTGAATGACCCGTCCAAATCGGTCACGCTGCCATATTCGGTGGGCAAACCCGCCACCAATACCGTCGCCCCGATGAGCGATACCTGGGCATCTTTGTCCACCACCGTACCACGTATTGTCTGTGTAGGGTTTTGGCCTTCGGCCAAATTTTGCAAAGCGAGAATAAAAAGCAGTACAATTAAGAACTGGATGTTTTTCATGATTTAAAATTTTGATTTTTGACAAAAAACGGCCTGGCCCATATTTGGGCGGATTGATGTTTTCAGGCCGCATTTTTTATGGAAAAAGAATGGTTTTGAGTAATAAGACAATAGAAATTAGACTTTAGCCTTTCGACAAGGCATTGGCAATCAACCACTTGCGAGCCGTCTAATGTCTAATGTCTATTGTCTAAGTACTTAGGTATCGGATACTTCCGAGGTATCCGGTACCTGAGTCATCAAAATCACCTCAACCAAAGTCCCGTCTTGATGCCAAATACATGGTGTTCAATTTTTTCAGCACCGAAATTGGTGAGCGGTGGCTGGTAGAAAAATCCAAGTTGCGCATCCAGTTTTTTTGCCCAGGGCACGGGGAAAAGGAAGCCTGCCCCAAGCTCAAAATTGAGTGGATAAAACTTTTTGGACAGGTTGGAAAATTGGATGTGCCTCCTTAAATTGGGATTGGTCGGATGGTCAAACTTATATTTGTAATCCCTTGAAAAATGGAGGCTCGGACGGGCGATGGCATCGGCGTAAATGGACAGTGCAGATGGGGTGTTCCAAGTGTGTTGAACCCCCATCAGGAAGTCAATGCTTTGCCAGTCAACGTCGAGTTCCGCAAGGCTGTAGCCCGGCAAGTGAGAAGGTGTTTCCGTATTTGGGAACGCCTCAAAAACATTTTCCACTTGGGTGCTGGGGAGGTCTTCGACGACAATTTCAAAATCCCCTTTGGCGTAGGCTGCCCCCAACATCAACTGCCAATTTGGCGTGATTTCCATCCTGGCCGAAAGGCCAAATTGAGGCAGGTAATCAACGAAATAAAAGTCCACCAAATCCATTTGCCCGTGATTGGCCACCACGCCGAAGTCCCACTTGGAAGGTAGGTGGGCAGGGTCTATTTTAGTGGTCGGCGTGGATTCGGTTGGTAGGTTTTCTTCCATTTTTTTGGCGATTTCGGGCTTGTTTTCCTTTCCTTCCTTTTGTCCTACTGGCACTACCGATTCGGCCAATTCTTTGGCCATCGGCGGTTCATTTTTTTCTTCTTTTTCTTCATTCAAAATGGCAGTTTCATTGGCGGCTGAACTCGGTGGGGCGGTTGTTTTCTCCTTATTTTCAACAGCATTTTTTTTATGGAAAATTGGCGGAGCCATATTTGTGTTCTTTGGAGAATACGTGGCCCTCGCAGGCTGTAATTGCTCGACGGAAATGGCAGCAGCCAATTCTGATTGCAATTTTTGCATCCTTTTTTCAGTGTGCTGTTGCCCAGTTTGGCAGGTGCGGAAGTCGGTTTTCAGCTGTTGGTTGAGGCTCGTTTGGACTTGAAGCTCGTGTTCCAAAGTGGCCAGTTTTCTGTTCAAGCCAATCATGCTTACTGTAAAAAAAGCCACTAGGCCCAGCCCTGCCAAGCCCGCTAAAAATGGCCACCAGACAAACCTTTTTTTTCGCCCCCGGCCATGAGCGTCGAGGCGGCTGTTCAGCCCTTCCCAAACGGCCTCCGAAGGCTCGTCGTGGAGGGACTGGATGGATTTGGAAATGAAGTTTTCCAATTTGCTATTTTCTTCTTTTTCTTTCATTATCAATGAATTAGGAGAGAATATGCCTCTCCAATGATTTTTTCAACAATGCTTTTGCCCTTAAAAATTGCGAACGGGAGGTGCTTTCCAAAATGTCCAGTTTTTGGGCAATTTCCTTGTGCGAAAACCCCTCCACGGCGTACAAACTGAACACTGCCCGATAGCCAGGTGGAAGCTGTTGTAGCATCTGCAAAATAGCGCTTGCCCCGAACTGTTCGAATACATCTTCGTCACTTGCAAAATCGCTCTCCAATCCATCGAGTGGGACGGTGGGGAACAGCTTTCGGTTTTCTGTTCGCAGGTGCATCAAGGCGGTGTTGATCATCACGCCTTTTATCCAGCCGCCGAGGGTGCTTTCGCCCCTGAATTTTTCCAAATTGGTGAACACTTTGAAAAAACCTTCCTGCAAAATGTCCTCGGCTTCCTCACTATTTTTTGCATAGCGCTGGCACAGGTTGAACATGGCCACTTTGTACTTTTCGTACAGTTGGCTCTGGGCTTTCCGGTCGTTTTTCAGACAGGCCTTCAGCAGCTTTGCTTCTATGTTTTCTGATTTGCTCAAATTGTTATTGCTGGTGGTTCATAGGTAGAGTTGCTGATGGGGCACGAAATGTTGCATGGGGCATTATTTCTTTTTTCGAAGTTGATAGCCAGGCAGGCATCAGCAGGTCAGCCACCCGCCCCCGCTGGCATTAAGCCTTCCCATCAACACTCGTTCGCTAGTTCCGGTCTCTGACCGGAACATCTATCAACACGTCAATGACGTGGGTCGCCGTGTATGTTTAACGTACGTCAGAGACGTGTAGAAAAGTGGGGTTGGGTAAAAAGTCCCATAGTCAGCACTTTTGGCATCTTGCTCCTTTTCAGTATTTTGGTGGCGATGAAATAAGCGGGCGACCAATCAAGTCAATTTATACCACAGGCATTGAACATTTTGCGTCATTGCCTGTGGTTCAATTTTGTTAAAATGGAAATACAAGACTCATTTTACCCAACAAGTCGGCAGGAATGGAGGCGGTGGCTGGAAGAAAACCACCGTTCTACGAAATTCGTTTGGCTCATTTTATACAAGGCGAACACGGGCGTCCCCACCATTTCCTGGAGCGAAGCGGTGGACGAGGCACTTTGCTTTGGCTGGATAGACAGCCAAGTTAAACCCATTGACCATCAAAAGCGTAGGCAGTATTTCTGCCAACGGAAACCCGGCAGCATTTGGTCAAAAATCAACAAAGCGAAAGTCCAGCGGCTCATAGCCGAGGGTTCGATGACCGTGGCTGGGCTGGAGCCCATCGAGCGGGCTAAACAAGACGGTTCATGGGAAATACTGGATGCGGTGGAGGAACTGATTGTCCCAGATGATTTGGCAGCGGCGCTCGCTGCCCAACCCGGGGCGAGCGATTTCTTTGCGGGCTTGAGCAAATCCACCCGTAAAATCGCTTTGACCTCGCTCGTGCTGGCCAAACGACCGGAGACCCGTCAAAAGCGAATTGCTGAAATCGTTGCGTTTTCTGCAAAGAAGGAGAAGCCGGTTCGGTTTTGAGGCGAGGTACCCGAATAGCTTGTAACGATATTTGCCCACAAACGCGCCTTGTCCGTAGTGAAGTACGATGAGAAAGCACTGCCCGACAACCATTTTCATTTTCGATGCACGAGTTGCCAGACCATCGAGCGCCTGCCAAGCATGGTGCATTTTTCGGTGCCACAGGGCTATCAGGTCAATCGGTTGAACTGTGTGTTGGTGGGGGTGTGCGGGGGGAATGTGGTTAATCAAAACCCCCGCCAAAGCGGTCGGCTCACCATCGGCGAAAACGACCACGGAATGGACGACAAAATTACCAGCAGCGCAATGACGTACCAAACGAGCATCATCCTAAATTTCTGCTTATCAACGATTTGTCGCTTCACTTTTATCGAACCGACGGTGATGAGCACGACCGCCGTGACCATCATCAGGCTGTGTTCCATGCCGAAAAAGCGGACGTCCCGGTTCTTGACAGCCACCGAAAAATCCGAAAAAAAATAGGTAATAACCGGACTGATGCAATATAACCAGATTCCCAAAGCCATTTGGGCATGGGCGATGGTCGCCGCCCAATGCCGGGCAGCGTCGTCCGTTTTTGTAAATGTCCACCCGCTGCGCAAGCCCGAAACGGCTCGGAAAATGGCATACAGCAGGCTCGCCAGCACCAACCAGCGCATGATAGAATGAAGTGAGAGTAAGTAGGCGTACATCATGCTTTGAGTTCTGGGGTTTTGGTTTTTCCAAAAAAATCAATGACCGTCGGTGCGCCTCGAAAAAACCAGAGCGCCAAAATCGGGTCGCAAATGGCGCAGCCCGCGGATGAGTCGAGCGCAAACGGCACAATCGGGTCGCCATAAAAATGGTGCGCAACGTCCCAAGCCGTGTGCAAGAGCCAGCCGAAGCCGATGAAGCGATAGTCCGACAAGCCCCGGTAGGCGCAGTAAAACATGGGAATGGCAAAAGGGAATTCCCAAACGCCAAAGCCGCCGCTCCAATAAATCGCCCCTGCCCCCGCTATCAAAAGGGCATTCAGCGTTTGGCGGTACGGCTCCCGCACCTGCGAAAAAACGAGGATTAAAACAGCCGCAATGCAAACCGCCCCGACGAGCGTCCAAACCGTGAAGGTATTTTCCATGAACCTGAATTTTGGTGCAAAGGTCGGCGCAGGACAAGGTACTTTTCAGGACGCAGAAATCAGGATTTAGGACATTTCAATCATCTTCCTAAAATCCAGCGGTGAAACCCCTTCCTTTTTTTTGAAAAAGCGGCTGAAGTACGAAGCGTCCGACATGCCAATTTCGGCGGCGATTTCACCGACCGAATGGCTTGTCTGCGCCAGTAAAACCTTTGATTCGAGCAGTAGACAATCGTCAATCCATTGCGTGGGCGATTTCCCGGTGGCAGCTTTTACGGATTTGTTCAGGTGATTAGGTGAGATATTGAGCAATTTGGCGTAATCTGACACGAGGTGGAGGCTTTTGAAGTGCTGGTGCAACAAGCCCCTGAATTGGTTGGACAAGGCAAAAAATTGCCCTTGCCCCGAAGGCAATCGGGGCTGGTAGGCGAGTTTCAGTTCGCAGAGCAGGGCGAAAAGGCAGGCTTGTAGCATTTCCGCATTTTTCAATCCATTGCGCTGGTAATCGTCGAGCAGCCGCTGGGCGAGGCGGTGCGCAAAATCGGCTTGCTCCTGAGACAACCTGACGATGGGGTTTCCCCAGATTTGCAAAAACTCGAAGCCCCGTAAACGCTCCGGCGAGGCGGATTTTTCCAGCAAAAAATCGTGGCGGAAGTGGAGCAGGTAGCCCGTGTTCACATCGGGCGTTTCAAAAGAAAAAACCTGCCCAGCGGGCACGATAAGGCATTCATTTTCAATGATTTGGAACGGCTCTCCGCCAATCCGCATATTTGCTTCACCAGAAGTCAATAAAATAATGGAGGTCGTCGGGGACCGCATCGGTGGCACGGGCAGGCGGATTTGCCGGAACATTTCCTCGACCCGCACAGCAAAAAACTGCTCAAAGCCGAGCCGCAGCATGGCATCGGGCAGCTGTTCGCTGGCCATGAACCGCTGCCGAAAAGCGGGGACATCGTGGGTGGGGATTTTTGATTTGGGCATGATTGGGAAAACGGCAGAAGGAAACGGAATGTTTTGAAACCGGTTTTTGAGTCGATAAATTCGATGCCCAAGTAAACCTTTGCCTATTTTGCCTGCTGTATCACCTTCTCCTTACAGTACTTCCAAGCAATTTTTGACATTTTAGAAATCAGCCATAGTCCCCCTCATTTTTTTCCGACCATGATGGATACGGCTTTTGAGGGTATTTAACGGGACACCTAGCTGTTCGCTGGTTTCCTCGTAAGAGTAGCCCTCGTTAACCATCTTTAAGGGGTTGCGGAGTGCAACATCCAAGCGTTTAAGGTTTTCTTCCACCTCAGAGGAAAAGAGCAGCCAATCTCCTTGGTTGTTGTCCCAACCTTTTTGGCCATATAGGTATTCGAGGTTGCCAGCCGCCGCCAACAACTTTTGTCGCCGCCGCCTGATACTGTAAAGGCTGCGGAAATGGTTGCGCATGATTGTCCGGCTCCAGGCCAAAAAATTGGTGCCAAGTTGGAAGCTGTCCCTTTTTGCCAAGATAAAGTAAACTGTTTCCTGAAAGAGGTCTTTTGCCGCTTCCGTATCCTTGGAGAGGTACATTGCCAGTGTTTCAAGGCTTCGCCTGTTGATGGTTAGCTGTTGCTCTATGGTATGACTCATTCCCGTTAGGATTTGGGAGGTAGTAAGACGGAGGAGGCAAAAATGGCCCCCTCAGAAAAATACCCAAATTTACTTTAATTTGTCATTGACTTTACTTTGCTTCCAAAGCAAATGGAAGCGCTGTACTCTTTAACGCCGCTTCTTCGCCAGCACAGACCCGTCTTCTGCAAACTCTACATCGAATTTTTCCACGCCTTTCGACTTGAACTCCACGTCGTAGAAAACGCCTTTTTGGTGGTGGTCTGTTCTTTCAATCTCCTCGATGTCCTTTTTTGAATACGCCTTTTCGATGGCAGCTTTTACGGCTTCCGGCAGGTCGTTGAACAAAATGGAGCTTTCGGTTTCCACCCAATTGCCATCCACAGTGAAATCGGCCCTCAATTTTACGCCTTCCCATTTGAAATGTGCTTCGTAATAGCCGTTTTTGTCAATGCCCCATTGCACCGACCCCACACCAGGGTATTTTTGAGAAAATGACTGATGTACCGCTTCTGGTACCATTTCAAGCCCACAACCGATGAATAATAGGATGAGGAAAAAAGGTATTGCCCGCATAGGAGGATTTTTAACTGAATGCTGGATTGAATAATCAAGGCAGTCCGATGGGCCTACCGACACCCATCAGTTGTAGGGTTCATTGTATGATTGCTGTTTTTGTTTGTGTAGTGTAGGCAGAAAAAATACCCAATGCACCATTGCCCGTGATATTGTTTGGCGGATTGGATGGTGTAGTGCCACCGCCTGGGCCGTTATCTTCCATCAAGATTAATGCCGTGTAAAAAGAGGCCACATTTTCATCTATACATTGCATCATCAATGTAATGGTATCCCCGGCATTTAGCGCCAAATCGTCGTCGTTTAATTCCAGCCGAAGCGTATTTGCCACACCATTCCTAATCTCATCACTTTGGATTAAGTGCTGTTTTACAATTTCACCGTTTATGGACAACTCAAACCTGTAATTGTTTCCTTTTGCAATCGGGTCAAGGTATATGGGGATTATATTGTATTCGGTACCGCCAAGAAGTTCAACTTCTTCTACTTTGATGGAATCAAAAGGCACCTGTTGTGGCATGGTGCTTTGTGCTGTGTATGTTTGGCCTTCTGCTTCCACTGTCAATGTGTATGTCCTTCCTTCTACGCCAGTTATAGAAGTAGTTCTGTACACACCATTTCCTTCGAAAACCAGCGTCTCACTTTTTCCGGCATCATCGCTAATGGCAACAGCAGCATTGTCAACCGTTGGGTAATCTCCTAAATCAGACAAGCCTATGGATTTTGATATTTTCACAAAGTATGGCCCAGGCCCATTGCTGATATTGCCCTCAATGATGATTTGGGATTGATTGGCTTTGTAATCCAATTCAATCGTTTTTTCGCAACCTGCAAAAAGCAGGGAGAAGAATGCTATGATGGTTATATTTTTCATTTTCGTTTTTTTAAAACTTGAAATTATAGGTCACACTGGGAACCCACCTAAACAAAGATGATTGAACTGCATCAATCTTTTGTGAGTTGGTTTTATTTTCCCTAAAAGTCATGCTGAACGGGTTTTGACGACCGTACACGTTGTACAATCCAAAGTTCCACGAAGATTGGAATCTCTTCTTGGAGGCTTTTTCATAAGTGGCGCTAAAATCCAGCCTGTGCGTGGCTGGCATCCTGTCGGCATTACGGTTGCTAAATTGGAAAATCGTCTTGTCGTTCAAAATGTATTTGCCCGTTGGGAATGTGACGGCATTTCCTGTGCTGTAAATAAAGGAACCCGACAATGTCCATCGTGGGTTAAGGCTATAAACACCCACCACCGATAGGTCATGGGTGCGGTCATGTTTGGCATTGTACCATTCGCCATCATTGATACCGTTGATTTTTCGTTCTGTTTTTGAAAGTGTGTACCCTACCCAGCCTGTAAGTTCCCCTTTGTTCTTTTTTACAATCATTTCAATCCCGTAAGCCCTTCCCTTACCAAACAGCAATAGGCTCTCTATGTCGGGCACCGTGTTGATGTCTGCACCATCCTTGTAATCAATCTGGTGCTGCATGGCCTTGTAATAGGCTTCTGTATTGAACTCAAAAGCGTTGTCGTTAAAGTTTCTGCTGAACCCTATGCTGACCTGGTCGGCCACTTCGGGCTTTATGTTATAACTGTTGCCAATCCATTGGTCGGTTGGGCTTCCGCCAGTAGAATTGCTCATTAGGTGCAGGTTTTGGATGTTCCGTGCATAGCCCGCTTTTACGCTTGCCGTATTGCTCACCCTGTAGTTCGCTGAAAACCTCGGCTCCAAATTGTAATAGGTCTTCCCGATTTTGCCCTTGGCCAAGTCAATGGATTCAATTATTTCATCGTCTTTATAAATATTATAGGTATCCCCTCCCAAGACGTTGTAAAACGAAAACCGTATGCCATAATCGAGGCTTAATTTGTCGGTCGGCTTATAGGTATTGTTGGCATAAGCAGCATTTTCCAGCCCTTTCCGGCTCTTTTTATCGCTTACAATACCCTGTCCACCTACTTTTGTTGGGGCAATCGTATGATGTATCACATTGAAGCCAAACCGGATGGTGTTTTTGGAATTTGCGAAGAGCGAAAAATCCTGCTTCAGGTTCAAATCATTGATATTGGAATTCAAGGTTATCCTCCCGCCATCGCTGTCGAACCCAACATTGAAATCATAGTTGCTATAAATGAAGGAAGTATTGGAGAACAGCTTGCTGCTCAAAATACTGTTCCACCTTGCCGTCCCTGTGGTGTTGCCCCAATCACTTCCAAAAAGGGAGGATAGCCCGAACACATCCTTGCCAAAATATCCCGAAAAGAACAGTTTGTTTTTTTCGTTGATTTCAAGGTTTGCTTTTGCATTGAAATCGTAGAAGTACAACTTTACATCCTTCAAGTCTGCTGACATCCTTGCAAAAAGGTCGGCATAAGTCCTTCTTCCTGAAATGATAAAAGACGATTTTTCTTTCTGGATGGGGCCTTCCACTGTCAATCGGCTACTGATTAGACCTATCCCGCCGCTTACTTGGTACTCCTTATTGTTGCCTTCTTTCATGATAACGTCCAGCACGGAGGAGAGACGGCCACCATATTGCGAGGGGCTGTTGCCTTTTACAATCGTGACGTTTTTGATGGCATCGCTGTTGAAAGTGCTAAACATGCCCAACAAGTGGGATGCATTGTACACTGGAGCCTCATCGAGGATTATCAAGTTTTGGTCGGTTGCGCCGCCCCTGACCGAAAAGCCGGTTGTCCCTTCACCGTTGTTCTTGACACCCGGCATCAGCTGAATCGTCTTTACGAGGTCCTTCTCGCCAAACACGACAGGGATTTTTGCGGCCTCCTTCATGTTCAGCTTTTCGACACCCATTTCGGCCTTCGTAAGGTTGTCGTCGTCCCTGGTGGCACTTACCACCACCTCTTGCAACTCGGTACCTTCTTCGGACATGTTTACATTTATGGCTATATTCGAATTCAAATCCACAGGAATCAATTGCTCTTGGTACCCTATATAGGAAATGCTCAGTGTATAGCTGCCTTGGGGCAAGGAAAGCGAGTAGAAGCCATACTCGTTTGTGGTTGCACCCAAGCTAGGGTTCTCCACGGCCATTACTGTGGCACCTATAAGGGTTTCGCCTGTGCTTTCCTCTTTTATTGTTCCGCTGACAGTGAATTTTTGTTGGGCCAGCAGCTGGGTTGTTACTAAAAAAAGAAAGAAGTTTATTATTAATGCTCGTTTAATCATGACTATGGTTTAGAATGACAAGCAACTGCATCCCGGTTTGCACTTGCGCATCATTTTTTGTTCGTGATACAAATTTGGCTTCAATGAAAGCCTCTTCAAAATTTTTGAGAAGAAGGGGGAGAGTTGAGCGAAGAACGTAAATGCTCCATGCTCACCAGATTGTATGCGAAGCCAAAAAAGGGGGAGTTAAGGAGAATAACGGTTGAAGAACTCATCAGCGTAAGTCCTTCCAATGGGGAACTCATTGTCGTCAATAAAAATAGTAGTCCCCCTTACCGCTTCAATTTTACTGAATGGTAAAATGAAACTGCGGTGTACCCGAATGAAATCAGTGGATGGCAATTTGGCCATCATATCTTTCATGGGCATCCGTGCCACAACGGGCTTGCGGTCTTTGATATGAATTTTGAGATAATCAGCCAATCCTTCTATGTATTGGATGTCAGCCAAAGGTATCTTTACCAAACTGAAATCGGCACGGATAAAAATATTTTTTTCGCCGCTTTGGTCTTTTTTATTGATGTAGTCAAAATATTCCCGTGCTTTGGCAACGGCCTGGGAAAATCGTTTCTGGTTGATGGGCTTGAGCAAATAGTCAATGGCGTTCAGCTCGTAGCTGATTACTGCATATTCGCTGAAGGCAGTGGTGAAAATCACCATCGTGTTTTGCTGCAAGGATTTGACCAAGTTAATCCCGGTCATTGCGGGCATCTGTATATCGCAAAAAATCAGGTCGGTAGGGAATTTCCGTAAATGCTTTAGCGCCTCGGTTGGTTGGGTGAAAGTTTTTTGTAGGTTGACACCTTCGCATTTGTCACAAAGCGATTGAATAACCTTAAGCGCCAGCGGCTCGTCGTCTATGGCAATGGCGTTCATCATTGTAGGTTGATGTGTAATGAGACGGAAAATTCCTTTTGGGTATCATTGATGACCAACAAATGTTTTGATGGATAAATTAGGCTAAGACGGTGCTTCGTGTTTTCAATCCCCAGTCCGCTGCGTTCGGAAATATCCTGCTGAATATTGACCTTGTTGTTTACCACTCTCAATTGAAACTCTGTTTCGTTCATTGTCATTTCAATTTTTATGCGGCTTTTCTGTTCGGAGTTCACGCCATGCTTAAAGGCATTTTCTATAAATGGAATCAGCAACATTGGGGCAATCTGCAAGGCAGGGATGTTTTCCAAGCTATGCCATTCCAGCCTCACGCTTCTGTCCAAGCGCAATTTTTGCAACTCGATGAAATTGTTGATATAGTTTATCTCGTCCTCCAACAGGACAAAATCCTGCTGCGTGTCCTTCATGGTGTAGCGCATCATCTCCGAGAGCTTGTCAATCATGTCCGCCGCTTTGGGTGATGTATCAATGGCCGTGGCGTAGATATTGTTCAAAGTGTTGAACAGGAAATGCGGGTTGATTTGCGATTTGAGTGAGGCGATTTGCGCCGAAAGCTTTTCCTGCTCCGTTTGTTTTATCCGGTTGTAGGCTGCCAATAGGATAGAGGATGCAATGGACAAGAGCCACATTGAAAGGGCATTGATAATAATAACTGGAATAACCTTTTCGATTAGTGGGTTTGTTATTGCCAATATTTTAATGTCAAAATCGGAAAAAGAAAAGATGACCCCGGAAAGCACCAATACAGTTGCTATCGCCAGCAGCAGAAATGAAAAATAACGCCAATACTTTTTAACAAGCAGGTACCTGGGGATGAGGAAAATGTAATTCAGGTAGAAAGTCGAAAGCAGAACAGTACTTAAAATCAAGCAAAGCATGAGATATTTCATGCCGGATTCGGGGGCTAAAAAATCAAAAACCTGGTCGGTCGTAACATAGGGGACAACCAACAGCAACAACCAAACTAAGACATGAACGGCAATGGTGAACGACTTTAATTTCATAAGTGCTTTGTGAAATATTCCGCAAACTAATGGGAAGCGTCTTTCAGTTCAAAGAAATTGAGAAAAAGGAAGGGAGTTTGTGGAAGTAGGTGTAAGACGTCGAAGGGGATAGCTATCTTTCAAGAACTACACCTCGCTCAACTTAAATGAAGTAGTCACGACTTAATCTGATAGTTTTAGCAATTTTGAAACAATCACATTTCATCACTAAAACTAAATTAAGCCATGGCTACGAATGACAAAATTATCAAAAACAAGCTGGGATTGCTACGCTTAGCGCAGCATTTGAACAATGTCTCGGAAGCCTGCAAGACGATGGGCTTTTCAAGGCATCCTGAAGAACCGGGTAGTGGAGCACGTTGAAAAGGCGGTGGTTGATATGGCCTTTGAGATGCCTGCCTATGGCCAGAAGCGGGCCAGCAACGAGCTGAAGAAAAAGGGCATACTGGTTTCACCGGGTGGTGTCCGCTCCATCTGGCTTCGGCACGACCTAGAAACCTTCCGCAAGCGCCTCAAGTCACTGGAGGCGAAGGCGGCATAGAAGGACCTCATCCTGACCGAGGCCCAGCTGGTGGCCTTCGAGAAGGCCAGGCAGGAAAGGAGGCGAACGGGAGATAGAGACGCAGCACCCCGGCTACCTCGGTGCCTAGGACACCTACTACGTCGGCAACATCAAGGGGATGATAGGGACTACCTGCCAGGGGAACACCTGCTGTCCTGGAAAGCGGAAGGTTCCCAGCCGGGAATCTATGTCGCATCCATGATGGCGGACGGCAAGGTCTTTTCACAGAAAATGGTTGTCCAATATTAAGGAATTGCGAGACAGGAGCAGTGCCGACATGTTCCGCTACGTGTCGGCACTGTTTTTTTTAACAGGAGAGGCAACTTAAAAAAACTTATTTTTGGCGACCCAATCAGTTTGGAAACCGAGAGAAGGGAATATTAAATCATTGTGCACCTACTGGAAACCTAAAATGTAAGCGTGAAGAATGCTACAAACAAATGGAGGGACGCCGTATTGCCAGTTGCCCTGTCGTTCATCCTGCCGGGACTGAATTTCCTCAATAATTTCCAGTTCAGGAGCAAGGTGCAGGTGCAGAGTTTTGGGCTTCGCTGGTTGGTCGCCTCGCTGTTCCTGCTCATGCTGTGGTATGCCGTGCGTTGGCTGCGGCAGGCCCGGTTCAGGTACAAATGGGCTGGCTTTGCATTTGTCAACCTCTCCGTATTTGCAGCTCTGTACCTTGTCCAGAACTTGGTTTTTGACAACCGCCTGCTTGGCGATGAACCCACTTTGCACTGGCAGATGCTGCTGAAGCTCTCGCTGGGCGGTCTGCTTTTTTGGCTCATCCAATACTCCCAAAGTACCCAACAACAGGCGTTTGACTACCAATTGGAAATGGAGCAGTTGCGTACCGAGCACCTCACGACCCAGCTCGAACAACTCCAAAAACAGCTTGACCCGCACTTCCTTTTCAACTCGCTCAGCACCTTGCGCAGCCTGGTGCGCAAGCAGGAACCACAGGCAGAAGAGTTCGTGCTGAACCTTTCCGAGCTATACCGCCAGATGCTGAAATCCGGCAACCACCTCATCAGCTTGGAGGCCGAGATGGAGACCGTCCGCTCCTACCTTTTCCTGATGAAACACCGCTACGAGGTGGGCTTGGTGGTGGTGGAGCGCATCGCCCCGGATGCGTTGCCTAAAAAATTGCCTTTCCTTGCGGTGCAGTCCGTCGTGGAAAATGCCATCAAGCACAACAGTATTTCGGAGAAAAACCCATTGCGCATCACGATGGAAACCACGGGGGATGGCCGTTTGGCCATTTTAAACAATCTTAACCCCAAACTCCCCCAGCCGGAGCATGGGGGGATAGGGCTGGCCAATTTGCGCAAGCGCTACGAACTGCTGGGCATGAAGAACGGGCTGGAGGTCTGGCAAGACGATAAGGAATACCGCATGACCCTTCAACTTACGAACGGATGAGGATTTTGGTGATTGAAGACGAAAGGCCCACAGCCGAATTGCTCTGCGAGTTTATCGAAAGCCATGCAGAAAACAAAGTGGTGCGTCAATTGCCCAGCGTGGAAGAAGCTGTCCTTTATTTGTCCGAAAACCAGCGGGATATTGACCTGATTTTCATGGACATCCAACTCAGTGACGGGCTGGCCTTTGAAGTCTTCCGGCATATGGAGGTGGTCAGGCCCGTGGTCTTCTGCACGGCTTACGACGATTATTTCCTTGAAGCCTTCAAAAACAACGGCATCGACTACATCCTGAAACCGTTCCGGGAGAAGGACATCCACCTCGCGTTGCAAAAATTCGACCTCTTGCACCAATCGTTCCGGCACCGGGAGCAGCACGGCAAGGTCGCCAAGCTTCAGGGGAAAAAGCCTGCCGAAACCCTTTTGGTGCCCTTCCGGCAACGGGTCTTGCTCATTGCCGTGCTCGACATCGCCTATTTCCTGCTCGAAAACGAGACTGTTAACCTGTTCAACAAGCGCAACGAGAAGTTCCATTTTTTCCAGACGATGGATGCCTTGCAGGGCGAACTGGACGAGCGCCTGTTTTTCAGGATCAACCGCCAAGCGCTCGTGAACCGCCATTTCATCACCTCCATCGAGCCCTACCTGAACCGCAAGCTCGTGGTCAACCTCGCCGTACCCACCCCTGAAAAGCTCATCGTCAGCCGGCTGAAGGTCACCGATTTCAAGCAGTGGCTGGCCACCTGAGCTTGTTACTGTTCAATTCGCCACCCAGATTGTTCAGTTCAGCCTTGCCATCCTTGCCCATACGGTGGAGCCTGCCACAGTTTTGCAGCATCAATCAAAAAACGATGCGCAATGCAGTTGAAAATCTTGACACTTGGCCTATTGTTCCTCTGCCGCCCGGCATCGGCCCAGTTTCCTTACGGCGATAAATGGTACCAGAACCCCTTGGGATTTGAGCCCGTTTCGCTGCACACCAGCATGGGCTTCCTCCTTCCGGCGGCGGCAGTCGGCACCTGCCTGCTGCTCACCAAAAAAGACCCGTCGCTCTCCGGGCGGCTGTCGGTTTATAACGAGACCGGGCTATCGTGGGGCTACAAATACCCCAAGACGTTTTTGCCGCAAAACAACACGGGCATCAATTTCATGCTGCGGCGCTGGATGTCCGTCGGGGTAGAGTTCGACGTGCTGCTGCCCCGCGACGATTACAACAAAACCACCGGCTTTGCCATACGACCATTTGCCAGGTTTTACCCCATCAACCGGGAAAAGTGGCGGCTCTATTTCGAGTCCGGCGGTGGCATGGTTTACCTGCTTGAGGAGTTTCCAAGGCCAACACCACAGGACTACCGTTTGGGCACTTTCTGGAACGGCGTCACCAAATACGGGCTCGGTTCCGAAATCGACCTGAACGGGCGTAACTCAATCCTCTTTGGCGTGCGGCACCTGCACATCTCCAACGGCAACAGCAAGGGTGAGCAGCGCAATCCCTCGCACGACAGCAACGGGTTGTTCATCGGGCTGTCTCATCATTTTCAAGCTTAAAAAATTACAGACATGATGGTCAAAAATTGGCTCGTGCTTGCAACCGCCATCGGTTGCAGTTGGGCGGCTTTTGCCTGCGGCAATGGCGACAAAACACCCGCTGCCCCAGTCTCCAAGGCCGAAAAAGCGGAAGCCGTCGCTGCCCCTTCCACCCAAATCGAGCGGGACACGTTCACGGCTACCCAACGCGTGAACATACCGCCCAAGCGGGTACCACCGGGCAAACCGCAGGGCAGCAAAGCTGAAAAAAACGAAGGGCAGCCTGCCGGGCAGTCCGTGCCGGTTGTTCAAAATCCAATCGAAGCGGATGCTCCGGCGGAGCCTTCACCTGCCCCAGCAGCGGAAGTGCCCAAAGCCGCCGCACCAGCGCCGCATCCTGTAAAAGAACCCGCCGAGGAGCCTGCCCAAACGCAGCAAACAGCGCCCGACCCTGCCGACGCCATCTTGGGTTTTTGGGTCAACGAAAAAGGCGACAGAAAACTGGAAATCTACCGGAAAGGTGCTGGCTACTTCGGCAAAATCGTATCGGATGCCAGCGGCAAGGTCAGGCCCGGCACCGACATCCTGCTCGACCTGCGGCATGGCGGCGGCATTTGGAAGGGACGGCTGTATTTGCCTGCCAAAAACGACGAGGCAAAGGCCACGCTGCGCTTGAAGGGAGGGCAATTGGAGATTGCAGCCAGCAAGGGCGTTTTCAGCGAAAAAAAATACTGGAGCCGGCCATGAAACAGTTGCTGAAATGCCTGATGGCGCTCGGGCTGCTGTGGCAGTGCCCTGCTGCCCACGCACAGCTCGTCTTTCACAGCGTGGAGGAACTCTTTGCGTATGCCGACCAGCACAACGCCCGCCTGCTGTTGGGGCAGTATGAATCGAACGTTGCCCGGCTTTCCACGCAGCAGCGCAGGGCGGCGCTGTTGCCCAGCGTGTCGCTGAATGCCAATGCCACCGACAACCTCACCTTGCAGCCGACCTTGGTGCCGAGCGTGATTTTCAACCCTGCTGCGCCCAGCGATGCCGTGACGGAAGTGGTGTTCGGCAAGCAGTACGTCTATAACGCCAACCTCATGGCGCAATGGGATTTGGTGGACTTCGAGAAGTACGTGGACATCAAGCTTGCGCAAGTGAACGAGGCCATGCAGCGGGCCGAAATCAACGCACAGAAAGCAGGGCTTTACACGGAAATCGCTGCCGTTTTCACATCTATGGTTTTGTTGCAGGCGCAAATCAGCAGCCAGGCACAAAACCTGCAATCGGCCATCGGCATCGAGCAGGCGGCGAGCGGCAAATACGAAAATGGCCTCATCCCCGCCCCGGTATTGAACCTTTCCTTGGCTGCCCGGCTTCGGGCCGAGCAGAACCTGGCACAGTCCAAGGCTTCCTTGGCCATCCAGCACAGGCATCTTGCCCTGCTGCTCGGCACGTCGGACAGCATAGCCATCAATTTTGATTTGGTGGAAACGGCACCCATTGCCGCCGCCATACCCGCGACGGACGATAGCCCCGCCATTGAGTTGGCGACGCTCCAAACCCGCATGGCGGCGCTACAACTCGACAAGGCCAAAGCCGCTTCCTACCCGACCTTGAGCGCCGTGTACCAGTACGGCACGCAGGTCGCCTCCGACGAGTGGCTGTCCTTTGGCGACAGCCACAGCCTGCCTCAGCAGTTCGTCGGCTTGAAAATGTCCGTGCCGATTTTCACGGGGCTGCGCAACAAACATGAGCGGGAAAAGCAGCGGCAAAGCCTGGCCTCCGCCGAGTTTGCGCTGGAAGCGCAACGGGACGAACAAGCCGCCACCAACGAGCGCCTACTGCTGGATTTCCAGAAATCGAAGGCGCAGGCCGCTGCCTGCGAGGCCATCCTGGAGCTGTACGCCGCTAACGAGGCCCACTACGACCACCTCTTGGAGGCCGGGCTTCTCGACTTGGAGACCCGCCTCAAGTACCACAACGACTACCTGGCCCAGCAACAGCTTTGGCTGCAATCGGTCGGCGATTTATTGGTGTCGCAGTTGAACATCCAAATCCAAAACATCAAATTTTGAATGCCATGCAACGAGTTTTCTTGGGCCTCCTTTTGGCCATCCTCCTTGCCGCCTGCGATGAGGCCGAAACGGCGATGCCGCAGCGGAAGGACATCACCGAGGCCGTTTTTGCCAGCGGTGAACTTTACCAATCGGAGGAGTACCTCGTCACCGCCAACGCCGACGGCTTCCTGCAATGGATGGGCATGGCAGAGGGCGATACGGTAGCAGTGGGCGACCTGCTTGCCCGCTTGGAAGCAGATGTCCCGGGCATCAACCTTGCTATTGCGCAAGCAAACTACAACGATGCCGCAGCGAGGACCATGACCAGCTCCCCTGAAATCCAGCAGCTTTCCGTCCAGTTGGAGCAGGCCAAGTTGCAGGTGAAAAACGACGAAGCCAGTTATCGGCGATACGAGGCGCTGGTGGCTACGAACACGGTTTCCAAACAGGATTTTGAAAACGCAAGGCTCAAGTTGGAAGCAAGCAAGGCCCAGGTGCAGGTGTTGGAAAAAAGCTTGTTGCAGCTACGGGATGCCGCTGCCTTGGCAGCAAAAAATGCAAAGAGCCAACTGAAAATCCAGCAGGAAAACACGGGCGAGTACCGGGTCGTGGCCAAAATCGGCGGGCAGGTGCTGAAATTGTACAAAAAACAGGGCGAACTCGTGCGCAAGGGCGAGGGCATCGCACTCATCGCCGGTGGCGAACACCTGATAAGGCTCTATGTCTCAGAAGAAGACATCGCGGCGGTAAAGGCCGGGCAGGCGGCGGGCGTGGTGCTCAATTCGGAGCCGCAGCGCACCTACCAAGCCGTCATACGGCAGGTTTTGCCGCTTTTCGATGCAAAGAACCAGTCGTTCGTCGCCATTGCCGAATTTGCCGAACGGCCCGAAGGCCACCTGATTGCCGGCACACAATTGCAGGCCAATATCTTGCTCGGCAGCCGAAGCAAGGTGCTGGTGATTCCAGCGGCCTGTTTAATCAAAAACAACAAGGTCGTTTTGAAAAACGGAAAAGAAATCACCGTACAGGCAGGTCGGCAAAACGGGGAATGGGTCGAAATCCTGTCCGGTCTGGATGGCAGTTCGGCCCTAATCGTACACAAGAAAAAAAAGGTGAAATGATGTCCAGCACGAACCTGAAAATTGCCTTCAAGCACCTCAGTTCCCGGTTGAAGCAGACCTTGGTGGCTGTGTTGAGCGTCACTTTCGGCATCTCGATGTACGTGTTCATGAACAGCTTCATGACGGGTGCGAACGAGGTGCAGACGGAACTGGCCTTCAGTTCCATGGCGCATATCCGCGTCTATAGCGATTTGCCGGAGTCCGTGCCAAGCATCGCCCAACCCACAGGCAGGGACGAGGTGGTTTTTGTGCGGAACGAAAAAATCCTCGGCGACTACGACGGCATTGCCAATGCCCAGCCCATTGTACAGTTTTTGAACGAAAACGAGCAGGTGGTAGCCGTAACCACGCAGGTGAACCAAAACGTGACCTTTCGGAATGGTGCCTTGAAGAGCAACGGGCAGCTTTCGGGCGTGGAGGCGGCCAGCGAAGACCGCATGTTTGGCCTTTCGGAAATGATGGTGGAAGGCGACTGGAACCTGCTTGCCACCCGCACCGATGCCATCGTGCTGGGCATCGGCCTGGCCAAAAGGCTCAGCGTGAAAAATGGTGACCGCCTGCTCGTCAGCACCAGCGAGGGCACGGAGAAATCGCTGAAGGTAGCGGGCATCATCCAGACCAACCAAAACAATATTGACAAGAACAAAGCCTTCGTCAACAGCGCCACCGCACGGCAGTTGCTTTTGAAGAATGCCGGTTTTTGCACTGATATTCTGGCCAACCTCAAGGATTACGAGGCCGCCATCCCGGTCAGCGAGTCCCTTTCCAATAGTATCCCCTACAAAGTGGAGCCTTGGCAGGAGGCCAACGAGCAACTGCAAGCCGCCAACGGGCTGCGAAACGTGATTGCCTTGGCCGTGTCGCTGACCATCCTCATCGTGGCGGGCTTCGGGATTTACAATATCATGAACATGACCGTGAACGAGAAAATCAAGGAAATCGCCATCCTGAAGGCGATGGGCTTCGATGGGCGGGACATCACCCAAATCTTCCTCGTGCAGTCGCTGGTCATTGGCTTGCTGGGCGGCTTGGTCGGAATGGTTTTCGGCTTCGGGATTTCAAGGGTCGTTGACAGTGTGCCGTTCGAGTTTGCGGGCATGACCACCCTGCCCATCATCTATTCCCCAAAAATCTATTCCCTGGCCCTTGGCTTCGGGCTGGTCATCACCTTCCTGGCGGGCTATTTCCCGGCGAGCAAGGCATCGAAAGTGGACCCCGTGAGCATCATCCGGGGCTGAAAAATCAGGACAATGGAAAACATGGTTTTATCCGTCAACAACATCACCAAGTACTTTCACGAGCCGGAGACCTTTCAGGTGCTCAAGGACATATCGTTTGGGGTAAAAAAAGGGGAATTCGTCTCGCTGATCGGCAAGTCGGGCTGCGGCAAGTCCACCTTGCTCTACATCCTCTCCACAATGGACACCGACTACGAAGGCCAACTGACCATCAACGGCAGCCTGTTGACCGGGAAGCCACAGAACGAACTGGCCAAGTTCCGCAACGAGCACATCGGCTTCGTCTTCCAGTTCCACTACCTGCTGCCAGAGTTCAGCGCAGTGGACAACGTGATGCTTCCCGCCCTCAAACTGGGCAAAAAAAGCAGCGAGGAAATACGCAACGACGCGATGGAAAGCCTTGCGCTGCTGGGGCTGGGTGAGCATGCCGAGAAGCCCTCGAACAAGCTGTCGGGGGGGCAACAGCAGCGGGTGGCCATCGCACGGGCGCTCATCAACAAGCCCACCATCATCATGGGCGACGAGCCGACCGGGAACCTCGATTCAAAGAACACCAAGGTGGTTTTCGACATCTTCCGGCAATTGGCCAGGGAGCGTGGGCAGACCATCATTGCCGTCACCCACGACGATGGGTTCGCCGCCAATTGCGACCGCATCATCGAGATGGTGGATGGAAAAATCGTCACAGCTATATGATTTACAGGGTTTTATCTACGCTCCTCGCTTGTCTTGCCATTGCTACCTATGCCAATGGGCAACAGGCCCGCAGCTTTCCATGTGGAGGTGGCACCGTGGCTTACCTGGCGCAAAACAACCGGATGGAAAACGTCTTTTCGATGCCGGGATTCCAGGTGTTCATCATGGTGGCGGATTCTGCCCAACCCATCGAAGCGCTGTATGCGGCAGACAAGATGCGGCTCATCAGCCCGGCTGGCATGGGCGACTATGCGTGTTTTTACTACCTGCCGAACCATGTGATAGCGCAGGGCTTCCAGCGGCTCGATACCTTTATCAACCATATTTATGATGCAGACTTCATTGACCGGAACCGGATAGCCATAGTCATTGGCCCACGCTCCGCAATGCAGTTTTGCGCCACGGCGCAACACTCGTCTAATTTCGATACGGGTGTGTACGTATTGGGGGAGGGTGCAGACAATCCTTGTCCTGAGTACCTCCACATGGCTGGAAACAATTTGGCGGTATGGCGGCATAGCCAGGCCAGCTTCGAAAATAAGCCGGACAAATATTCCGTGCCCATGCTCGTCGAAATGGAGCAGGCCGTCGAGCAGCGCAAACAACAGCAGCGACAGTTTGCTGCCAGTCATTTTGGCAAAAAAGCCTTTGCTGTGGTATCGGTCGGGCCGCAGCACATCAGCGGACACCAGCGAGTGGCGTTCGACACCGCTACTTTAGTGGACTTCACGGACTACAAAGCTGTTTGGTCGTTTTCGGGCGGCTACCATCTGACCGACCGTGTGGCTGTGCAGGCTGGTTTTTCCTTTCTGTATTCCGGCAAGCAAAAACAGGTGGACAGCATAGACTGGGACGACCCCGACGGCATTAAAATCACAGGTTCGGGCAAGGCGGCGGCCATGTACCGGTACGGGCTTGGCCTGCGGGTATTGCCCATCGTGCGGCCTGCGGGCAGCCTGTTCGTGGACATGATAGGCGGCCAGCAGCGGGCATTGGCAGGCGGCGGCACCGCCACGAGGATAATCGGCGGTGGCGGCTCCAACACCAACGTAATCACCAAACAGCAGCGGTCGGGGTATTGCCTGAGCCTCTCGGGTGGGGGTGTTTTCATGGTAAGCCCCCTTATTGGCCTTCATGGAGCTTTGAGCTTCAACCATGCTCCCTTGAAATCCCCCATCGGCTCGGTGGAGGGGTTTTCGGGCTGGTCGGTCAGCTTCGGCCTGTCCTTTTATTTCAACACCCAAAAACGCATATGATGCACAAACGCCTTCCCATACTAATTTTTTGCTTTTTTGCGCAGGCAATTGCTGCCCAAGATAACCAGGAACTGGCCAGCATCGGCTACGCCTTCAGCAGGTTCAAAAAGCAGGACAGCACCTATTCCACAGGGATTTTGGACGTGTCCGCCCGTTTACCCATCTACCAAAAAGGCAGGAACCGGGTGGCCGGGGTTTTTAACTACAAAAACGTCCTGCTCGACGGATTTCCAGCAGGCTTTGCCTCGCCGTTGCAGGGCCTCTCGCTGAACCTCGGCTGGGAAACCCGCCTGAACGACCGGAAGAGCCTCGCAGTTTATCTTCAAAACGGCCTTTTTTCCGATTTTGGAGACATTTCCGGCAAGGACATCCGCTACGGTATGGGCTTTCGGTACAAGGTGCGCCATTCTGAAAAATTCAGCACAGGCTTTGGGCTGGGCTACTCCAGGCAGTTCTTTGGCAACCAGGTCGTGCCGTTCATTTACCTCGATTACCGGCCCAACGAGCGGGTCACCATTGCCGGGCAATTCCCGATGAGGCCCAAATTCCAGTACCAAATCAATTCTGAAAACACGTTCGCCATAGAGCTGGCGGGCGATGCCAGCAGCTACCGATTGGCCGAAAAGCTAGGCAATGGTATCGTGCAGGTGAACCAATGGAGGATTGCCGTCAAATGGGAGCGAAAAGTCTTCCGGTATTTTGAGCTTTTTGCCGGGCTGGGCATCAACCTCCGCAATACCTACAAGCAATACGGTGTTGCCGCCAAGGTGCGTTGGACGGTGCTCACCTTTCCCGTTGGCGAAAAGCAGGCACCCGCCCAAAAACTGTCCGGGATGGGGACTTTCGTGAAGTTGGGCCTACAGATGGTGGCAAGGTGATACTATCCAAATGGTTTTACCAGTGTCAAGGTACCCTGTAGGGGTAATGGTCTTCAAAAGAATTATATTCTCATTTAACCATGTATCTCAAGCGCCTCCCGTACCATCGAGGGGTCGGAGAAGCTGTTGCCAAGTTTTATATCTGCGTACCCCTCAGTCCTAATCATCCTTGAACTCCTCCAAATCAATGTGGAACGGGTTTTTGACATTGTTGGCGCTGTAGGAACTGTTGCCCTTGTATTACGGGGGACCCTGTTGATTTTCGTGTCCGTACTGTTGTTTGCTACGAAGTCCATTCTGTTTTCTTGCGCTCATTCATGTAGCACAAGCCTTTTTTGAGGCATTGCACGGCGTACGCCAAAAAAGTCTACAGCTGCTTTTTTGTGCATGCTTAAGTGCCATAATTAATTCGAAAATAAGCCCTGCATATTTGACAGCCCAAAGGAGGGGACTTGAGCTTGAACGTTTCTTAGCGGAGAGAAGGGGTAATCCCGTTCCGAAAGGTCGGAAAGATAGCGTTTTATGGACGTTTAGGGGGTGTTAAAAGGTTTTTTGGCGATTTGCTGTTCATCCCCTTTGCCTTGCCGATTGTCATCGGAATGGCATTGGTGGACGATATTAACACAGCAAGGAAGGCTTAGGCCAATAGTTTAGCCCTCGTATTAATTACCACATAATGTTTAGACCCTGTCAGTGCTTGTTGCTGGCAGGGTTCTATGTTTGGAGCTATACTGCCACATGGTCTTCTCCCGCTGCGGCTGCTTCAACGTCTTTGGGCATGAGCCGGAAATAAGCCTGTCCAGCTTACACGGGCCTATGCTTGTGTATCGCCAAAAAACCTAGTGTTAAGAACCGCCAGTATTTCCTTGGTCAGCGGTTTGGTGATGAAATCAGATATGACACCGTTATTTGCTGCCATGTCTTTCTCGGTCGGGTGATCGGAGGTTGACAGCATCACGATGATGAAATGCTGCTTGATGCGCTCATCCAGCTTTTTGTATTCCTCCAGGAACTCCCAGCCGTTCATATAGGGCATGTTGATGTCCAAGAAGATGATGTCCGGCTCCAACTGGATGGGTTCGGAATGGCTTTTCAGGTATTCAAGCGCATCGACAGCGGACTCCATTTTCAGTACCTTGATGGCGGGGTTGTACTGGGAAATGGCCCGCTCGTGGAAGAAATTATCGTGCGGATTGTCGTCAACCAACATGATGCAGTTAAGCTTGTTTGTCATTGCTTTTTATTCGAAATTTTTCAATGGTAAAGGAAAAAACGCTCCCGACGCCGACTTCCGATTTAACCCATATTTTTCCACCGTGCAGTTCGGCTATTTTCTGGCAGTTGGCCAGCCCGATGCCATGCCCTTCGTATTTTTGGGGGCCGTGCAACCGCTGGAAAATCTGGAAAATCCGTTGATAGTGCCTTTCCTCGATTCCGATGCCGTTGTCGGAGATGGAGAAACAGTAGTTTTCTTTGTTCTCTTCGCAACTGATATTGATAGAGGGGGGGAGGCCAGGTTTCCTGAACTTGATGGCATTGCTCAGCAGGTTCTGGAACAATTGCCGCAGCTCGGTTTCAAAGCCTAAAAAGGTAGGTAGCTTTTCATGGTGGATGGTTGCACCCGTGGTCGTGATCAGTTCATTCATGTCGCCCAATACATCGGTGACAATGCTTTCGGCGTTGCAGAGCGCCAACTTCCTGTCTTTTCCAATCCTTGAATGGTCAAGCAGCACCCGTACCAGTTCCTTCATGCGCTTGGTGGCACCTTCTATGAAATTGCAATAGTCCAGTATGCTGCCCTCCAGTTTGTCGCCGTGGTCTTCCTTGATGATTTGGATGTAATTGGAAATGGTTCGCAGCGGCTCCTGGAGGTCGTGCGAAGCGATATAGGCAAAACTCTCCAGCTCCGTGTTCTTGGCTTCCAGCCTTGCCCTTTCCAGCCTTTCCGCTTCCAGTTGCTTCAGATGGGAGATGTCCGCTACTTGTGCGATGAACCCCTTTACCTCGCCGTCTTCAACGTCCGGGTAATAATTGGCAAGGCATCGGAACTTTTCGCCAGATGACGGCCTGACAAGGTCTATCTCAAATTCTTGTGCCCGTCCCTTCAGGGCTGCGTTGATGTACTGATAGTTTTGTTCATAGATTGGCCCCAGAAGGTCAGGCAGCGATGCCTTGTTGATTACTTCTTCCGGCCTTTTTCCGAACCAGTCAAGGTAGTGCTTGTTGGCATACCGGCATTTGAGGGTCATGTCCCAATAAGCCAACAGCACTGGGACCTTGTCGGCCATTTCAGCAGGTATCTTGTGGCTGGAGATGTCGCCCGTCAGCTTGGAAAACCCGACCAGGTTTCCATCCTTGTCACGGATGGCCGCAATCAGTACGTTCGCCCAGAACAGGGAACCGTCCTTTCGCTTTCTCCAGCCCTCCTCCTTTGCCGTTCCCTGTTTTGCAGCTGTTGCCAACAATTCGGAGGGCCTGCCCCGCAGCATGTCCTTGTCGGTATAAAAGACCTCGAAGGATTTGCCAATGATTTCCTCCGCAGCATAGCCCTTGATCTTCTCGGCCCCAGGGTTCCATGTCCGAATGATTCCTTGAGGGTTCAGCAGGATAAAAGCATAGTCTTGCAGGGATTGAAGGGTGTTGTACAGGGATTTTGACATCTCCAGTTCCTGTTCCTGCCGCTCCAGGTCTGTAACGCTTTGTTCGAGTCGCCTGGCTTGCGGGAAATAGATGTACCGGAGTGCAATGAAGATGATGACGAAAGTGCAGGTGGCCAAGAGCACTTCCACGATGACGATGCGTGTCACGTTTTTGTTGAATGCCGTTGCAAATGCAGGGAGCAGGCGATCCAGCTTGGCCGCAAAATCATGCTGGCTAACGGCTATGCGTCTAGGGTTAACCTCGTTGGTATTCTTATAGCTAGCTATTTCATCGTTCACTACGGCAAAATAGGGTGCCATTGCCTTAATTTCTGCTTCCAGTTTATCCCAACCGGAATAGGATAGCGGGAGGTCCTTCAGCGCCGTTATTTCAGAAAGCAGTGCGGCTTGTGAAGTTTCCCATTCCCGCACCACCTTTTCAAGCTCCCCAATGCTGGCTTCCCCTTTTGAGGTTTCATAAAATCCGGTTGCTATCCGCTCGCTCAGCATGTGCTGCCTCCCAAGCTTGTTGAGGAAGGCAAGGCCATTCTTTTGTTCATGGAGCGAATACTGGATGAGCAGCTGGTTCAACACCAACAGGGCAATCGTGACCAGCGCACCAGCTAAAACTCTTTTCTTCATACTTTTTACATACATGTTGGATAGCAGACATAAAGTGATACCGCTTCATTTGCCGCTTCGCAAGGCAATGAAGGGTAAGGGTGGTGGGTCACATCAGGTTTTATTGTTTGTGCAGATTAGGGCGAAGAAAAGTTGCAAGCGTTCCCCATAGCCCAAAAGCCTAATCTGCACCACAATGTCATATTTTGCTCCTCATGTATAACAAGAGGAATTTGGGGTCAAAGGTAAAGCCCACCCTGATTTTTTTTGCTGACGCGCAAGGTGATTTTTACCAGAACGAATTGAAAGGACTTATTTTTCTGTTCCAAATGGGGGAATAGGCCCGTAGGCCACCCTATGTGCCACGGGGCCGAGGCTTTCGACGGAATGGATTGTGAACCTGCTTTCGAGTGCGGGTTGCAGTTCTTTGTGACCATTTGCAAAGGGATATGCGTCGGTCACCAAATGAAAAAACCCGCCAGGTAAGATTCCTGACGGGGACTTTGTTGTTTCACGCTTCAGTGCTTAAAAGTGCGAGGGTATTTTTTGCAAACGAAAAACCGATAGGTTGTTCAATAGCCCGTGCCAAAGGCCATGAACATGTTGGGATAGATGACGCCGTTGTCGGGGCCGAAATATTCGATTCTCTCCAGATAGCCTGCCCGCGTGGTGAAGGGCCTTTCTTCGTGGCACGAATGGTGCGTCACTTCGATTTCGACTTCATCCCCCAAATGCTGAAAATACTCCACCTGGTGTGATTCCTTGATTCTTTCCATATCGTCGGAAGTGAGGCTGAATACCGTGGAGTGGTCGTGACGGTGCCGGAAGAGCACTTGACCGTTTTCGAGCAGGAGGAGTGCCTTTTGCATAAATTTCCTGTCGCTTTCGGTATCATTTGGCAACATAAGTCAATCAGTTTTGAATCAGTGATTGTCAAATATGATGAAATTTCTGCTGCTTTACAAATTAAAATTCCCTTAGAATGGCTGCGGAGAAGGGAACATGCCTCAATGAAGCGGCTTCAGGCCTGATATGGAGAAAGGAAGAGGCTGGCTTTCAGCAAGTATGCAAGGAAGGACAAAAAGAACAGGAGCATGCCCCAGCATAACGAGATTTTATATTTCGTGTCATCATTGTCAACTTGCGGCATAATTTGTTCAATTGGTTAGGTTCACCCGCTCCCTCAAAAAGGATGCCTTCGTGCCTGATATTGAACCCCTTTCGAAAAAATACATTCGGGCTGTTAAGGTATGGTTTTGCGGACTTTGCCGATGTTGCTTTTGATACCCATTTTTCGAGAATCAAAATGAGGCTATTTGGCTTCGCAGCCAAGTTTTTTTCCGTTCAGGTCCGTGTAAGGCTTGCCCATCGCGTAGATGAAGGGTTGCTATGGCTCTCATGAAAACTGTCGCTAACAGCCGTTTGCGGGGCCAATTCCCATACATACATACGCAAACCGCTCCAAACGGGACTTCAACGAAAATCCCGATTTGCGTATGGGGTCGGCTTGGCAAAAACAAGGAAAAATCCCGTGATGCGCTATGGCCTAATGCGAAACGATAGGAATCGTCGCTAATAGCCATTTGCGCTGCAGGCCCATACATACATACATACATACATACATACGCAAACGGCTCCAAACGGGATTTCAATGAAAATCCCGATTTGCGTATGGGGTCGGCACAGCCAACGGCAGCCGACACAACTGGCTACTGCGACCATGATAAACGATAACACCATCGGTAATAGCCGTTTGCGCAACAGGCCCATACGCAAATTGCTCCAAACGGGATTTCAACGAAAATGCCGATTTGCGTATGGGGTCGGCATAGCCAACGGCAGCCGGCACAACTGGCTAGTGCTACCATGAAGAACGATAGGCACCGTCGCAAACAGCCGTTTGCGAGGCCAAAGCCCATACATACGCAACCGCTCCAAACGGGACTTCAACGAAAATCCCGATTTGCGTATGGGGTCGGCATGGCCAATGGCAGCCGGCACAACTGGCTAATGCTACCATGAAGAACGATAGGCACCGTCGCTAACAGCCGTTTGCGCTACAGGCCCTTACGCAAATTGCGCCAACAGGGACTTCAACGAAAATCCCAATTTGCGTATGGGGTCGGCACAGCCAATGGCAGTTAGCACAACTGGCTAATGCTACCATGAGGAACGATAGGCACCGTCGCTAACAGCCGTTTGCGCTACAGGCCCTTACGCAAATTGCGCCAACTAGGATTTCAACGAAAATCCCGATTTGCGTATGGGGTCGGCATAGCCAACGGCAGTTAGCACAACTGGCTAGTGCTACCATGAGATACGATAGCACCGTCGCTAACAGCCGTTTGCGCTACAGGCCCTTACGCAAATTGCGCCAACAGGGACTTCAACGAAAATCCCGATTTGCGTATGGGGTCGGCATGGCAAAAACAAGGAAAACTATGGCTCTCATGGGAAACGATAGGCATCGTCGCTAGCAGCCGTTTGCGCCACAGGCCCATACGCAAATTGCTCCAACCAGGACTTCAACGAAAATCCCGATTTGCGTATGGGGTCGGCAGGCGGAAAGGTTTCTGACGCTGTATGGCCGTCATGTAACCTCACAGAACCGTCGCTAACAGCCGTTTGCGGGGCCAAAGCCCATACATACATACATACATACATACATACATACATACATACGCAACCGCTCCAAACGGGATTTCAACGAAAATCCCGATTTGCGTATGGGGTCGGCAGGCGGAAAGGTTTCTGACGCTGTATGGCCGTCATGTAACCTCACAGAACCGTCGCTAACAGCCGTTTGCGGGGCCAAAGCCCATACATACATACATACATACATACATACATACATACATACGCAACCGCTCCAAACGGGATTTCAACGAAAATCCCGATTTGCGTATGGGGTCGGCAGGCGGAAAGGTTTCTGACGCTGTATGGCCGTCATGTAACCTCACAGAACCGTCGCTAACAGCCGTTTGCGGGGCCAAAGCCCATACATACATACGCAACCGCTCCAAACGGGACTTCAACAAAATCCCGATTTGCGTATGGGGTCGGCATGGCCAACGGCAGCCGGCACAACTGGCTAGTGCTACCATGAGGAACGATAGGCACCGTCGCTAACAGCCGTTTGCGCTACAGGCCCTTACGCAAATTGCGCCAACCAGGACTTCAACAAAATCCCGATTTGCGTATGGGGTCGGCATGGCCAACGGCAGCCGGCACAACTGGCTACTGCTACCATGGAAGCACTACCCAGTTCGCAGGCTAAGGATTCCCTAAACCATGCAAACTTGACACGGTACGGATTTTTTCACCTTCTGCCGTTCGACACAACTGGCTACTGCGGCCATGGAAGCACTACCCAGTTCGCAGGCTAAGGATTGGACATTTACGGTCCCTTCACCGACTATTGCGTTCATGGAAAACGGGTAGCCTACATCACTCCTTTGTTTGCATGCGGGCCTGAAGCCCTTCGTCACAACCAAGCCAGTTGCAGATTGCTTTTTGTGCTGGCACACAAGCCACAGCCCCTTGCCCACCCGGCCAGCGCTGACTATCTTGCATCCTAAAAAAACGGAACATGGAAACCAAGAGGGACGAACTGCTCACCATCTGCCAGCAGGCCATGAATTTGCTGCGGCCAGCAGAACCCTATACACAGGCTGATGTCATTGGAATGATGTCTCACTTGGGCACATCAATCGGAGAATCCACCTTCAGCGAGCTTTTGAAAAATGGCAAGGGAGGGCCTAAAATGTTGGCAAGCGTCTCCGCTGCGCTGCGGCAACTCGTGCGGGACGAACTGGGCATGGAATGGGCCGATGGCAGCTTCACCAAGATTGCCGGAGCCGATTTTATACCCAAGAAAACACCGACAAAAAATTTAGCCACAGGAAAAAAGGGGCATATCCCTTTCGATGAAGGCAGGCTGGAAGTCGAGAAGAAAATCGGGTTCTTCCAAGGTGCGCAGGAAGAAGTCATTGAATTCGGCACTACCTTGAACAAATTTTCCACCAATCTCTACTCGAATCCCAAGGAAGCGTTCAGGGAGCATATCGAAAACCTTTTGGCCAAAAAAGTCAACTTCAAGTGCTACATGGTTGACCCTAAAACCCCTGGCCTAACCCCATACTTTCTGGACAGGGAAAGCGTACATGCAGCGGAAAGTGACCATGAATACAAAATCAGGCAATCCATTGCAAGGCTCCACAGCGTCCAGGAGGGGGTTGCTGCAAACGGCCTGCCGGGCAGCTTCGAAGTATTCAGCTATACCCACCTGCCCTACTCCTATTTTCTCGCCGTTGACCCGGCCACGAGGAATGGGAAAATCCTCGTGTCACCTTATCTGTATGGAATCACGAGGGCCGCAAGCCCGACATTCATCATCCTTCGGAAGGACAATCCCGGCTTGTTCACCACCTACTGGGACTCCCTCCGTGCGCTGATGAAAAACGCCAAGCGGATCATCCCCGCCTGAACGTGAATTCATATGAATTCACGCGAACCACCGTGAACCGAGACTCCCAAAATGCCCCCCTTTCCCCGCCCTAATTTTGTCCCCGATAACATGATGCGCAGGCATAGCGGCATCAGGGACCACAAAGCAGCTTTTCAGTTCCTACAGACCCAGTAACAGGGGCCGGACAACGGCCCAGGCCCTCTTCCCGCCCTTGCGGGGAGCCGGACACGCCTTGCCATGCCCTCGCCAAGGGGCCTGGCCGCTTGCCTGCCGTCATCTTTTTTCACATCTTAAAACATCCAATCATGTTTTCATTTTCCAAGAAGGGATGGGCAGTCCTTGCTGCTTTGGCACTGTTCGTCTCGGTTTTTGCCCTCCAATCCTTTTCTGCTGCACCCACGGCCATCGCTCCCGATTGCAGTTGCGGTGCGCCCGGCAGCCCAAGCGTCACCAACCAGTCCCTCACCTCCGTATCGCTGGCATGGTCGCCTGCATCGGGCGCATTGGCCTACGAGGTCTGGTACGTGCGGACGAACGACGGGTACACCAGCCCGGTAAGCACCGTGACGAGCGTCAATATCACCTATACAGGGCTTTCCGCTGGCACCTACAGGTTCTATCTCCGTAGCAACTGCGGGGAAGGGAAGTCGGAAATCATCGTGCTGGAGGATATCCTGATAGGATAGGCCAGAGAAAACCATTACCTGCCAAATGGCTGGTAGTTTTTCAATAGGTCTTGCAGCCAAGGCTCATACACCAATGAACCCTTGGCTGCTTCTATTATGGTAGCTATCGTCTCTTTGCTCTTTTTGCCTTTGGCCATTAACTGAAGCACATTTAAAAAATTCAATGAAGCACTAAGGGCGCTCTTAAATGTGGCAGGAGCCCTGCTAATATAGTTCTTGCAATTGACTACTTCCATTGCCATATCATAGGAATGAATGTCAAGGCCAGCCATGCACGCCACTTTGAGCAGCCTGCTCCTTATTCCGAGGTGCGTGGGCCTGGGCCTAAACCCATCCAGTGCCTTCAGTTTCTTCAAGGCACTAGAATATTGCCCCTGGGCAAACAACAGCATGGATTCGGACATCACCCTTACCTCGTAATAGTATGCCTCATCAATACAGATTAAGTATTTCTTGACAAAGTCCCTGGCCCACGCAAAGGATTTAACCGTTATTGCCGAATTTAAAATATTGAGGAACCTATTTGGATCAATATTGCCACGGCCATCTGTGTAAACCCCTTGCTGCAATCCAAATTTTGCGACAGTAAACGACCTCTCGTTAAAGGCCGCCTTTCCTTCCCGGATTTTCTTTGCGCAATAGTTGCCCAAGTATTTGCAAATCGCCGACAGCTCTTTCCTTCCTAGGTTCTTGCCCGATAATATCAACAGTTTTTCGAGTGACTGATAGGTTTCTTCATCGCCTGTGGTGTACAATTGTTGGATTCGACTGTAGAACTCCCATAGGGCCTGGGGTGTAGCCGCATTTTTCGCGGGAGAACCTTTTTCTTCATCCTTGATTAATCCGCGACTTGCCAATTCGCAGTCTATCTTCAGCTTGCCAATTCTGGAGAACACGGCAAAGGAATCAGCATAAGCAGCAAGCATACCATCTGATGGTGGGCTATCGGCAATAAAGCCATTGACCGATGCAAACTTAACCAGCATATCCTTTAAATAATCAAGCTCTTCTGTCTTTGGCGCATTCCCAATTTCATCAAACAGCCTATTGGCATCCCTGACAAAATCATCTATCATGCCCCTTTCCTTCTGCACCATCAGCCAGAGGAGCCTGCTCTCGTGAGACCCGTCGGCAAGTTTCCTTGCCAGCAGGAACTCCTTTAAAATGCCATACATATCGGAGAAGGCATTCAAGAATGCCTTGCGGGGCGGCAGCACTGCATCCTTGTCCGGGGGGAAGAGCTTTTGGGCAGCTACTTCAATATCAAATTCCAATGCAGGGTGATGGCGCTTGCAATAGTCGAAGACCTGCAAAATGGAAGTCTTGCGCCTATTTGAAGCACGAAGGTGCCTGCCAAATTCCGAAAGCTCTTTTTGGCTCAAGGAGCCGAGGAGTTGTAAAAAATTATGCTTGCCCATTGAAATTTTTGAGGGGAAAAAAACTATTTCCCAATGAAAGGCACAAATCAAAGCAAGGTAGGCCAAAAATTCAGAAAAAACAGTATTATGTTACTGAATATCAGATGCTTTAGATAAAAACACTTGCCAAGGTTTTGATTAGCTTGGGCTATAACTGAAAAGCAACGACACGTGGTTTTAATAAAAAATTGAGGGGAAAACGGCGGAAAACGTATTTGAACCCATCGAAGCAAAAAATCATGTTTGCAGCACCAATACCAAGAAACACTTTTCACACCTACCACACATGCAGAACGAGGTCAGAAAACACCTGCTCGACAGGTTCCAGGCACACCTGCTGGAGGATTTCGGTGCCTTCTGCGCCCTGCACGGGCTGGAACCCTCCAACGCTGCGCTGACAACCTTCCTGATTGACCGGGAACTGGTTCCCCGCAATGCCATCCAGGCATACGCCGTGCAGCGGGAAGCAGCCGGGCTGATGGCCAGGAGCGGCGAGGACAGCATGACCAAGACACAGGCCGTCAGCCTACTGGCACATCGGTTTGGCATCACCGAGCGGACGGTCTGGAGCATCTTGAAAGCAAACAAAAACCTTCAAGCCATTCATACAAAATGAAAATCCTCATCCTCACCCCCCTCCCCGTCGAACACGAGGCCGTATTGGCCCATCTGGATGGCCAGACGGAGGAAATCGTTGGCGGCAGTCGCTACGTTAAAGGGCAGTTTCGGGGCAGGCACCACGGGTTCGAGGTCATCACCCAGCAGACCGGGTCGGGCGACAGCACCATCGCACTGGCCACACAGAAGGCCGTGCGGCACTACAACCCCGTGGCCGTGCTGCTGGTCGGCGTGGCGGGCGGCGTGAAGGACGTCGGCATCGGCGACGTGGTGGTGGGCACCAAGTACTACGGCTACGAGCACACCAGGGAAAGCGAGGACGGCACAAAGGCACGCCCGTTCTCCGGCCCTTACAGCAAGCCGCTGCGGGCGCTGGCCGAGTCCGTGGCCGCCGGGAAGGAATGGTGGAAAAGATTGCCCGACGGCCAGTTGCCCAGCGTGTTGTTCGGCCCCATCGCCTCCGGCAACAAGGTGCTGGCCAGCACCGATTCGGCGCTCTACAGGCTCCTGCGGGACAGCTACAACGACACAACGGCCATCGAAAAGGAGGCGGCGGGCTTCGGGGAGGCCATGGGCGACTACCCGACCATCCCAGCCCTCAACATCCGGGGCATCTCCGATCTGCTGGACGGCAAGGCACATGCCGATGCCGCAGGCTCGCAGCCCCGTGCGGCAAAACACGCCGCCGCCTTCGCCTTTGAATTGATTAACCAGCTTGATACAGCTTATTTTCCCTCAACGGAGGTGGAGTTCCGCAGCCAATTGGATGATTTCATGCAGTTGCTCAAAAAGGCACAGTCGCCGCTGCTGCCCGAAAACAGGGACTACCCCACCCCGCCCAACCGGGCACCACGCGAACTGGAACACCTAAACCCGCTCACCCCGGAAGACCAAGCCTATATCATCGAGGCGCTGGAACAGGCGGGCAACGGCGAGGCCAGCAAGAAACTGCGCTCCAAGCTCGACAGCCTCTTCGACTTTCAGCAACTGGGCCTTACCGCCCTCGGACTGCCCGCCATCGAGCGCTACAAGCGGCTGGAATCGGCAAGGGCCGAAAAGCGGGTGGTCATCCTACAGGACTACCGCAGCAACTCCAACGACGTGCGCAACCGCCGGGTGGAGCCTTTCCACATCAACGCCGACCTGGACATGCTCCAGGCCTTCGACGTGGACATCGAGGACACCCGCCACTTCCGCCTCAGCCGCATCCGGCGGGTGCTGCTTACCGACGAGCCGTGGCACTTCGAGGCCCGGCACGTGATGAAGCACACCGACGTGTTCCGCATCGCAGACAATAAAATGGAACGGGTCGAGCTGCGCATGGACGTACGGGCCTGCAACCTCTTGCTGGAGGCATTCCCCAAGGCAAAGGACGCCGTCAGCGAGGGCGCCGACCCCAACGAGTACCATTTCATGGCGGAGGTCAACCACCGCTTCCTCGGCCTGCTGGATTTCATCATGGCGAATGCAAGGCATGTGGAGGTGCTGGGGCCAGCGAGCCTGCGGCGGCGTATTTTGGAGGAAGCAGAATTTATTTTAAAAAAAATCGAATCCTCCTAAAACAGGAAGATTCGACCATAAATCCTTGCGGTTCAATTAATAGATTAAGTCAGCAGACTATTTTCAATTCCAAAAGAGTACAATAATTCTATTAATTTAGCTGACTACGGAAAAACATTCGATGCTAAAGAGTTGTTCAATTCTCCAAAAAGTAATTTTTATGGAAACTCTTCTTCGAATTATTGCAAGACAAAAAGGAAACATGCTGCAAATTAAGCTCTTAGCTGGTAAAGCGGCTTTAATAAACAACAAAATTGAAATTGAACTCCCAAGGAGATTTTCGGCAAATGAACTTGCAGATTGGTGCGAGCACCAACGCGGACGTTTAGGCAAACAGTTTCCACCAGTAGTAATACTTGTAGGCAATTGAAAATCGAGAAGACAAAAAGACAACTCAGGCTTCCACTTAAAAAAAGAAAAATGCGAATCTACCTACATCTCACGCCGAACACGGAACCCGTGCCCTTCGACTACCAGCACCGCTTGGTCGGGGCGTTCCATAAATGGCTCGGCGACAACGCCCTGCACGACGACATCTCGCTGTACTCGCTGTCGTGGCTCAGTCATGGCCAGCGGAGAGGCCGGGGGCTGGACTTCCCCAACGGCAGCACCTTCCATGTGAGCGCCCCCACCGACGAGCTGCTTTCGGCCTTGGTGAAGGGCGTGTTCAACGGCCACCAAATCAGTTGGGGCATGGAGGTGGCCGAGGTGAGCATCCAGCGCACACCCGACTTCGGCGAACGGTGGCGCTTCTTCGCCGACAGCCCCATCCTCATCAAGCGGAAAAGGGATGAACAGCCGCACCACCGCTACTACTACCCCGCCGACCCGGAGGCCAATGGCCTGCTGACGGAGACCCTGCACCGCAAGTTGGAACGTTTCGGCCTGAGCACGGAGGTTTCGGTCTCCTTCGACCCAAGCTTCCTGAACCCGAAGACCAAAAAAGTGCGCTACCGGGACATTGACATCAAGGCTACCTTTTGCCCCGTCATCGTGCAGGGCGACCCACGGGCGGTGCAGTTCGCCTGGGAAGTGGGGGTCGGGAACAGCACCGGGATTGGGTTTGGGGCGCTGCGGTAACTTCAAAAAACAACTGACATGAAATATTATATCGTCAAATATACCGGGCCGTTCGGCTTTATCAAGCCTTGGACAGCGGTGCGGGACAGCGAGACTTTCTCGCAGCAGTTCTTGACGCCCTCCATTGTTGCAGGGATAGAAAGGAAGCTATTTCCCGAATTGCTCAATGAACCGTTTGGCATCTATAAAATCAAAAGCTACCGCTTGTCTTACGACAAAATGGACGGCCAACAGGAACAAATCCAGCCACGGGGATGGAACAAGGAAAGGGTCGAGAGCAAACCTGCATTCACTCGCAACTTCGCCATCCTGATGCGAAGTGTACTGATAAATCCAGTGCTGTGGTTGGCTTTTGAAAACCAAGAGGATGCGGAAAGAGCCGTATCACAGCATGTATGCTTGTGCCGCAATGAAGACATCGTTTTTCCTGACGAAGAAATCTTGGAGGCGACCGTTGAAGAGTTCAACAGTAATACCGATGACTTCAACGGCTTTGAACTGGTTTTTGAGGAAAATGAAAAATCCTTTTTAGTCGGCTATAACCGCTTTGACAATGGCAATCCCATGTATGGGTGGCTAAAAGTAGTCGGAAACCCCATCAACAGCTTCCAATGAACCGCCACGATGAAATAAAAGCCAAAGGTAAACCTGAGTGGACGACGCTATACGACCACCTGATGCATGTATTGCTTGCCATCAAAAAGATTGCGGCAAACACGGGTTTCGATGTCGAAAAGGCAGCATTGGCGGCTATTTTTCATGACATTGGCAAAGCTCACCCAGCCTTTCAAAAAAGGCTCAACGGCGAAGAGTCCAAGCAGACTTTCCGACATGAACTCGCATCGCTATTTTACCTGCCACTGGTTCGTGAAGACTGGCGGGAGGATGTTATGGAAATGATAGTGGCACACCACAAGTCAGTGCGGAACGACCTAAAGAATAAAGGCATTTTGGATTTGGAACGCCATGAACCGGATGTGCTTGAATACCACCTTGGCGACTGGGAAAAATGGAGTCCAATTGCGCTTGAAATCTTGGCATGTTTTGAGGTGGAAGTCCATCCAATAAGCATTGACGAAGCCAGAGAAGCCTACGAAGCTGCTGTTATTTTCTGCAAGCGGAAAGTAAAGACAGAAAGAGGCTTTTCCGAATTGAGGGGCTTGCTGATGGGAGCCGACCATTTTGCGTCGGCAATGATTGACAAGACGGAGACAAAGTTGACAAACCTCTATCAAAAACCGGATTTAAGGTTTTTCAATCGCCAGCACGAGCTGTATCCACTTTCCCTTTGCCCAACTGATTTTACTTTACCGCATTCGATGGTAGTAGCGAGTACGGGGGCAGGAAAAACGGACTATCTTTTCCGCCGTTGCCGGGGGCGTGTGTTCTACACCCTGCCGTTTCAGGCGTCCATCAATGCCATGTTTTTCAGGGTAATGAAGGATTTGAGCAAGGACAACCCTGAATTGGACATTCGGGTGCTCCACGCTGCTTCTTCGCTCATCGAAAAGGAAGATGGCGCACGTGAAGACGTTGTACTGCAAAAGCATCCCGGCTCTGCCGTCAAGATTTTGACTCCTTTTCAATTGGCTGGAATTGCTTTGGGGAGCAAGGGCTTTGAGGCCATGATTGTGGACGTAAAAGGTTGCGACGTCATCCTTGACGAGGTTCATACCTACTCGGCCATATCACAAGCCATTGTCTTGAAACTCATTGCCGTTCTGAAAAGTATTGGCTGCCGTTTGCACATAGGAACGGCGACGATGTCCACTAAGCTTTACGATGAAATCGTAACGATGCTTGGTAAAGGCAACGTGCTTGAAACCAGACTCCCAGCAACTGAACTTGACCAATTCGACCGCCATATTGTCCATAAAATACCGGATTGGAAATTCTCGGAATCCATCATAAAAACCGCTGTCGAAGCAGGCCAAAAAGTGCTGATTGTCTGCAATCGGGTACAATCGGCGCAGGATATTTATCGGGAAATAAAACGAGCATACCCAACCGTAGAATCCCTATTACTGCATAGCAGGATGAAACGGAAAGACCGCAAGCAACGTGAAGCTGCCCTCATTGGGCTGGACGAAAATGGAGAGCCTACTGGCCATTTCAATACGGCTAAAGGCGCTTGCATTGTGGTCTCCACGCAGGTCGTGGAGGTCAGTCTCGACATCAGTTTTGACCTCATGGTTACGGAGTGCGCACCGCTCGATTCGCTCATCCAGCGTTTCGGGCGTGTGAATCGCAAACGAACTGAGCAGACGATTGGGAAAATGAAACCCGTTTACGTCATCGCCCCACCGGAAGATGAAAAGGTTGCCAAGCCTTATGAACTGCCCATTTTGCAAAAAAGCTACGAAGTTTTGCCAGACGGCGAAGTGTTGCACGAAAGGGATTTGCAGGCAAAGATTGACGCCGTTTTCACGGACATTAATTTTATGAAAATCGAAGAGGCGGCAGCGTATCAAGCCGACGGCACTTGGAGCATTGCACCATTGACCAATGGAACGGCTTGGCTGGTGGAAATGCTGGACATTGACAGCGTGACCTGTATCGTGGAGAGCGACTTGCCAGCATATCGGGATGGCTATTTCAAGCAACGAATGGAACTGGAAATCCCCATTCGATACTGGTCTGTGAAGGATTATCCAAAGCTGGAATATGGCAACGGCCCCTACCAAATACCAGATGAAGCCTATGACGAGGAACTCGGCTTATTGGCTTCTGAACTCAAGCAAACCAATGTAAATCACCAAATCGGTTAACCATGTACACTTCCGTAGTTGGCAGAACATTTTTGAAGGAATACAACCGTCGGCACGGGCGGGACTATTCGGCGAAGGAGTTTTTCGACAAGGAGCTTTTCCAACTGGTTTTCAACCACGAGAAATACCTGCTTTGGGCTGGAAACTCCCCGTTTGTGCAGGGACTTTCGAGCAAGAAGCCTTTTTTTGAGCCTGCCGAGCGATTGGATAATCTCGAAAAACTCCATGTGAAAATAGGTGGCGGGGAACGGGACGCAAGCATTGCACTTGGCTTTCCTGCCTCCGAATCGAAAGGCTACGCTACTACCTCTGGTCTTGTCACCGACCTTGCCGTACCTGCCGACGAAGAAGCCGTTTATCTTTCTTGGATAGGCGGAACTTTAAGCTTGGGCGTGGCTGGCGGCTATACCATCCTATTTGATGACCCAGAAATTACCTACGCCACTTTTGAAGGTTGGAAGCATTATCGCCGCTTTTTGAACAATCCGCTTTTTGACAAATTTCCACCTTACAAATTGAACACATGGAATGGGCAATGGCTGGCTTATCGGTATGATAGCGAATTCGACAGCAATTTTATTTTCGCTACGCTTGTCGGTGAGAAAATAATTAACTCAGACATAAATGGTATCGAAATCAACACCGTTTCATGGGCTAAGCTATTTTTCAACCTTTCAAGCTCCCTCGATATAGAATCGGCAACGGCTTATGTTTTCTCGCTCGGCTCCACGAACAAAACGGTAGGCTTCATTCCCTTCCAATTCCAAAGCGGCAAGACCTTGATTGCCACTTACCAAGCACTTTTTGGCGGCGAAACCGAGTATAAAATCCGCAGGACAAGCGAGTTTGAAAGCTGGTTCGGAAGGCATATCAAACGGGCTTGTGAAATGGGTAGCATTGGTTTGCAAGCCTTACGCCCCGAAACCTTGAAAAACTACTTTGGTGACCGCCAAAATTTGAAATTCGTTTCGCCCGAAGCAGAACAAAAGAAAGGCGAGAGTGAAGACGATTTCAAGGCAAGGCGGGAGAAGGCCAATGTCAAAACAAAGGAAACCATCCTCACTTATCAAACTTATAAAACTTGGTTAATAGCTATGCTTTCAAAAAACAACAAAACCGAGGTCTCGGATTACTCCCGTGACATCGCCCAAGCGCTCGTGCGGTATCGCTATGGGGGCAAGAAGAACGACCGTAAAACACTCTTGGAAGGTAACTTTTTCAAGACGAGCAAAAATGAAATGCTCAAGGCATTGGACACTATTGTTTCCGACGAAACTGTTGAACAGGACATTGCTGAAAAAATGAATGGGTTGCGAGACCAAGTTCATTTTTTAAGCAAGGAAGACTTCACCTATTTCGTGCTACTGCTGAAGTTCGATTATGCTTACGCAGAGCGCAATCACGTCAACCAATAAAATTCGAAAATCATGAATACCATTTATGTTAGAACTCTCAAGCATGCAGAGCACACGGTTTTTTGCGTAACCGATGGGCAGAAAACTTACTTCGACACCCAATTCAATAAACCTGTCCCTTATTCAAGTGGGCAACAAGTAAAACGCTCCATTCTTGACTCACTGAATGCAGAATTAGGGGTTTCCGGTTCGCCCACTACTTTCTACTGGGATGTAAATAAAGCTAAAGAAATCGGGGAAGGAGAGGTAGCAGGCACTTGCAATCCGACATACCCTGACCAACTTTTAGGTGGATGGATGCATGCAAGCAAGGGTGGGAGTGAACGAACTTTAAAAAGGCGTAGTCCACTTTCTATTTCTGCAATGAGAGCATTACACCCTAAACTTGCTGGAACCACTACTGAAAATATGACCTTCGACCGAAGCGACAGGCCAAACAATAACATCGTAGTCCGTCAAGAAGGAAAAGTACTTTCCACAGAAGAAGTGCAAGAACTGCTCACTGGGAAGGATAAGAGTCTAACCCGAAAATGGTTAAAACCAGCCGACCGTGCCAATGGCCTTTTCGTCCAAGATATTGCCATTGACCTTCGTCGCCTTTTCAGTGTCAGCTTGAACCCGTTGGAACCTGAAATCACAGCGGATGTGGAAGCGCAGTTGCGAAAAAACGGCTGGGTGGAAAGCGAGAATGTTTTCGGGAAATGCCTTGTAGCTCCAAAAGCCATCCGTGAGCAGTGGATTCCCGCCATCGTTGATGCCATACTAGATTGGAAAATCACTTCCAACCAATCCCGCACTTTCAGCTTGATGGAAACACTTGCCGTCACCGTTAGCGAAAACGCCAACAAGGTTGCGAGTAGCATCCGGGCAAAGCTAGTTGGCGATGGAGAAAAAGTGATGCCCATTATTGAAGAGTCTTTGGCTGGCGTGGAAACTTTCGTCACACTGCCCGCTGCTGGTTATATTTTGACGACAACCGAAAGCGCAGAGGCTTTGGATAGGGCAAGGACTCACCTTATCAACTTGCTTTCCAGGTTCAGCTACGAAAATCAACTATCGGTGGCGTGATTTCCGCCTCCCATATCACCTACCTACACCTCTGCCACCGCAAGCTATGGCTGCACCACCGGGGCATGCGCATGGAGGACAATAGCCAAGCGGTGGCAGAGGGCAAGCTCATCGGGCAAACCACCTACGACCGAAGGCCACAACGCTGGAAGGAACTCGACCTCGGCAACCTCAAAATTGACCATTTCGACCCACGGACGAACACGGTGCGGGAGGTGAAGAAAAGCCCGAAGCTGGAGCATTCGCACGTGGCGCAGGTGAAATACTACCTGCTCTCGCTGGAGCGGCGGGGCGTGGCCGGGGCCAATGGGGTCATCGAGTACCCGAAGCAGCGCCGGACGGTGGAGCTGCCGCCGCTGACCGATGCCGACCGCCGGGAAATCGAGGGGTGGGAGGCGGAGGTGGAGCGCATCACGGTCT
>Ga0209066_10000846_pt1 | contig 43072 bp, 40 predicted proteins | sample All_14_2_FD_187198 | JGI IMG/M metagenome (GOLD analysis project Ga0209066, IMG submission 187198) | Freshwater microbial communities in response to fracking from Pennsylvania, USA - Allegheny Zone_MetaG_DW_15 (SPAdes) (version 2) ... | reverse complement strand
ACGGCAGGCAACTTCATCGCCGTCGCATACCTTCGCATGTCCAAGCTGGCCCATCTGCCTGATCACCCCTTCAACCCGGCATCAGCGAAATGAGGCAGGGGCGTTCCACACAAAACGGCATAGAGCCAACACCGTGGCGGTCAAGACATCTTCCGCACCTTCTGAATCACCTAGATTCAAACTTTTTCCAGCGAGACCAGTCCCTCGCTTTTTGCCATTCAATACTGCTGACAGCATTTGATTTCCATTTGAAACGGTTTATTCAGCATACACCGCGCGTGTCATCTCGGATGAAAGTTGTGTTTTCTAGAAGTGATGTAATTCACAGGTCTTTTCGTCGCAACAATCTCATGTCAAAGGAATCCGATCGTCTCCTTCCCATGACGCTTGATCTTGACTTCGGCTTCCAATGCCGCTCGCAGTGATGCCGCGCTCGGCGCTGCCTTCAAGGTACTGAGGCGCTTGAGGACCGCGGCAAAGTCGCCTGGCGTCAGACAAGACAGACGCTGAACGGCATCTCGCTCCACCGCTACCTCATCGGCGTCAATCCCCATGCGACCCGCTTCCTGCTGAAACAACGTCCATCCCTGCGCCGGTGTGAGGTAGTCAAACTTGATCTTGTGGGAGAAGCGCCGCAGCACCGCCGCATCGAGCTTGTCGATCAGGTTGGTGGTGGCAAAGAAGATGCCCTCGAACTGCTCCAACTGAGTCAGGAATTCGTTGGTCTGCGTGACTTCCCACTGACGCTGCGCCCCCATGCGGTCGCACAGGAAGCTGTCGGCCTCATCGAGCACCAACACGGCGCCCTCATCACGGGCCTGCGCAAACATGGCGGCAATGCGTTGCTCGGTTTCGCCCACATACTTGTCGAGCAGGTCTGACGCACGCTTGAGCAGCACGGGCATACCCAGCTCCTTGGCCACATGCTGGGCCAGCAGGCTCTTGCCCGTGCCAGGTGGGCCGTACAGGCAGAACGTGGCCTCGGGTGCCGCTTTGAGCCCGTCCAGGATCTCTGCGATGTTGGCGTCTGCGCGAATGAAGTCCAGGCTGTAGGCCGTTTGAATACGCGGCTTGAGGCAAACACGAGGCTGACCCAAAAGCTCACGGCTGCGTTGCAGTGTCTGCTCCACATGTGACCAAGCCTGCGGCGACCCTGGCCCGTGGGTGAGCTGCGCCACGCGGGCTGCGCGTTGCAATTGAGAGGGCAGCAGGTCATCCAGACTCGCCAGGGCTGACAGTTGAGCCTCGCTCGGCTTGAACGGCGCCAGGTAGTTGGCGGCGATGCCATGGCGGACCTTGCGCGGCGGCACCCGCAAGGCCACCGAGTAATCGAAGCGCCGCAAGTAGGCTTCATCGATGTCGGCATCGTTGGTGATCCAGATGGTGGGGATGGGGTTGGACTCCAGGGTGCGGTTCATCCAGGCCTTGTGCCCGCCTTCGCTGCCCGCGCTCTTGGGCGAGCGCAGGAAGGCCGGCAGATCGTCTTGTGCTCCACCCGAGAGAACGTCCTCCATCTCGTCGAACATCAAGGCCACCTGGGTTTTGCCCTTGAGGGCCTGTTGGCAGAAGTTGAAACTGTGCAGGCGTTGCGCGCCCTGGATCGGGTCGCCGTCGCTGTCGGCATAGGCGATCTCGTAGAGTGTGATGCCCACCGACTGCATCAGCGCCTTGGCCAGTTCGGTCTTGCCGCAACCCGGCGGACCGTAAAGCAAGATGTTGCTGCCACAGACCTGATCGCGCATGACACCTTGCAGGTAAGCGCGCATCAGCTCGATGTCAGCTTGCAGGTGCGGGAAGGCCGCCAGCGTCAGCTCGGCAGGTGTGGCCAGGCTCAGCATGCGCGATGACAACTCCTCGTCGCTGCTCAACTGGTCGAGGATGACTTCGCGCAGACCACGCGAGAGCTTGATCTTGTCTTCCAGATCTTCCTCGTCGTGCTCGATGCGCACCAGGCCGGCGTTCATGAGCACGCTACTGCGGTGCATGGCCTTGCGCAGATCCACCTCGGGGTGGCCGGTCAGCTTGGAGAGCATCTGGGCGAACTGGCTGTCGGTGACCCGCAGGTTGTTGAGCACCAGCGAGCGGCGGAAGGTGGTGAAGCAGCTCAGGCAGGCCGCAAAGGTCAGAACGGCCAGCTCGGCATCGCTCAGATGCAGCATGCGCTTGAGGCGGTAGAGGTTCTGGAACAGGGGCTGTTTCTCGTCCACCGCCTTCTTGACCAGCGTGGCGCGACGCTTGAGCAGCAAGGCGCGCAACTCCTGCTTGATCACACTGGACTTCAAGCGCTTGGGCTTGGCTTTGGTGTGGGCCTTGGGAACCTTAAAGGCGATGTCTTCGTCCTCGACGTCGCTGGCACCGGTCAGGAAACTCAGGTCGGCCTCGTCGTCGAGGTGATCCGGAAACAGCTGGGTCACGCCCTTGAGGCCGGTCACGCTCAGGTAGTCCATGTCACAGAACGTGGTGCTCAGCGAGCCCGAAGGGGGCTTGTCGATCCAGTTGCCACTCAGCGCCATGTCGATCAGCCACAGGCCCAGCAGGGGCTGGTAGGGGTTGCCGTCGGCGTTGAGCTCGCCACCCCACGAGGCGTTCGGCTCTTTGGCGATCTTCAAAAAGGTGGGCAACTGGTTCATGACGCACTCCATCGGTCTGCTGAGTCGTCAGTGTGAGGTTTGAGGGCGAAATCAGCATTCGCCCTAGGCCGGTCTAATGGCGCTGTCCCCACCCCACAGCAGCTCACCGCACCGTGAGCTCGAAAGCCGACTATGCTGTTCCGACCGCTTCGTCACCTGACCTTGGCCACCTTTGTGCCTGCGCCGGGCAACCAGCGTGCGCGGGCGAAAGGCATCCGTTTTGTCCGTGCACAGCGACCACCTGCCGATGCCCTGGTCATTGCGGGCCGAAGCGGCACGGGCAAGACCCACCTGTTGCACGCGCTGGCGCACCTGGCCCGAAACCAGGAGACGTCGCGCAGCGTCGCCTGCCTGTCATCTGAGCAATTCACGGAAGAGGTCATGCGTGGCCGCTTCCACGGTGACCTGGATCAGGTTATGGACCGTTTGGCGGCTGAGGATGTGCTGGCGGTGGACGACGTGGACCGCCTCACCTGGCACGCTGAGGTAGCAGATGCCCTGTTGGATGTGCTGCTCAGGCGTGGCCAACGCCAGCGGCGCAGCGTGCTGACCGCCGCGATGCACCGGGGTGCCATCCAGGCGCACCCACTGATTGATTTTTTGGACCGCCAACCCGCCGTGGACTTGGCCTTGACTGAACGGAGTGAACGATCATGACCATCTGGAAAAACTGCACTGCCGACCTCTATTACAACGACGACACGCCAGAGTTGCGCGACCCCGGCTACGAAGTCCGGCTGGAGGGCGATGAACTGGTCATCTCGTACCAGAGTGACGGACGTTGGATCAGCTACAAGGGTCAGGACCAGGGAGGTGGCCACTACCTGTTGACCGCCGACGCCATCGAGGGCCGTGCGATGTTGCACCGTGCTCCCGATGCTGAGATTTTGGAAGGCTGCTGGACTGAGCAGGGCCTGTCCGGGATGTGGCGCGTGCATCTGGTGGCCTGACGCGCTCAGCTGTCCACGTCATCACCTTCTTCATCCTCCTCACCTTCTGCTTCGTAGATGTCCTCGTAGTACTCTGACGCTGAAGCCGCTTGCCAGGCGATGGTGCGGCGCAGCGAGAGCGGCTCGAGCACTTCCACCTTGTCGCCAAAGCCCATCAGCCAGCGATACAGCGTGCCAGAGAGCATCACATCGGCCGTGACGATGGCGCTCTCGCCGTCGTCCTCCAGCCTGAAGGTCTGGTTCGGCGCGATGAGGTTGTCTTCCAGCAATCGCAGCACATAGTCCCACACGCGCAGGCGGATGGTGACGAGCGCCGGATCGCGGACAAAGTCAGCGAGGCCTTTTTGGCGAACCAACTCCGCGACGGTGACCTCGGCGTTGGGCGCGCAAGGCTCGTCCAGCGCCACGGCATCTTCCAGCCGCGGTATCAGGAACATCTTCTCTGGCGGCTGCGCTGCCTGAAGGTCCTTCTCGTCATAGGCGATCAGGTAGTGTTGCGGACCCCTGAGCAAGATGCCGATGGGGTGCAGTCGCCGGTCCGTTGCTTTGGCGGATCCGTGCTTGCGATAGGAGGCTTTGAGCACCCGCCGTGATCGCACCGCCTTGAGGATTTCTTCCTGAATGGTGGTGTCGAGCGGCTTGCCCGGCATCAAGCGCACGGTATCGGGCACGTTCACAAACTGCTCGGGCGGCAAGTCGAAGTAGCTGCCGGGGTGTTGAACACGCCGAACGAAGTCTGACGCCAGCTCGGCCGAGATGCCCCACTGCACGAGGTCCTGGTAGAGCTCATCGAGGTGGATGTTGCTCTGCCCGATCGGCTCCGGTGCAGCCAGACGATAACGCTGCGTGGTGCGCTCACCTGAAGGAGGCTCCAGCGTGATCTCGCCTTCTTTCAGCAGATGTTTGAGATCAAGCTGAATGGTGCGGACTCGCGCAGCATCGTTCTTGCAGTCTTGGTAGTGGTCGGCGAGCTCGACTAGGAGCTCCCGCATCGATTTGCCCAGCTTGACACTGCCATGATTTGGCAGCGCCAGTCTCAAGGCCTGCAATCGACGTTCGCGGTGAACACTGAACACCATACCGAGGTTGGGGATGACATGAAAAAACGAATGGGGAGCGTCAGTGAGGCCAACTATGTCGGGGCTACCCAAGCTGGAGCATATCGCGCAAAGCTAAAACACATGTGCTTGAGATTAAGTATTGACTTTGAAAAATGGGCTCACATCATGAGCCTGTGACTCTGTAAATTGCGATCATGCCTGATCAAACCAACCCGCAAACCACCATCACCGTCGATTTCGCTAATCTCGACGAACAAGCGCTTCCCGCCATCATGTGTGGCATCCGCAACCCGCGCGACGATGGCCGTTCGCGTGCTGAGGCAGATGCTGCTCACCGTCCGAGTGAAATGACCCATCAGCGAAAGCGCAAAATTCACCCGATGCTTGAGCCTCAGGATGGGATGGTGTTGTATTACCCCGGCTGTGGTTCTGACTATGGGCCGTTGCTACATTTCTCGCAGACCGAGCAGGTTTCCATAGCGGTGTACGTCGACTACCTGATGACGCGCTCTCGTATCGTTGACATGCTGTGTGATCTTCATCGTGCCGCTGGTCTGCAAGCGGTGAACCCCACACTTACCACTCTGCGCGCCAGTGATCTTGGCATGACCGAATGGAGAGACTTCTGGCCGAAGACTGAGCGAGGTCTGATGTTTGGCAAGCCGGACCGGGCATTTGGCGTCACCTGCGAGTTGCAACTGCAGCCAGACCGACAAACTCGCTTGATTTTCTTGTGCACCGAAGCGCACCAAACCTATTGCAACCTGTTGAACACGACCTTGCAGCCAAGCATGGTGGTACTGCAAGACCATGGGTTTGGTGGTAACTGGCAAGACTTCGGGGGTGAGGAAAGCCCGATGTACCTCGCCGCGCATGAAGGTCGAGCGCTGCCCCACCGTTTGTTCGTTGCGGAAGGCAGCACGCGTCCATGGCCTGGATACCGCCGGTCAGGGCCTGAAATCCTGCTTGAGGGGCAGATGCATCGACACCAACGGGCTGTTCACGAGCGAATCATCTGAGCCAGCACGTGTCCTCGTCACCCTCATGGCAAGCAAATCGTGAATCACTCGACAACGCACATCAGCAGAGGACGCTGAACTGTGAGTCTTGCTTGCGAAATGGTCATTTCATTGCACAGCAGAACCCGTGGGTGATGCTCTTACAGAGGCGCCTCCGGGTGGGATGGAACGGCAGCAATGAGTTGATGATCACCCGGATCGAAGGTGAACTCGTGTCAACACCGCTGTTCATCGGTGGACCAGAAAGAACACAACTGAGAGGATAAACATCATGTGGCTGATGACACCAATTGGATTTTTCAGCATCGTCGAGAAGCCCGGCGACCGAGGTCGGGACACCTTGACCATTCGCGCGCGCGTGAGAAGCGATCTCGAGACACTTGGGCATCGATATCTGCCTGAATTGGGCGAGATTGCCGAACACCAGGGCACCGATTACCGTTACCGATCTGTCGCGCCGAGAGCATCGGTCGCCAAGGCGCTGTCGCAGTTGACGCTGGATCTGGACTATGACAACTTCAAGGACGAAGTGAAGCGCGTTCAGGGTGATGAGCGAGCCCGCGCCTACGGCGAGGTGTGGTGCGCCTTGTATCCGCTGCAAAGCTGAGATGGCTGAGGAGACCCCCTTGACGTCCATGTCGGTCCAGTTTCCGGCGCATCAACGCTTGTGCCTGTACCCGAGCGGTGGACATCAACTGCTGTGGGCGGTGATGCAGTTGAGCTCCGACTTGTTTGTCTTTTCTGACAAGCAGAGGGAGCTGAACCCGTGGTCGAAGATTGAGGCAGATTTTCGACGACATCGCCGGCTGGCAGTACTGCTCTATGAAGGTGCAGACCATCTGCTGTTTCGCAGCAGCGGCAAGCTGGCCTTGTACTTCTACGAAGATAACAACCTCACGCTAAAGCGTTTGCATGCTGCAGGTCTGCAGGTGCATCACTTTGTGGGCATCTGCGACGGCTGCCGTGAGGGCGGAAACTACGAATGTGTTCATGATCTGGGCTATCTGCGCCAACTGACGCAACTTGCAGCAACCGAGATGCGTTACACCACGGACCACTCGCAGCTGTTGCAACATCAGATTTCCTGGAATGCGAAGAAGAAGTTCCTGCCCTACGTCAGGCTGTCTCGTTGCATCTCGCAAGCCGACCCCTGTGACTGGAAATGGTCCTTGCCTGACGCAGGTGTGCCAATTGATGCGGAATTCGAGTTGTCAGGACTCCTGATCAGGCCAGATCCAGAGCGTGAAAGCCTCGAAGTCCTGACCATGAGACAAGACACCGTTGAGCTTGATGTCTTGCGGCCTTTTCGAAACGTGGCTCACCGAGCCATCTTGGCCGAGTATCTTGTGCGTGTTGAGCGCTCATCTTGCCAATTGCAGAAGCACGCCACTGAAAAAGCACCCGACTCCAGATGACACAGAACTCTTCCGCTAAGCAATCGATCCTCATTGCGGCACTTTCCGGCGCGCTGCTTGTTGCGACGAGTGTGGTGGCCTACTTGCTTTGGACTCAAGGCAAGCAGTCCAATGCAGTGGCGCAACTTGCCGCAAGCGACATGCGTGACGCGCCCCCAGGGAGACTCACATCGCTAAGCCCTCCCTCCGCTTCAGAGTCAATGAAGGAGTTGTTCAGGTTGAAGCAGGGCGCTCAAGAGGCTGAGACTGGGCAGGACAAGCTGACGAAAGCCGCTTTTTCCGAAGCGTTCACTCTGGCAACAGGCAGGTACTTTGCGCAGTTCTTCCAGAGTCAGCAAATTATGGGTGATGGGAAGGTGAGCGAAGCGCATGCAGCGACAGTTGCACTGAGCGTGATCACCTACAAGCAAATAGATGGTGCTTGGCATGCGGTTGACAAAAGAATTGACCTGACTGAGTCGGGGACATGGGGGCAATTGCATGAGGTGCCGGTTCAAAAAATTCAGCTTTCACCAACCTCCTTCGGGCTTCTGATTCATGAGAGCAGCTCCGGTCAAGGGTATTCAGATGGCGGAAAGTCTGTCTTGGTATACACAAGAAACGGGTGGCATGACGCGGGCGTTGTTCAAACCAGTGCCAGTAATGCAGGCGCTTGTGACGCTGACCCCAAGGATGGGAAAAATGAGGACGACATGAGGCCATGCTTCGAATACGAAGGGGTGATCTCAATCGCTCCAAATGCAATTGGCGAGTTTCCAGACTTACTGGTCACCAAGCAAGGCACACAAGAAGGTGATCAGCCTAATAAAGTGATGCCAGCGAGAAGCGTGATTTTCAAATTCCTTAACGGGAAGTACGAGAGTCCGTCAGAGTTAAAAATCTGATTGATCGTGTTAGGTTTCTGACCATCTTATCTGTCCAAAGCATAGGATTCAAAATGAGCGAGTTGCGTGGTGTCATTGAAAAAGCGTATGAAATGGCCAAATCTGGGCACTGGGATCGCCTAATGTCAGATTGGGAAACCTCTGATGTTCTTGCCAATCGTTGTAGTCGCTACAGCGATTCTGATTCATCGTGGACTTTTCTCCATCAAGCTGCGTATTTCGGCAACGAACAAGCTTGTCGGGAGCTGATCAGACGCGGTGCGCCTCTCGATGCATTGACAAGAGAGTCTCGTACGCCTGCAGACGTTGCAGAACAGCAGGGCTATCGTGAGCTGGGGGAGTTTCTTCGGAATGCGTCAATCGACAGCGAGCTGTGGGAGCCCCCGGTAGATCCTGACGTTCTGCCTAGTAGCAACCGATGGGGCGAAGCAACGCCAGCCCAGGCTCATACCCAGTTGTTTGTTGCGTATGGTGGCGGCGTAGTGAGGATCCCAAAGTCTACCCCATACTTTACAGACGCACTTGGTCGTGTATTAGTTGGGTGGCATGGTACGTTCAATCCGCCAAGCGGCATGGATGGCGGTTCAATGCTCTCTCGTAATTCGTAGAGATCGTGCGAGCAACCAACTTCTCCCTAATCCAAGGTAATGACCGTTTGCGCATGCGCTCATAGTCGATGCTATGCTCAAGGCGCCTTGATGGGGGCTTGGCGGTCTGCAGTGCCGCCATGGCGCAATGGATTAGGGCATGCTCTTCAAATTGACGTTGGTTTCTCTAGGTCGAATTCCTTCAGTAGATCTTTGAGTTCCTCCGTGTTAAAAACTAAATCCCAGTGGTCTTTCATTGACCAGTTTTCGAGGTCTACGGGGCACCCTTGATGCGTTTGTATCTGTAGGTCTGGGTTTGCTTGACGGTATCTTTTGAATGGGTGCGTCAAATCATGTCCGTTGCGTGCGAGGCCACCTTGCGTCAGGCTTTTATCAGATTCCTTGCGAATGCGGGCAATTGGGTACAGCGACAATTCCAAAAAAGGCCTGCGCTTAGTGCGGTACAGGTTAACCAGAACGGTCAATGGTATGACATGCTCGCAGACCACGGCCCCACCTTCTTCAAGACCCGCTTCGTAATATAGGCATCCCCGATTGTTGGTGCCCCTCATGCCCAAGGCATCATTTGTGGCCCTTATTCGCCTATTGATTTCGTCATTGATTTCTCGCTCTTTTTTGTGTACGGCAAAATTTGTGATGTTTTCTACATTTTTCGTGCACAAAAGTTCGTGTTGCTTAATTAATTCAGCGGTGCGAACACCTCTGAGCATCGGTATTATTATTGGCATGATTGATGCGTTCGTTGTTTCGTTGGATATGTTGGGTTTTGTTCGTCAAATTATTTGCTGGTGATCTTGCTCATTATTAAGTGAAAAGTCATGAGCTACGCACTTGTGAAGCGTCCTGAATTTGGTGTCTAGTAATCTAGCGTGCTGGTTGCAGCCTCAGGATACAGTTCCGGCAGCAGCACCCCCAACGCATCCAGCGGCAGCCCCATCCTCACAGGGCCTTTTGGGGTGTCACTGATCAGCAGGCCATCGGCTAGCAGCTGCGCCAGCACCTTGCGGGCGGTGCGTTCGCCCAGTCCTGTGAGCTGTACGAACTCGCCCCGTGTGATCGGGCCCAGCGCCATCACGTGCTGCAGCGGCAAGATGGCCTCGGGTCGGTAGTCCGGGGTTTGACGCTGGTGAGCCCGGATGGTGATCAGCGCCGCGATGCGGTCTTTCAACTCATCCAGGTTGAGCAGGCGGGTCATGAATTCGACCTGATCGCGGCAGGTGTCGATGAAGAACTCGCACCACGCAATCAGCATGCGTTCGCTCAGATTGCCTCTGCCGTCGAGATCCCCTTGTCGCGCCATATCGGCTTCGGAGAGGTGGCGGTAGTAGTCGTCGCGTCGCCGGGCGAGACCTCGGTTGACCGACCATAGCCCTGCGGTGAGAGCCTGCAGCACCAGGTGGGTGTGCAGGCGACAGGCGCGTCCGTTGCCGTCCAGGAAGGGATGCACCCAGGCCAGCCGATGGTGCGCACAGGCGGCGCTGATGAGCAGCTGTTCCAGCCCCCAGGGTTTGGCATAACGCTCGTCGGCCCGAGCCAGGAACAGGGGCAGCGCGGTGTGCGTGGGAGGCTGGTGGCGGGACACCACCACGTCTTGCGCGCGCAACTGGCCGGGCAGCAAGTCCAAGCCCTCGTCGGTGTGGCGATCTTCGGGCTGCAATTGTTCGTATAGCAGACGATGCGCAAGCAGCAGACTGCGGCTGTGCAGGGCCTCGAGCTCGCTCAGCCCAAGTGCTTCCAGTGCCTGCTCGGCCTGTATGTGGGCCACGGCCAAACGTTGGCGTCGGGCGATGTCGGGTTGGTCGGAAAAGTCAGCCTTCAGCGCACGGGCGATGTGCACGGGATGGGTGCTCTGCCCTTCGATGCGGTTGGAGTAATAGGAGTTCATGGCCCGCACCAGGCCGCGCAGTTCGACCAACGTGGCGGGGTGGACCGCTGCTTGCAGGCGCAGGGCCGCTTCGATCACGGGCCTGGCTTGCCGACTCAGCTCGTCCAAGTGACGGCTGGGCAGCAGGGGCTCGAACTGGTGGGGCTGGTCGTAAACCGCGATGGGGGTGGCTTGAACTGACATGAATTGCCGATCTGGATGCAGAACATGATCTGCAAAATATCATTTTATGTCAATGACTTGAGTGATATTGCATAAAAAGTTTGAGATATATATTGCCGATCTCATGACCGAACTTCGTGCTGATCGGCAGATGCCCATCCCACCGGGGGAGGGGCGCCTTGAGCATGCATGCGTCTCACGCAACGGTCTTGTTCGTGTCAGGAGGCTTAAGTGATGAAAAAAAGTACGAGTATGCGTCGCTGGCTCACGTGCTGAGCTGGTGAATCTCTACAGTCATTCGATCCGGTCAAGAGTCCATTGGAGATGTCAGAACGTGAATCAAATTGAACACCCGCCAGCTGAAGACGCTGAGTTGCTGAGCCGCGCGCGCGAAGCGGTCATTTCTCAGCAGTCCCCATCAGTGGCGCTTTTGCAGCGGCATCTCCGCTTGGGCTGGAGCCGCAGTAATGAGCTGATGACTCAGCTCGAAGGCAAGCTCGTTTCGTTGCCGTTGTTTGGCGGTGGGCGCATTGTCTTGCCGTCCGTGCTCGACATCACCCACTCCGATCACCCATTGAACACGTACTGGCTCGTGCCTCACGAGCTGATGGCTGGCGAGTATCCTGGGACTCAAGATCCCGTTGTCACCCGTGATAAGTTGAGCAACTTCCTCGACCGAGGGTTTACTGCTTTCTTGGATTTGACAGAGTCCGGGGAATTGTCTCCCTACGAGGCTGCGTTGCGTGATCTGGCACAGGAGCGAGGGATCGACTGTGCCTATCGGCGCATGCCCATCCGGGACGTGGATGTGCCGCAAGAGCCTTCACAGATGAGCGCCATCCTGGATCAGTTGCACACATGGCGCGTTCAAGGTCGGAAAGTCTATTTCCATTGCTGGGGCGGTGTGGGACGTACTGGCACCGTGGCGGGCTGCTACCTGATTGAGCATGGCCACTACACGGGGGAAGCAGCATTGGCCCAACTGCAAGTGCTGTGGACACGTATGAGTGCCGACAAGCAGCGTCGCAAGCCACACACCCCGGAGACGGAAGCGCAGCGCTGCTATGTGCTGAACTGGGCTCAGCAAGACCTGAGCGCAGACAAAGGAGATGTATCGCATGAGCTGGTTTGAACGACTGACGGGCTTTCCCGAACTGGGCTATGCCCAGACACAAGCCCAGTTTGAGGTCATTGGCAACCGCCTCCATTCGCGGGTCAACGGCCGCAGCTGGCAGGTCGGTGTGCTGGAAACGCCCAGCCTGGCCGAGTTGCGGGTGCGATCCGCCACCGTGCGCGAGGCCACACAAGGTGTGCTCCGGGTGCGCAACATTGCGGCCGACGCGCACCAGCTTCACACCTGGCCCGAGGTCAACGGTGCTTTGGTGCAGGTGGCGTCACAGTTCAACCTGCTGGAGATGCCCGGCTACGACGTGACCCCGGAAGACGGGGTTAGCGCCTACGAGCATGACCTGACCCAGGGGCCTGCCTGTGCACGTGCAGCCGGTGCGGCGACCATCTATCGCAACTACTTCGCGCCGGTGGGTGCGCAGATTGGGCAGACGCGTGCGCGGCAGATCGACACCCTGGCCGACTTGCGTGCGGCCTTGCCACGGGGCGATGAGATCGAGATGCGCAATGGCTATGCGTTGGCCACGCCTGATATCTTGCGAGCCATCGACACCAAGCTGGCAGATCTCAACGATGCGGAGCGAGACAGCCTGCGGGCCTTGCTGCGCATCGGGCTCCACCACGATGTGGACGTGACCGCCGTGGGGGCCTTGCAAGGGCAGCGTGTCAGCCAGGCCTATTGCTCGGCGCTACCGGTCAACTACAACCATGGCACCGATCCTGCCATGTGGGCGTCGTTCGCCTGCCTGGTGCTGGAAGCCGCCTACGAGGCCACGCTGCATGCAGCCGTGGTCAATGCCAACCGACTGGGTGGCAGTCACCGTGTCTACCTGACCTTGGTGGGTGGTGGCGTGTTTGGCAATCGCAGGGAGTGGATTCTGGGTGCCATTCGCCGCGCACTCGACCTGGTGCGAGGACAGGCGCTGGAGGTCTGGCTGGTGAGTTACGGGAGCGTGCCGGATGACCTGTTGATGCTGGCGGACGAATACGGCCACCACAGGACTTGACCGCTTGTACGTGCTTGATTGGCCATGATTCAGGACGCATCGACTGTGGCACCCTACGCCATCGTTTTCCGCCGGCAATCGACCCTAACGAGACATTCGCGGATGGATATCGAACCATGAATCTTCAATGTTAAAGCCAGTTTCAGCAGAAGCTGAAAATGGCTTTATGGGTGAAGTGACATCGATTAATTTCAGAAAATGTGATATTTTCAGCGCATGCTGAAAAACCAAAGTTCGATGAAAGATGCAGAAGTTCGGGCTGCTGAGGCATTGCGCGGACTGCTTGAGAGGATTCCGATCCTTCAGGTGAAAAGCATCGACACCGAAGCAGTATCCAACGATTGGGAGCCGGATTTGATCGTCCGGCTGCTCGTGGACGGTCGGCCGCACCAACTCGTCTGCGAGTACAAGTCGAACGGGCAGCCACGTTACGCCCGGTCCGCGATGCTCGAATTACGAAACTACGTTGCGCACCGAGCCCCTAAGGCAACAGCTGTCTTCATCGCTCCCTACATCTCACCTGCGGTGAGGCAGTTGTGCGACGAGACTGGCGTCGGCTATCTCGACTTGGAGGGAAATGCCCGGATCGCCTTCGGAGGCGTGTTCATCGAGCGCATCGTGGCTGACAAGCCTGCGGCCCAACAACGCGAACTCAAGTCACTTTTCCGGCCGAAATCTGCCCAGGTGTTGCGCGCCATGCTGCGTGAGCCCGGCCGGGCATGGCGGGTCACCGAATTGTCGGAAACTTCCGGAGTCAGCCTTGGCCACGTCAGCAATGTGCGCACAGGCTTGATTGATCGTGAATGGGCACACGCCTCAGACGATGGGCTGGTTCTCTCGGATCCCAATGCCCTGTTGGACGCATGGCGAGACAGCTACAGCGCACCGCTGGGTGAGAGGCTGCGTTTCTACACGCCGCTGCATGGCAGCGCACTCGAAACCGCAGCTCGAAGCGCACTGCGCTCGGACAGTGCTCCCGGGCGTGCTGCCTTCGCATCGTTTTCGGCGGCACAATGGATTTCTCCCTACGCGCGCACAGGCATGCACTACTTTTTCGCCGACGAGGAAGGCGTGCGCAAGCTTCAGGCAGCGCTGAAGCTCACACCCAGCTCAAAGGGCGATAACGTGGTCATCACAGTGCCGAAGGACTTGGGACTGCTCGTCGATACCGTTGAACCTGCGCCAGGCGCGGTCTGTACGAGCCCGGTGCAAACCTACCTCGATCTCTTCGTTGCCGGTGAGCGCGGCGCCGAGGCCGCGGACCACCTGCGACAGGAACGCCTTTCATGGCCGAAGTAACACCCCCGCAGGAACCGCAGTCGGCGGCCGAGTACGACGACCGCACGACCGCAGCCGTGAAGTCCGTGCTGGTCGAGATCGGCCAGATCCTGGGTAGCTTCCAGGGCAAGTTCACCATCATCGGCGGCGCAGTTCCCTGGCTGTTGTTGGCCAACGAAGACATGCCCCACGTCGGCACACTCGACGTGGACGTTGGGCTGGACGCGGAGGCACTCGGCGATGGCGAATACGCCACCTTGATCGGGGCGCTTCAAGGCCATGGATACGCCCAGCGCGAAGGGCTTCGACGCTTCCAGTTGGTTCGCCAGGTCCCCGCCCGAGATGGCGGAGAAGCGATCGATGTTGTGGTCGATTTCTTGATGCCGCGCGACGCCGATATCGTCAAGAACGATCCGCCACTGATCAGCGACTTCGCCGTACAACGGGCAGATGGCGCTGATCTGGCGATGCGGTTCTACCAACTCGTGGCGGTGGCCGGGCCGATGCCGGACGGAGGGACGAACCGCGTTGAGATTGCTGTGTGTTCCATACCCGCTTTGCTTGCAATGAAGGGCCACGCGCTGGCGGGCCGCTACAAGCAGAAGGATGCCTACGACATCTATTACTGCGTGCGGAACTACCCCGATGGGATCGAGGCACTGGCGCAGGAATGTCGCACGCTGATCGGACATGCAAGTGGTGAACGCGGCTTCCGGCACATCGCGGAGAAGTTCGATACCTTCGAGGGATACGGCCCGACCTGCGTGCGGCGCTTCGTCCAGGACACGCAGGCCCTGGGGGACCGCACGCCTGAACAGTGGCAGCAGGATGCATTCGGGCAGATCGACGCGCTGCTGCGCGCCATGGCCCTGCGAGACTGACCTGCGTTTCCGTGACGCGCTGGACGATGACATCGAGATCCTTACCAACGCGGAAAAAGTGCCCAAGATCAGCTGATCACCGGCCATGCCTCTTGGTCTACACATTGCCCAGAGCGGCGTAGAGACGGGAGAAGTACGTCGTCTGAATACTCGCAGCCTGTCATGCCAGGGTCAACTTGCCCCTCCTTGGCTGCCGATGCTGGGGTGTGGCCATGTGCAACTGTCATCAATGACAACAGGGCACCATACCCTGGCTGCCATGCCTTGCAGCTTGGAAAGATTTGACGAAGCTGGGCAAGGATCTGCATGCCTGCATAGTCAAGGTCTCCGTAAAAATAGACCCCCATTGATTCGTGGGGAGCATCGTATGAATACAACCAATCGATGAATACTGTCGCGCCAGTGTCGATGTCCAGATGGCGCCAATAGATGGAGGATCCTTGTCTGGTGCGCAAGCGTTTGGCCGCGCCTTTGAACCCGGCTGCGTAAACCAATGCCACATCAGACCAAGGGGCTTGCCTCAAGTTGGCCATGCGTTCGAAGCTGACGAGGTTTTCTACAAAAAGCACCGCTGAGAATGAGTGCCCCTCTTTTGGGCGCAAAGCTCGAGGCGGCAAGCTGACCAGCAGTTGAACAGGGGCCTCTAGGAACTGACCGTCCTGGGCACCCAGCAACCGAAGCAGCTCTTCGCGGTTGTCCAGGATCTTGCTGTGGCCCTTGAAGTGACGGGCAGATATCTCACGCAAATAGGCCGGTGCGCCTGATTTGCAGGTCACGGCCAGTTGGTTGAGTGCAATGGCACATTCGGTGTGGGGCAGGTTCTGGAACCATGCAAGGGGGTTGCGTTGCAAGTAGTCCAACAAGGCGGGCAAGTTGGGGACGGTCAGTAAACCGGGGACTGCGAGTTGCCGTACCAGCTCCCGACTCCACTTGGGCCCCTCGGGCCGAAAGCCAGACCAAGATGCCAGGGGCTCTGCATCTAGAAGCACCAAGGCAGGCGCTTGGTCTGCCAGCGTTTGAAAAGGCAACTGTTTCTTCGCACGTAGCGCCACCCATCCTGTTTGCGTCAGTGTCTCCAACAGCAATGCGATGTGCGCCAAGGCATCTGGGGTGCCTGTCGCATATAGCTCCGGTAAGGTCTTGGGGTCTAGCTTCAGGACAGCGGCGTTCTCCCCTTGGCTACGTTCTGCCTTGTGCAGCAGAGCGTGCGCGAGCCGGATCAGCAAGGGATGTTTGAAGGGCGAGGTCATGACGAACCGTCAGCAGGTGCTTCAGTGGCGCCATGCGCCTTGACGGTCAGCGAGGCTTCGAACTCATGGCGCGCCTGCTCACGCGCAGCTTGGGCATGGTCAGCCCAGAGTTGCGCCATGGCATCCCGCTTGAAATCTTTCTCCTGTACCTCGCTGAGGTAAACCGTCTGCCCATCGGCTTGAGCCTGTAGCTTTGAGAAGGTGTACTCCTTATCAAACTCTGGTTTGATAGCGCCGGACTTGGATGTCGGCATGGCCACGATCAACTGCAGGCCCATGTTCTGCGCCAGGAAGCGCAGCACTGCACGCGAGCGGCTTTCGTCCATTTTGGAAAACGCCTCGTCGGACAGCATCACGCGCAGCGCCGGAGCGTTGGCCGCCCGCCCGAAGTGTCCCAGGGCGTGGGCCAGTACGGCGGCGCGGATCACGTAGAAGGGGGTTTCCAACTCACCACCCGAGCCGGTGCCCCAGGTGGACAGCGGCGTGGTGTGTCCGCCGACGATGCGGTGGATGTCGTAGCGACGGTAGTTGCGGTAGTCGGCCAACTCCTTGAGCGAGCGCTCTGCTGCGATCTGGTCTTGCGACAGCAGTAGGCGTTTGATGTCTTGTGCGGTGGCGCGGTGATCTTGCGAAAGCTGGGGCGCGTCGAAGATCGAGCCCTTGTCTTTGTCGAGTTGATCAACGACGGCATCCAGCGCCTCGAAGAAGTCGTAGTAAGCCTTGAAGCGAGGCACCCAGTCCTGCACCACGTCGTAGGTGTCCACGCCGAACTGGATGGCCTTGAGTTCGCTGCTGAGCTTGCGCAGCGCAGCCGAGCCATCCTTCACATCCCGGCGCACCTGGAAGCAGAAGTCGCTGGTGAAAACGTGGTTGAAGGTGGCTTCGGCCTTTTCAAGGCGGGCTACGTTCTCGGCCAGGCCAATGCTGTCTTGCCGTCGGATCTGGTCGCGCGCAGCCTGTTGGACGTTCTGCACTGCTTGCAAGATGGCCTCTATGTGCTCGATCAAGCGCGGCGGCTCAGCCCAGGTGAAACGCTCTTCGTCTGTGCGAGCCCCTGCCAAGTAGGTGGCGATGTGGTTGCGCAGGGTCTTGAGCCGATCCGGCAGGTTGTCTGCCGTGTTGTTGACCCAGTTGGACAAGGTGCTGGTGACTGGCTCTTCAGCCTCTCCCAGCTCTTGAGCCTCGGTCTGTAGTTGTACCTCGGTGGCCACGCCCGAGGCAGCCGATGCAAACCGACTGAACCATACGCTGGCGTTGGTGACTTGAAGCATCAGCTCTGGCAGGCGCGCATCCAGCTCGCTCAGTCGCCGGGTCATGTGGGCCAGGTCCTTGTTTTGCACCCCCACCTTTTGCTGCTCTTCGTCCCATTCTTGTGAGCAGGTGTCCAGGCTTGCTTGCAGGTCGGCCTTGCGCAGCATGAGGCCTTCAATGCTGGACGTGTCCAGGCGACTCAGGTCCAGTTGCACTTCGACATGGCGTAAGCGTGTGTCCAGTGCCTCGCTGAGCGCCTGCGCCAGGGAATCTGCACCCACGCGTTGGAACCAGCCCATCACCAATTGCAGTGAACGATCGAGGTTGGCCAGCGCTTGCAAGGCTGGCACCAGCTCATCAAGTCGTTGGCTGACCCAGGCTAAACGCCGTTTGCGGCTCTCCATGCCGAAGGCCAGTTCCTGTTCGCTGGCCAGGCAAGCGAACATGCCATAGGCGCGGCTGCCCAGACCCTGTTGCATCAGCCCTTGAGGGGTCTTGCGTAACTCGGCCTCGGTGCCGACCTTGAGCACGCGGCGATACAGGGCCTGTAAATAGGCATGGGCAACCGGGTGCTGACAGACCACCTCGTGGAGGATGGCTTGGGGCGGCAAACTGGCATCTCGCGTGTCCTCAATGGCCTTGCTGCCTTGTACGATCTTTGGGGAGCGGCGCGCGAAGTGACGCTTGATCAGCCTGATGGCATCTTCTTCGTATTCGGGCTCCACGATGATGGCGAAGCGGTCGCGGCCCATGTAGCCTTCGATGGCCGGCTGCCAGACACTGCCCGGCTTGGGCTCGATCAGGGCGGCCAGCATGCGTGCCCGGGCGACGGGCAATTCGCTTTCCAGCAGCGTCAGGGCTTGTTGAACGTCGGGCGGCGCAGGTGAGCGCCCTTGCAGCAAGAGCTTTTGTTCGGCGCGCAAGGACTCCTGCTCGTCTTTCAGCTCGCGTTGTTTTTGAAGCAATTGGCTGCGCGCCGCCATCAAGGCAGTCATGACAGACCGATCGGCGCCAACCAGGGCGCCTTCCAAGGCTTTCAAGGCTTGGTCCAGGGGCTCCAGCTCGAATGCGGCCAGGTTGTCGTCCAGACGGGCGGGAGCCATGAGCGGCTCGCGTGCGGGTGTCCACTGCTTCTGAGCCAGATGGGCGATGGGCTTCAGCTTGGCGACGGCTTCTTGGAGTGCAGGCAGCGGCGACACGTCGAGGTTCAACAGCTGGCTGACATGACCCAGCACTTGGTCCATCTGCTGCGCCGCTTGTTGCACCCGCGTCCACTCTTTATGAAACTGCTGGGCCAGGTGCGCTGCGCGCGCATCCAGGCGCTGCTTTTCCTGATTCACGTTACTGAGGTTCAGCTCGCCTTGGACCACGGCCAGTTCACTGTCGAGTCGCTGGCGTTGCAGGGTGATGGCTTCCAGCCGCCCTTGCGATTCGCTGGCTTGTTTGAGCAGTCGCTGTTGTTGCCGTGTCACGCTGAGCCGCTCGGCATCGCATTCGCGGTGCTGGCGCAGCGCATGGGCGTTCAGCGCCACCACATGTTTGCGCAGCAAGTCGACCACGTCCGTGGCAGCATCATCAACCAATTGCAAGCGGTCGATGTTGAGTTTGAGTCGCTCGGCATCGGCCTTGAGGCGGGCGATCTCCTGCATCAGCTGGCGGAGCTTGCCCACCTCTTGCGAGAAGTCTTTCTCGTCGAGGATCTCGTCGCGCACCAGGTCGTTGACGTTGCCAATTTCGCGGTAGGCCATGGCCTTGACAATAGCCCTGGCGCAACGGGTGGCATCGGCTTCAGGCACGAACTTTTTGCCGAGCAATTGGCCGTAGAGGTGTTGCAGGTAGCTGTCTTTGCCTTCGTGACGGCTGAGCTGATCGGGGTTCAGGCCCAGGCGAATTTGTAGTTGGGGCAGCAGTTCTTTGAGGCTCAGCGGTCTAGGCGTGGCTGTAGCGCTGGCGGGGCTGGGTGTCGCCACGAGGTGCTCGATGGACACCGCCGCACGAATCAAGAAGAACTGCGGGCGGCCACCATCGGCGCGCCCATTCTCGGCGTGGGCGTCGATGCCCAGCAGTGCTGTGAAGCCGTCGGTGTTCTCGCCTGAGGAAGCTTCAAACACCAGGCCGACATAGCTGGTGCAGCGCGTGCGCAAGAAAACATCACCACCACATTGGCCCAAGGCATAGGCATGCAGCGTGCGCGGCTCTTTGCCGCCCCTTCGACTCTGGGTGGACTCATTTTGCCCAGCATTGAAATGGAAGACGCCTTGGCGGGCGGCCGTCAGCACCGCCTGTATGGCATCGAGCAGGGTTGATTTGCCCGAGCCCGACTCTCCGGTCAGCAAGGTGGCGTCGGCCAGCGGCCAATCGCGAGCGTCAATCGTGCCCCAGTTCAGGGTGATCAGCCTGGCAATGCGCATGTCAGGCTCCCCCTGCGGCTTCGGTGTCTGTCGCCTGTGCCGTGTTCAGTGCTTGAGGCGCAGCACTTTGGGGCTCCTGCATCGTGCGCAGCACGTCTTGCAAGGCTTCGTCGCTGACGAAGGACAGGATGGGCCGCAGCACGCTGACCAGGGTGTCCATCTGGCCCAGGCCATCGGCATCCTTGAAGCGGATCAGACGCAGCTTGCGCAGTTCACGCAAAAGCTGGCCGCGCTCGGCCATGGACGATGGCAAGGTCATGCCCACCAGTGACACCAGGGTCTGTGACAGCTCTTCGAGGCTGATGGCCAACTCCTGGTTGACCAGTTCGCGCTTCCCGGTGAGCGCTTCGGTGTACAAAAAGCGCAAGCCCAATGCGGCGGCCACCACGTCACGCGACAGTCGGGCGCGTAGGCGCTTGACACCCTCCTCGTCTTCCGGGTCATCGCCGGGCGGGTAGAGCCGAAACAGGTTGGCGTCCACATCGTGCACCAGGGAGAAGCCGAGCACGTCGAACCACTCACGTAGCAACTCTTCCACCATAGAGGCGTCGTCATACAGCGCCTGTTCAGGTCGAGAGTGTTCGCGCCAGATGATGCCACTGGCCAGCATGCGGTTGCAGATTTCAGCGAAGCGCTTGCGTGAGACCGCTCCAGCTGTTCGCTCGGTTAGGCGGGCTTCCAGAAGTGTGTGAAAGGACGTTGGCAAGCTCATGGACGGGTCATTTTGCCTGGGGGTGGTTGTATCTGCCCGGTGCCTTGGAGCTGCAACTCGAAGTCGTCGGCGGTGAAGGCCGGCGTCTCGAATCTGGTGGGCAGCTTGCGTGTGCGCCAGGCCGCTTTGCCTTGCGAGGAGCGTGCGGCCCCTACGGCGTGCAGTGCTGTCAGCACATCGGGCGCATCGGTCACGGTGAGGTCAGACAGCCGCAAGGGGCGAGCGGTGCCGCGCGCCTTCGCCAGATGGTGGAGTTGTGTGAGCAGGAGATCTTCGCTGATGACAAAGGCTTCAGCCTCTGCACGTCGCATGGCGGCCTCCAGCCTGCTGTGGGGCAGGATGAGCCAGTCGATGTCGGTGGCCTCAACTTCTTGTCGATCTCGCTGTGTCCAGCGCAGTCCGCTGGTGGGCAAGCGGATCTCGGCGGTGGACAGGCGCTGCGCGAGGACGTCCAGCCAGACGTTGCGGCCGGAGTTGTTGCTGGATTTGAGCCCAGCGAGTGTGCGGCCCATGGGTGACTCTGCGCCATAGTCCAGTGACAGCGCCTGGCGCAGCAGGCTGGTGAATCGCCGCACATAGTTGTGCATTTCACTGCGGAGCATGGGGAGCTTGACCTGGCATGCCGCGTCGATCAGGTCTTCGATGCGCTGGCACAACCAGAAGGTCGCGCTGCGCCCCTCCAGTACACCCTCCAGCCAGGTTGCACGCTGGCGCAAGGCACTGTCGACGACCAAACGTTGCGCTTCTGGCCAGGCCCGGACCATGTCCAACAGTTCGATGATCTGGCTGCGGTGGCGGTCAACGGAGTCGGCCACCAGCCGCACCGACATTTCTTTGCCAAATCGCCGCTCCAGGAAGTCGTTGAATTCGTCCCAGGCCAGCTTCTGCGTCAAGGCTTCGCGCGTGAGGGTCTGCATCAGCAGACGGAAGTATTCGATGTCATCCTGCAGGTCTTGCACCACCCGGCTGGCGAAGTCGTAGGCGTCCAGCAACTCATCTTCGTCCCGGCTTTCAAGAAATGCCTGCAAGGCCTTGCGTGCTGAGCGCATGTTGCGCTGTCTGGTCTTGTGGCGTGCGTTGTCCAGCTCGGCAAAGACCTCGGCAAATGCTTTGCCGGCGCGTGTCAGCTTGAGTGTGGGCTGTAGATTGATCGGGTCTTTGTAGTCCTCCAGCCAGCCGTGTTCTTTCAGTGCACGCAGCAAATTCAGGGCGTAATCGCGTTCAGCTTGCGGCTGGACCAGACCGGACGCAGTCACGCTTTCCGGCAATGCACCTGACCGATAGGCGGGTTGGGCGATCACTTGCTGGATGATGTCCAGTACCAGCTCTCGTGTCAGCGCTTCGGCGTAGTCGGCGTCCGGACCATGGACGCGTTCATGCAACTGGCGTAAGACAGCTGCGCACGCTTCTCGGTCTTGCCAGTTCAGCGGCCGAAAGAAGTGCTCTCGTGGACCTTGGAAGAAGACAGCTGATGCAGACAAGCCTTGCCTCCTTTGTTGGCCCGCTGTTTCGTATCATAGAGGCACAGGTGAAGCGCAACGCCGTTGCCCACGAGCAGCAGCCTCTCACCGATCCGAGGCAGGAAGCGCCCGCAGCCGATCGGCACCCGCCGCAATGAGCAGCGTGATGGCCGCAGGCAGCACCCAGCCCATCGTCACGTCGGCCAAGGGCAAGCTCTGGAAGAAGCGGGTGGCCACGCCTTGACCGATGCCCGCCGCGTTCAGGCCATCGGCCACGCCGAACACGCAGGTCACGGCCATCACGGGGCGGAACACCCGCTCGGACACGCGCCACAGGCCATCGGCCAGGCTGAGCACCACCAGCATGATGGCCAGCGGGTACAGGCCCATCAGCACCGGAATGGAAAACTGGATCAGTTGGGTGAGCCCGACGTTGGAGATCAGCAGGCTCAGTAGCACGAAGGCGGTGGCGACCCGGCGGTAAGGCTGACCCAGCAGTTCACCGAAGTACTCGCCGCACGCCGTCATCAGGCCCACGGCGGTGGTCAGACAGGCCAGCACGATGACCACGGCCAGCAGCAGCAGGCCCGGTGTACCAAAGGTGTGCTGCACATAGCGCGTCAGCAGCTGACCGCCATTGCTGGTGCCCTGCGCCAGAACGGCGCTGCCGGCGCCCAGGTAGAACAGCGAGAGGTAGACCAGCGCCAGCGCCGTGGCGGCAATCAGCACGGCGATCACGGAGTAGCGGGTGACCAGGCGGCGCTCGAACACGCCACGGTCTCGCACCGCTGTGGCGATCACGATGCCAAAGACCAGCGCGCCCAGCGCATCCATGGTCAGATAGCCTTCCAGGAAGCCCTTGAGCAGGGGCTGGGTCACGTAGTCGCCCTGGGGCGGGGCCACCGGGCCAGCCGGCAGCCACAGGCCGGCGGCGCCGAGCAGGATCAGCGCCACGATCAGCACCGGGGTGATGAGCTTGCCCACCATGTCGATGAGGCGTCCGGGAAACAGCACCAGCGCCCACACCAGCAGAAAGAACACGCTGGTGTAGGCCGACAGGGCCAGGGCGCCCACGCCGCTGAACGGGCTGATGCCGATCTCGAACGAGGCGACCGCCGCGCGCGGGGTGGCAAAGAGCGGGCCGATCACCAGGTACACGGCCACCGCCATGGCGGTGCCGGCGCCTTGGCCCAAGGGGGCCGTGAGGGCAGGCATGCCGCCGCCTACCCGCGCCAGCGCCACCACGGTCAACAAGGGCAGGCCCACGGCAGTGATCAGAAAACCAATGGCGGCGGGCAGCAGATGCGCGCCAGCCTGCCGCCCCGCCAGGGGCGGAAAGATGATGTTGCCCGCGCCCAGAAACAGCGCGAAGGTCATGAACCCCAGTGCCAACAGATCGGAATGATTCAGACGCGCCATGTTCAACTTCGGAAGCAATGGCGTGAGCATACTGGCTCAGGGGCACCGGCGCCCCGGCGAGATCAGGCGCGTTCGCCGGCGATGTAGTGCTGCAGTTGCTGGATGATGAACTGCTGCTCGGAGATGATGTCCTTGACCAGATCGCCAATGGAGATCAGGCCCAGCAGCTTGCCCTCGTCCATGACTGGCAGGTGGCGGATGCGTTTGTCCGTCATCAGCGCCATGCATTCGGCATTGGTCTGCTTCGGGTGCACGTACATGACGGCGGTGGTCATGATCTCGCTGACGGCGGTGTCCTTGGACGAGCGCGACAGCAGTGCCACCTTGCGGGCGTAGTCGCGCTCGGTGACGATGCCGATGACGCGCTCGTCTTCCATCACCAGCAGGGCGCCCACGCCCTTGTCGGCGGCCAGCTGGAGGGCGTCATAGACGGAGGCGCGGGGGCCGATGGCGAAAATCGCCTGGTTCGGCTTGCTTTTGAGAATGTCTGCGGCGGTCGTCACGGAAGTTCTCCTGGGTGGTCCATACCTGTTGGAACATCATCGCTGCGCGGAGGGGCGCAGGCAAGTGGGGGATTTATCATCCGAGTCGACATGTCCGCACTCACCAACCATTCCCACGTGTGGGAACACGAAGTCGCCTACCTGGCGATCCGCGCCCAGGGGCCGGGGGGGCAGAACGTCAACAAGGTCTCGTGCGCGGTGCAGTTGCGGTTCGATGTGCGTGCCTCGTCGCTGCCATTGGAGGTGAAAGAGCGCTTGCTCGCCCTGTCCGATCAGCGCCTCAACAAGCAGGGCGTGATCGTGATCAAGGCGCAGTCGTCGCGCAGCCTGGAGCAGAACAAGGCCGAGGCGCTGGGGCGTTTGCAGGCCATGGTGGCCGAGGCCTCGCAGGTGCAGGCGGTGCGGCGCCCGACCAAACCGACCTGGGGATCGAAACAGCGTCGTTTGCAGGGCAAGGCCGTGCGGGCCGACGTGAAGGCCGCACGGGGCAAGGTGCGGGACTGAAAACGACACCCGCTTGATGCGGCGCGTTCAGCGAGCAAAATGGGCGCAAAATTGCAGGCGATGGCACATTTTGTGCCTGTTTGCAGCGTCGCCTGCACCATCCTGGGTCCGTATTTTGTCCGCCATACCGCTCCACTGGGTTGTTCGCATGAATCACCGCAACCGCTCGGCGTCATGGCTGTGGGCGGTGGCGATCTTTGCGGTGTACTTTCAGGAGCATGGGCAGGGCCTGGTGATGTGGGTGGCGATGGGCCTGCAGTTTCTGGTCTATCCCCATGTGGTGTTCTGGCGGGCCCGCCTGGCGGCCGATCCCTTGCGGGCCGAAATCCAGAACATGCTGCTGGACACGTTCTGCTTCGGGGTGTGGGCGGCCTTGCTGGGCTTTCCCCTGTGGATCTCGGGTTTGCTGGTGATCTGCGGGTGCATGAACATGGCCGCTTTCCGCGGTGGCGTGGGCGTGGGGCAGGCGCTGGTGGCCACGGCGGCGGGGGCCGTGCTGGTGGCCTTGCTGGGCGCTGCCGCACCGTTTGCGCCCGACACGTCCTTGACGGTGAGCTTGATGTGCCTGGGCGCCTTGGGGGCCTATCTGGGGCTGTTTGCGCGCAGCACCTACCGGCGCACCGTGGTGCTCAACGACACGCGGGTCAAGTTGCGCCAGAGCGAGCAGGCCTTGCAGGGACAGTTGGACGCCGTGCAGTCCTTGCAGGCGCAACTGACCGAGCAGGCCAACCGCGACCCGCTCACCGGGCTCTACAACCGCCGCTATCTCAACGATTCCCTGCAGCGTGAGTTCGACCGCTGTGCGCGCGACGGCTCCCCGGTCAGCCTGCTGCTGATCGACCTGGACCATTTCAAGCAGATCAACGACCAGCACGGTCACGCCATGGGCGATGCGGTGCTGTGCCGGGTCTCCACCCTGCTGGCGCAGCACACGCGCACCAGTGACCTGTGCTGTCGCTATGGGGGCGAGGAGTTCCTGCTGTTCCTGCCCGACATGGGGCTGGACGCGGTGTGCGAGCGTGCCGAACGCTGGCGTGAGCTGATGGCGGCGCAGCGCTGGGAAATCGAGGGGCAGTCGGTCGGGGTCACCCTGTCGATCGGGGTGGCATGTGCGCCCCAGGCCGAGATGACGCCGGCGGCCTTGATTGCGCTGGCCGACCAGGCCTTGTACCGAGCGAAGTCCGAAGGACGCAATCGGGTGTGTGTGGCCGATGTGCCGTTTGCCCTGGCTGTGGCCTGAACCGGGCGGAGTCTCTTCATGACGGTGTTTTTGTTTTTGGCCCTGGTGGTGACCTGGGTGACCCTGGGCTCGCGGCTTTCGACGTTGAATCAGCGTCTGACTGAGCTGGAGCGCCAGTTGCGGGCGCTGGCCGAGAAGGCCGCGCAGCCACCCGCGCCGCCTGTGCAGCCCGCCGCCGTGGCATTGCTGCCTGAAGCGCACGCCGAGGTCGACCTGGAGCCCTCGCTGGGGCCGGCGCGCAGCACCCGGCCAGCGTTCCGCGACACCGTGCCCATGCCCGCGCCGACCGCAGGGGCCGAGCCCTTGGTGGCATCTCTGTCGCAGCCGGCACCCGAGCCGGTGCGTTCGGCCGAAGTTCGCGAGGCCGCGGGCCTGTCCTTCATGGGGCTGATCAAGCGCAATCTGTTTGCCAGTGCGGGCATAGGCCTGCTGCTGCTGGGCTTCACCTTCCTGCTCAGTGCGTTGTCGTGGCGCGAGCTGCTCTCACCGGGGATGCGCATTGGCCTGGCCTGGTTGGTGGCCGCCGGCATCGGCTATGTGGGCTGGCGATTTGGTCGGCGCAACCCCTTGTGGGGGCAGATTTTGCAAGGCGGGGCGGCGGCAGTGGCCTATCTGGCGACCTATGTGGGCGGGCACGCTTATGGCCTGTTCTCTGAGACGACGACCCTGGGGCTGTTTGCGGTCTTGTCCGCCGCGTTGGTGTGGCGCGCGGTGCGTGAAGACGCGAAGGTGCTGGCCGGAGTGGGTTTCTTGGGTGCGTATGCGGCGCCGGTGCTGGCCATCCAGGCGCAGCAGAGCCTGTTGTTCAACCTGGTCTATGGTCTGCTGGTGACGGCCTTTGCGCTGGCGCTGAGCTGGCGCCGTCGCTGGATCGAGATCGCTGTGCACGCGCACCTGTGCGCCGCCGGGCTGGCCGCGGTGACGTATGCCGCACGCTGGACCACCCAGGCCGAACCCTTGTCGGTAGGCACCCAGCAAGGGTTGCTGCATGCCTATCTGTTCCAGTTTGGCGTGTGGTGCGTGGCCTGGGCGCGCACGCACACCGATGACGAGCGCGAAACCGGCTTGCTGGCAGCCTGCCTGGCCATGGTGGCCGTGGTGTACCTGGCGATGCAGAACTGGTTGTGGCCCACGGGCACGGTGTTCGAAGCGGCCGCGGTGGGCCAGGCCTTGGTGCTGGCCGTGCTGGCGCTGCGGGTGTTCCGTGCGGCGGTGCTGCGCGAGACGGCCTGGGTGCTGTGCGCCTTGAGTGTGGCCATGGCCATCGCCCAGGCCGACCTGACCTCGGCCGTGATGGGCCTGAGTCTGTTTGCCGAAGGCGTGATCATGAACCTGTCGGTGGACCGCCGCTCGCTGGTGCGCCAATGGCTGGCGCGGGCGCTGGTGGTCATCGGATTGGCGACGATGGGCATGGACAGCGCCTGGGCCGCCGCCCTGGTGTGGTTGGTCGCCCTGCCCCTGTCCCTGCGCCATGCTCGTTCGCTCGAGGATGTGGATGGCTGGCTGTTCGCCTTTGTGGCCTTGATCGCCGGGAGCGTGGGCCTGTCTTTGGTGGTGCATGAACCGGCGCTGCGCGTGGCCGCGCAACTGGCCTTGTTCAGTGGCATGGTGGCCCTGACCCTGTGGCGCCGGCCGGTGGCCTGGGTGCCCGCACCGGCGCTGTTTGCGGTCTGTGCCTTGATGCAATGGGGCTCGGTGCTGGTGCACAGCCCGGGTGCCTTTGGTGTCTGGCAGTGGCTGGCGCTGGCCGTGCCGGTGCTGGCCGGGGCTGTGTGGCTGCGTCGCCATGCGGGTGAGACGCTGTGTCCGCCGCTCTGGCAAGGTGGCCTGGTGGGGGTGGTCGAGCTGTTCGTGTCGCAGTTGCCAGCCATCGCGGCCTTGAAGCTGCTGGATGCACCGGGGATGCCACTGGCCCTGAGCACCTTGGGCCTGGCGCTGCACGCGCACGGCCGCGCCGCAGGTGGGCTGGATCGGGTGTGGCGCACGCCGGCGGACGTGGAGGTGCGCCCCACAGCCACGGAGGTGGCCCACTTGGGCCTGGTGGCCGCCGCCATGCTCATGGCCTTGATCGGCGAGGTGGCCCCGATGGCGCAGGCGCTGGCCGGGCCGGTGGCCTTGCTGATGCTGGCTGTGTGGGTGCGCGTCGGTGACGGGCTGGCGCACGACGTGCGCCGGGTGCTGGCTGCCTTGACGGCCGTGGTGTTGGCCTACGTCTGGGTCGCTGAATGGCAGGGCATGGGCTGGACCCTGGCGCGCCACAGCATCCTGTTGCCGGTGCTGGTGGCTGCGGTCGGGGTGGGCTGCCTGTTCCTGAGTGCGCGCCGACAGCGGCGTCAGGCCTGGGTGGTGTCGGCCGTGGCCTGTGCGCTGTCGTCGCTCAAGTTGCTGGCGCTGGTGGGCGGGGCGCTGTTTTCACCGCTGGGGGCGGCCCTCAGTCTGCTGAGCATGGGCGGCTTGTTCCTGCTGGCGGGCTACCTCGCGCCCCTGCCGCCGGCCGAGCGCTGAGCGCCGGGGTGGCCTCAGGTCGCCGCAGCGTAAACCACGCGGCCGGCTTCCACCGGGTCGCCGGTGCGGTTGAAGGTGTCGAGCCACAACGCGTACACCGGCGTGGGGGGCTCTTGCCAGGGGTGGAAACCGGGCTTGAAGTAGCGCACGTACGAGCGCCAGGTGCCCATGAACATGCCACCGGGGCCATAGACCCAGGCCAGTCCCTTGGCGAACAGCTTGACGCGCTGCCAGCGGGTGAAACCATCCTGGCGCAGCATGGCGTTGGCAAAGGCGAGCACGTTGATGTTGAATGACAGCGTGGTCTGCAACAAGGCCATCACCCGGCGCGGATACCAGACCTTGGCCACCTTCTGCATCACGTCGAAGGCCACGGCCTTGTGCTCCATCTCTTCCATGGCATGCCAGGCGTACATGGCAAACATGCGCGGGTCGGCCTCACCCATCACCTCTTTGCGCTGGAACAGGGCCTCGGCCATGATGGCGGTGAGGTGCTCGGCCGCAGCGGTGATGGCCAGGGTCTGCTTCTTGGGCAGGCGTTTGCGCAGCACGTCAAACAGCCACCACTTCATGTGGCCCTCCAGCCGGTCCACCTTGATGCCCTGCTTGACCAGGTGGGCGTTGAACTGGCTGTGAATGATGCCGTGCTGGCCTTCCTGGCGGATGAAGTCCTTGATCTCGGCCAGCAGTTTCGGGTCGGTGACCTGATCGCGGAAGTCGCGCACGCACGAGATGAAGAAGCGCTCACCTTCCGGGAAGATGGTGGACATGGCGTCGCAAAAGCGGGTCTTGAACGGATCGCCGCCCAGCCAGTACTTCGGGATGTCCTGGTCGAATCCGAACGACAGTTGCTCGCGCGGCACGATGTCCGGGTGCGGGGCGATGGACGGAGGCGAGGTGTGGGTCATGGGACTGCGGTGTGTCAGGCCGAAACGGCAACCTGTTTGGGGGCAGCGACAGGATGATGCGGGCGGGACGCCGTGTCAAACACCAAACAGGGGTCTGCCACCGGGCCGTGGCGCAGCACCTGGGCGTCGTGGTTGGGGTCCATCGCCATCACCCAGGGGCCGCTGGTGCCCTGGCGCGGCAGCTGGCTCAGGGCGCGCTGCACATAGCCGGCACCAAAGTCGAGCAGCGGGCGGGTGGGCATGTCGGGCGAAGGCAGGCGCGGGCGCACCACGGCGTGGCCGTGCTGGTCCATGTGGGCCAGCATGCGGCAGAAGTGTTCGCACAGCAGGCCCACCTTCAGCGTCCATGACGAGTTGGTGTAGCCCACGATGAAGGCGAAGTTGGGTACGTCGCTGAGCATCATCCCCTTGAAGGCGACCTTCTGGGACAGGTCCACCGGCTCGCCGTCCACCGTAAGCGCGATGCCGCCAAACAGCTGGAGGTTCAGCCCGGTGGCCGTGACGATGATGTCAGCAGGCAGCTCCTGCCCCGATTTGAGGCGGATGCCGCCGGCGGTGAAGGTGTCGATGTGGTCGGTGACCACCGAGGCCTTGCCGGCCTTGATGCTCTTGAACAGATCGCCATCGGGCACGGCGCACAGGCGCTGCTCCCACGGGCTGTAAGGCGGGTTGAAGTGCACGTCGACCGGGTAGTCCTTGGGCAGCGACACCTTGTTGACGTAGCGGATGATGCGGCGCGCCGCGTTGGGGTACTTCTGGCAAAAGCGCCAGATGCCGCGCTGCAGGCCGATGTTCTTGCGGCGCGCAAAGGCGTAGGCCTTGGCGGGCGACATCAGTTTGCGCGCCAGATTGGCAATCGGGTCCTTGGAGGGCAGGCTCATCACATAGGTGGGCGTGCGCTGCAGCATGGTCACGTGCTGAGCCTCTTTGGCCATCGACGGGATCAGGGTCACGGCGGTGGCGCCCGAGCCGATCACCACCACACGCTTGCCGCGGTAGTTCAGGTTCTCGGGCCAGTGCTGCGGGTGGATCACCTGGCCCTGGAAGTTCTCGATGCCTTCAAAGCGCGGCGTGAAGCCCTGGTCGTAGCGGTAGTAGCCAGCGGCCGAGAACAGCCACTTGCAGACCATGGTGTGGGTCTCGCCGGTGTCGGTGTGCTGCACCTGCACCGTCCAGCGGGCGTCCTCGCTCGACCAGGCGGCCGACACCACCTTGCGCTGGTAGCGGATCTTGCGGTCGATGCCGTTTTCTGTGGCGGTCTGGCGCAGGTAGGCCAGGATGTCGCCGCCGTCGGCAATGGCCTTGTCGTGTACCCAGGGCTTGAACTCGTAGCCGAAGGTGTGCAGGTCGGAGTCAGAGCGGATGCCGGGGTAGCGGAACAGGTCCCAGGTGCCGCCCGAGGCCGTGCGCGACTCCAGGATCACAAAGGACTTGCCCGGCTGGTCGCGCTGCAGGTAGTAGGCCGCGCCGATGCCGGACAGGCCCGCGCCAATGATCAGCACATCGGTGTGCTCGGGCGTGGGAAAAGGGTGGACAGACACGGCGGCTCCTTCAAACTGACATCAATTGATTTCAGATTGAAATGATGAGGAGAAAGACCCGGAGTGACAAGTAGGGGTTTCCGCGCTCCCCCCTAAGGTTAGTGATGGGCGCCGGCCCCCCGGTCGATAAGATGAAATCTCACATGGCGAGAAGCTGATTCACGACCCCAAGCACAAGGAGGCCGGGCATGCCCACCAAGAAGGTTGTCATTGGCCAGCGCACGTTGTCGCTGGACGCCCGCCCCGATCGCCTGGACCTGCGCGACCGGCCCTACCAGCCGCCCCTGGGCAATCTGCCCGCGCAGTGGCCTTCGGACACCGAGGTGCAGCACTGGCTGCCCGCCTACGCTGCCGGCGGCCACCTGCTGGACCAGGGCTCGGAAGGCGCCTGCACCGGCTTTGGCCTGGCCGCCGTCGTCAACTACCTGCTGTTCGTGCGCGATGTGCCGGGGCCCGAGGGCGAGGCGCGCCGCGTGAGCCCGGCCATGCTCTATCAGCTCGCGCGCATGTACGACGAATGGCCCGGCGAAGACTACGAAGGGTCGAGCTGCCGGGGCGCGCTCAAAGGCTGGCAGCGCCATGGCGTGTGCCGTGAGTCGCTGTGGCCCTATGTGCTCGATGCCAAAGGGCGCCGCCTGCACGCCACGCCGCTGGAAGACCCCACCCAGCCCGATGACCCAGAGCGCAACTGGGACGTCGACGCCCTGGCCTGCACGCTGGGCGTGTACTACCGGGTGGACATGCGCTCGGTGGTGGACATGCAGGCCGCCATCCGCCAGAACGGCGCCATCTATGTGGCCGCTACCGTGCACGAAGGCTGGGCCGTGCCCACGCGCAAGACGCTGCGCGGCCACGCCGACCTGGTGCGCATCAAAGCCGTGCCCCGGCCCAAGGAGACGGGTGGCCATGCCTTTGCGCTGGTGGGCTACAACCAGTCGGGCTTTGTGGTGCAGAACTCGTGGGGCGTAGGCTGGGGCTCGCACGGCTTCGCGCTGCTGCCCTATGAAGACTGGGTGATGCACGGTGCCGATGCCTGGGTCTTCACGCTGGGCGTGCCCTCGCAACGGGCGCTGTCGGCCCAGGACCCGGTGACGCGCTCGCCCCGCTTTCTGGTGCCGTTCAGCTCGGCCATGTCCGAGGGGGCGCCCGACCGGCCCGTGGGCCTGATTGCCGGCGACGACGCCCTCACCCGCCGCTACCGCGACATCAAGAAACCCGAGCACCGACCGCTGGACGCCGACCAGGCCTACCGCCACACCGTGGTGCTGGACCGGGGCTTTCCGGTGCGCAACGACATCACCGCCGAGAACGCGCTGACCGCGCTGGAGGCCGCCACGCTGCACCGACCCCTGGCCTGGTTGAAGGCGCGCGGCAGCGTCAAGCTCATGATCTACGCCCACGGCGGCCTCAACAGCGAGAGCGACGCCATCAGCCGCATCCGCGTCATGGCGCCCTATGCGCTGGCCAACGGCATCTACCCGCTGTTCATCAGCTGGCGCTCGGGCGCGCTGGAAACCGTGTCGGATCTGGCCGAAGAATGGGCGGCGCGGCTGGGGCTGGGCGTGCGCGGCGTGCCTCCGGCCAAGGGCTGGCTGGACCGCATCACCGAAGGCACCGACCGCATGCTCGAGCCCGTGCTGCGTGCCCCGGGCGGCGCCATGTGGGGGCAGATGAAGCTCAACGCCGAGCGGGCCAGCCTCAGCGATCAGGGCGGGGTGCGCCTGATGTTGCCGCACCTGCAGGCCCTGCAGGCGCAGCTGCCCAAGCTGGAAATCCACCTTATTGGCCACTCGGCGGGCGCCATCGTGCTGGGGGCCATGCTCAAGCAACTGGCCCGCGCCAAGCTCAAGGCCGCCAGCGTGCGCCTGTTTGCGCCGGCCTGCACGGTGCAGTTTGCCAACCAGCACTACGCCGAGGCCGTGTTGAAAGACAAGGTGCTGGACGCACGCCACTTTCACATCCACGTGCTGTCGGACCAGAACGAGCGCGACGATGCCGTGGGGCCGTACCGCAAGTCTCTGCTCTACCTGGTGAGCCGCTCGTTCGAAGACACGCACAAGACGCCGCTGCTGGGCCTGCAGCGCAGCTTTGACCCGGCCACGGTGGCCCCGGATGCCGCCGACGACATGTGGGCGCGTGAACGCCGCAAGGAGGTGGCCCAGTGGCAGCGCTTCTGGGCCGACCTGGGCCTGGGCGCCACCCACCTGAATGTGCTGACCGCGCGCCGGGTGTCCAACGGCGCGGGCTCGGAGCCCGCCACGCACGGCTGCTTTGACAACGCCATCGACATCATGGGCCAGGCCCTGGGCTACATCGTGGACCCGGTGGCGCAGCCCAAGGTGCGCATTGAGCGCCTGGCCGAGTGAGGGTGGCGCAGAGACGGGGCAGCCTCCACTAAGATGCTGCCCATGAAGTTCACCTACCTTTTCGGCATCATCCTGGCCAGCAGCGCGCTGGCTTTGTTCTCCACCCACCGCGGCCTGCGCACGATCACCGCTGCGGTGTCGGGCGCCTGCGCCATCTGGGGGTTGGCCAAGCTGCTGGGCTGAGGCGGCCGTGTGAGCTCAGGGCATCGGTGTGCTCGGGCGTGCCGTCATCCGCTGCAGCAGGGCCGCAATGTCTTCTGCTGGCAATGGGCGACTGAACAGGAAGCCTTGCAAAAGATCACAACCGGCCTGTTTGATGAAAGCCTGCTGCGCCTCGGTTTCCACCCCTTCTGCCACCGTTTGCAGTCGCAGCTTGCGCGCCAGCGCGATGATGCTCTCCACAATGGCGGCGGCATCGGCGTTGTCGGCCATGTCCACAATGAAGGAGCGATCAATCTTGATCTGGTCGATCGGGAAGCGACGCAGATAGGCCAGCGAGGAATACCCCGTGCCGAAATCGTCCACCGAGATCTGGATGCCCAAGGCCTTGAGCTCGGTCAGGATGAGGGTGGCGGCCTCGGGATCCTCCATCACTGAGCTTTCGGTGATCTCCAGCTTCAAGAAGTGGGCGGGCAACTGCTGATCGAGCAGGCAACGCCGCACCGTTTCGGGCAGCTTGTGGTCGCGAAACTGGCGGGTGGACAGGTTCACCGAAACGCACAGGTCCATGCCGTTTTGCCGCCATTGTTGCGCTTGTCGGCAGGCCGTCTGCAGCACCCATTCGCCAATCGGCAAGATCAGCCCCGTCTCCTCGGCCACCGGAATGAACTCTGCTGGCGACACCAGGACATCGTCGCGGCCGCGCCAGCGCAGCAGCGCCTCCACGCCCACCACCTGGCCTGAACACAGGTTAAGCAGCGGCTGGTAATGCAGAATCAACTGACTGTGTCCCAGCGCCTGCCGCAGGCCGGTTTCCAGCTCCAGGCGACGCATGGCCTCCACGTTCATGTTGCCTGTGTAGAACCGGAAGGCATTGCCTCCGCTCTGCTTGGCCTTGTACATGGCCGCATCGGCATTGCGCAGCAAGGTGTCGTAGTCGTTCCCGTCGGTCGGGAAGACGCTGATGCCAATGCTGCCGGAGAAGTCGAACTCGCGCTCATCGGTGGCAATGGGCTGCGCAATCGCCTTCAGCACCTGATTGGCCATCAGTGAGGCATCTTGCGAGGTGGCCATGTCGGGGAGCAGCAGCACGAACTCGTCGCCCCCCAGGCGTGCCAGAGTGTCGCGCTTGCTGACGCAGGTCGAGATGCGCTCGGCAATGATGCGCAACATGGCGTCCCCCGAGCCATGCCCCAGGCTGTCATTGATGCGCTTGAACTTGTCCAGATCAATGAACAGCATGGCCACAAAACGCTTGTGATACGTGCCATAGGCAATCGCCTGGACCGTTCGGTCACGCAACAGGTTCCGGCTGGCCAGACCGGTGAGCGCATCCTGGTTGTTCTGGCGTTCGAGCTGGGCTTCGTAGGATTTGCGCTCGGTGACGTCGTTGATGATGCCCACATAGTGGGTGGACAGGCCGTTGGCATCAAGCACCGGGGCAATCGACAGCTCGTTCCAGAACAGACTGCCGTCCTTGCGGTAGTTGCGCAGCATGGCCTTGCCGTCGCGGCCGTCCTTGAGCGCGGCGTTGATGATGGTGGCGCCAATCTGCTGATGGTCGCTCCCACGCAGAAACCTCGGGTCGCGCCCGAGAACCTCGGTGCTGCTGTAGCCCGTGATGTGCTCAAAAGCCGGGTTGACGTAGCAGATCAGGTTGCCGCCCGGTTCAATGGCCGTGATCATGATGCCGTTGGCCGAGGCCTCGACAGCGCGCTGTGTCAGGCGGTTGGCTTCTTCGCTTTGCCGCAGGCGCTCCTCGGCCAGACGGCGCTGCTTTTCTCTTTCGAAGTTGCCCAGGGCAAAAGAGATGTCGGAGGCGATTTCAACGACCAGCTCATGCATGGCCGGGTCGAAGTAATCGGGATCGGCGGCAAACAGCGTCAGGGCGCCCACCAAGTGCCCTTCGGTGTGCAGCGGGGCCGAGATGGCCGAGTTCAAGCCGGCCTGCCGCAATGCGGCGTGGATGGGCTGCAGCAGCGGCTCGCTCGTCAGCTGGTTGCTGACGTAAATGCGGTTTTCGCGCAAGGCGATCTCGACCGGGGCGCGCGGGGGGCCTTGCAGGCTGAAGTCGCCCAGGGTCGAGAACCACGCCTCGACCGGCCCCGACCACGCCACGGGTGTGATGCGCTCGCGCTGCGCATCCAGCAGACCGACCCAGGCCATGGCGAAGCCACCGCGTTCGACCGCGGTGCGGCAGATGGTCTGAAACAACTCGCTCTCGTCAGCCAGATGAACAATCGCCTGATTGGTCTCGGACAAGACCCGGTACAACAGGTTGAGGCGGTGAATGTGCTTCTCGGAGACGGCCAACTCGGCCACCCGTTGTTCCAGCTGAGCAGCCTTCTCGGCCAGCTTGTCCACCAAAACATCACGGTGATGGTGCAGGGCCGTGGTCTCGTCCAGAACGGGGGTGCGCAAAGGCAGCTGGCCGCCTTGATTTTTGCTCAGCACTTCATTGAGCCGCTGCATGAAGACCTCTGGCTCCTCAGGCTTGACCATGAAGGCCTCGGCGCCCAGGTCCAGGGCCAGTTTCTCGTCTTTGGGCTCGGTGTAGGTGGCGGTGTAGACGATGAAAGGAATGCGGGCCAGCGACTTGTCGCCCTTCCACTCGCGCAGCAGTGTGTAGCCGTCCATCACCGGCATGAGCAGATCGCTGATGATGACATCAGGCGGTTGTGCGCGTGCGCGGGTCAGGGCCTCGGCGCCATTGGTCGCCGTGACGACGGCAAAGCCATGCCCGCGCAGCAAAGACTGCAGCAGGTACACATTGTCTTCCCGGTCATCGACCACCAGCGCGCATGTCATGGCAGGGGCTCCAGGAAGCGTTCCACCTGAGCCGCAAACGTATCAGGATCAATGGGCTTCTCGATATAGCCATTGCATCCGGCTGCCATGCAGCGCTCACGGTCACCCTGCATGGCGTAGGACGTCACGGCCACGATGGGCACCTTGTCGAGCGTGGGATTGCTGCGCAAACGCCGCGCCACCTCATGACCGTCCATGCCGGGCAACTGGATGTCGAGCAGCACCATCAGAGGGACGGTTTCGCCCGCCAGCGCGAGCCCGGTGGGGCCATCCAGGGCATGCACGATCTGCCAGCCGCGCGCCTGCAGCAGGTAGGACACGAGGTAGGCGTTCTGCTCGTTGTCTTCAATCAGAAGGATATGACCGCTCATGTCCGCGTTCCTTGCACGTCACAAGGCAATGTGACCGAGAACTCACTGCCCTCGTCCAGGCGACTCTTGACCTCGATCTGGCCACCCATCATGCTGGCCAGGCGCTGACAGATGGCCAGTCCCAATCCGGTGCCTTCGTAGCGGCGCGTCAGGGCGGAGTCAATCTGACGGAAGGGCTGGAACAGCTCCGTCAGGTGTTCGGGGGCCATCCCCACACCGGTGTCCGTCACGCTGATGCGCACTGCCGGACCAGTGTAGCCCTGCACTTTCCGGACAGCCAAAGTGACAGATCCGGAATCTGTGAATTTCACCGCGTTGGAGAGCAGGTTCAGCAAAATCTGTTCGACCCGCCGGACATCGCCGGTCATTGGGCTCAGCCCCTCGTCCACCTCCATGCGCAAGGGGAGCTGCTTCTTGTCGGCCAGTGGCCTGACCATGCCCGCCACCTTGTGGATGGACGCTTCCAGCTCGAAGGGCTCGTGCGCAATGGTGAGTTCACCGGCTTCGATCTTGGAGATGTCGAGCACATCGTTGATGAGGGACAGCAAATGGCGGGCACTGTTTCGCACCATGCCGATCTGCTTCTTTTGCTCGTCGTTGAGCGGGCCGGGCAGGCCTTGCAAGATGATGCCCGTGAAGCCGATGATGGAGTTGAGAGGGGTGCGCAGTTCGTGGCTCATGGTGGCCAGGAAGGCCGACTTGATTCGATCGGCGGCTTCGGCTGCGTGCTTGGCTTCGCGCAGCGCGGCTTCTGCCTCTTTCAAGGGGGTGATGTCCACAATGATGCCGACCAGTCCGCCGGGCGATCCGTCTGGCGCACGAATGCCGCTGACCGAATACAGCGTCTGGTGTTCGCGGCCGTCGGCAAAGGGCATGACGGCTTCCCGACTGAGCGTCTGGCCCGACGCCAGCATGGCCGCGTCCTCGGCCTGGTACACGTCGCGATCGGCTTGTGGCAGGTACGCCAGCTCCAGCACCGTTTTGCCCATGAACTGCTCGCGTGACACGCCAAACGCCTGTTCATAAGCCCGGTTACAGCCCTTGAAACGCAGCGTGGCGTCTTTGTAGAAGATGGGGCTGGAGATGTGGTCGACCAGCGCGTCCAGAAAGCGCGAGGTTTCGGCCAGCTCCCGTGTCCGCTCCGCCACGTGCGCTTCCAAGCGCGCAAAATCGCGCTGGCGCACCTGCCACTGCCGACGCATCAAGCCCACCAGAAGCAGAGAGGTGACGAGCACGAAAAGCCAGCCCTTGTAGATGGACAGGCTGGTCAGGGTGGCTGTGTCGCTGATCAGCGCTTCCAGTATCTTGTCGGACAACAAGATCCACAACGCAGAAAAGACCGCATAGGGGATCACCACGCGAAGCGTGTACCGGTTGAATGGCTTCATCGGCGAGGGGCCCTGGTTGTGATTGGACGCAAGCCCACTGGGGGGGGGGCGGTCCAGAATAGCCAAGAACATCTGGCGCGACAATCAGCGTCATCCCGCCTCCACTAAGAAGATGACGCGCATGAGTGCCCCTTTGGCTGAGTCCCCTGACGACACCCCGCGTGACAGCCTGGCCCACCTGGCCCAGGCCCTGCAACGCTTTGCCGACGAGCGCGACTGGGGGCCGTTTCATGCGCCCAAGAACCTCGCCTCGGCCCTGGTGGTGGAGGCGGGCGAGCTGCTGGAGCCCTTTCAGTGGCTGACCGAAGCGCAAAGCCGCGAACTGCCGCCTGACACGAAGGAAGCCGTGGCCCTGGAAATGGCCGACGTGTTGCTGTACCTGGTGCAACTGGCCAACGTGTTGGACGTGGACCTGGTGGATGCGGCGCAGCGCAAGATGGTGATCAATGCGCGGAAGTACCCGGTGGTCGGGATCGACTGACAGGCTCACGAATGAGCGGGCGTTGCGGATAGATTGACGCCCAAGGCATGAAGCAGCTTGAGCATGGTGTCAAAGCGAGGCTTGGCGCCCGGCGTCAGCGCCTTGTACAGGCTCTCACGGCCGAGGCCCGCATCTTTGGCGAGTTGAGTCATGCCGCGTGCGCGTGCGACATCACGGATGGCGGCCAGGAAGACATCCGGGTTGGGATCTTCCAAGGCCGCGCTCAGGTACTCCGCGATGGTTTCTTCATCGTCCAGGTAGTCGGCCGCGTCGAAGGTGGCAAGTTTGACCATGGTTCTTTACTCCTTGTCCAGGGTGCGCGCCATCTCGATGGCTCGTTTGATGTCGCGCTTCTGTGAGGACTTGTCGCCGCCCGAAAGCAGCAAGTAGATCACTTCTCCCCGACGGGTGTAGTACACGCGGTAGCCGGGACCAACGTGGATGCGCATTTCTGACACGCCTTCGCCAACCGGCTCACAATCACCAAAATTTCCGTGTTCGGCTGAACGAATGCGGTGGACGATGCGGGCTCGGCCCTGTTTGTCCTTCAATGCAGCAAGCCAAGAATCGAACTCATCCGTTCGCAGAAACGTGTTCATTTGCCAAATGTATCCGACTGGATACTTGAGTGCAAGGCGAAGCGTCAGGAGCTTGCATCAATCAGTGCATCACCGATTGACCTCTCAGCCATGAAGTGTTGTTCGCTCGTTGCGGAAAATGGCATCGCTCATCCACGCAGGCATGGCGTTGGTGGCTGACTTCAACACCTCGAACTCGCTCGTACCCAACTGGTGACGAATCTTCTCAATGAGCGCGGGGGTCATCTCCTTCTTCCCGAGATACCACATTGCGGCAAGCGCCAACCCGGCTGGGCGGCCTGCCAAGGCCAGTTTGCGCTGACAGACATGCTGCAGACGGATCTCCATCTTGCCTACGCGGATGCGCTTGGTTGGGCCAGATGTCACGAACACCGGTTGGGTGGGAACTTGCGTGCTCAACTCAAGCCGACGCGCGGCCTCAGCGCCATGAACCTGGATGATGGAACCCGTGGTTCTGGCAACGGTTTCGGCCACCTTCTGTAGATCAGGCATCACCTTGCCAACGAAGCGGCTGACTTCAGGACGTACGAAAACGCCACGCGCCACGCGCTCGATATCGCCCGCCTTGACGAGGCGAGAGAGGGTTTGATCGACGGATGCACGCGTGCCGCAATTCAGGAATGCCGCTGAGGCGAAGGGCTCACCGACGGGCATGCCTGCGATGCGCTGGCGAATCAGTTCGGCAGTGTTGAGCGGCGTTGTCATGTCAGAAAAGATATCTGAATTTCTGACAAATAGCAAATGAAGTGTCTGCGAGGGGCACGCCCAGCGCCGCCCATTGGCCATTGGGCAGTGCCGCAGCGGGGAGAGTCGTGAACCACAATGCAAGCCATGCCCCGCCCCAAAGCCCTGCCCGAGATTGACCCCGACCGCTGCACCGGCTGCGGCCGCTGCGTGGCCGTGTGCGAACCCAAGGTGCTGTGGCTGGAGACCGACGGACCCAACGGCTGGGGACGCAAGCGCGCGGTGCTGCACGACGAGAGCGGCTGCACGGTGTGCGTGCAGTGCGTGGTGGTGTGCCCGTTTGATGCGGTCAGGATGGTGAAGACCGGCTGATCGTGGCAGCTGCGAGATATCAGCCGCCACGACTGCTCCTCCCGACGGTACTTTGGCCGTCATTGAAGGCATCCACCACCAATAAGCCCAGCATTGCATCTTTTTTGACCCAACTGGCTCAGTTTTCATATAAAGTCCTACGAAAGCAGCCCATACGAACCGGATCAGATGACTTGCCGGTTAAATCCTGCTATCGTGGCTTTTATGAAGCGCGTCGTTCCCACCCCTGCTCCCACTGACCCCTGGATGCACGACCCCGCCTCCTTTGGTCAGGCGATCCGTGCAGCGCGCACGGCTGCCGGCATGACCCTGGTCGATGCAGCCTCGGCTTTGGGGGTCTCCAAGCAGACGCTCAGTGATCTGGAAAAGGCCACTGGATCCGTGGGCCTGGCGATCGCACTGCGCATCGCGCGAGAACTCGGTGTTGGCGTCTTCGCGGTGCAGCCCGCTCAACGAGAAGCAGTCCGACAGACCTTGATGGACTCGGGCGCGGCGGATGGGGGTCAAGAGTGACCTCCCTCACCGTTTGGGCTGGCAGACACGCTGTCGGACACCTCTCTCACGATCCGGGCACCAACCGGTTTGCATTTGCCTACACGGATGAGTGGGCACGGCTGCGCAATGCATTCCCCCTGTGCCCTCAGCTGCCCATTCGGCAAGACGAGATCAGCAGCGAGCAGCACAGCGCCATCGTGCGCCAGTTCTTCGAGAACCTGTTGCCAGAGGGGGAGGCCCTGGATCATGCAGCCCAGGTCAATGGCATCTCCAAGTCCAACCTCATTGGCCTGGCCCTGGCACTTGGCCGCGAGACAGCAGGCGCGATCAGGCTGTCGGTCGGTGACACCCCGCCGTCAGAGCCCGAGGTATTGCGCGAGATCGGCCGCCCAGAGCTGTCGCAACGGATCGCCGATCGCACGAAGGAGCCCTTCTCCGTGTGGGATGGCCAGGTGCGCCTGTCGATTGCCGGCTACCAGGACAAAATTGCCGTCTACGAGCACGAGAGACGCCTGTATCTGGTCAACGGTGGGCTTCGGGCCTCCACGGTGATCGTCAAGCCGGTACCGGCAAGACCCCAACTGGCGGCCCTGCCAGGTAACGAGTTCCTGTGCATGAAACTCGCTCGCGCTGCGGGCTTGCCTGTGGCCGATGTCTGGCTTGAGTACCTGCCGCAACCAGTCCTGTTCGTACGTCGCTTTGATCGTTTGGCGCGACAAGAGGCCGTCGATCGGCTGCACATGATCGACGGATGCCAGGCACTCGGGTTGTCGGTAGGGATGAAGTACGAGCGGCCCTATGGCGATAAGCCCGACGTGCGCGAGATCCGCGATGGAGCCAGCCTGAGGCTGCTGTTCGAGGTGATCAACAAATACAGCGTGCAGCCGGTCGTAGACCGAATGGCCCTGCTTCGGTGGGCCATCTTCCAGGTGCTCATTGGCAACTGCGATGCCCACGGCAAGAACGTCTCCTTCTTCGTCTCGCCCGGCGGGCTCGTGCTGGCGCCGACATACGATCTGGTGTGCATTCCCGCTTTGGAAGATGCCAAGTTGGACCGCACGTTGGCCATGGCCATTGGTGATGCCTTTACAGCCAGTGAGATCACGCCCTTCGACTGGGCTCAGTTGGGGCGCCAGGCAGGAGTGCGAATGGCCGCGATGGCCAAACAAATGCAGGATCTGGCCAAGAAGACGCTCTATGGGTTAGATGCCGCGATTGACGAGGCCACTCAAGCAGGGGTTCCGAAGGAAGAGTCCGGCCGAGTACAGGCGTATGTCGTGGCCGCTTGTCAGGCTGTGGCCGATGCGGCCAAGAACGTGGCGAAGGTCGATCCAAATACCTCTCAGTCGGCGCAAGTAGCCCCAGCCACAGATGGCGCTCCCCAAAGCCCTGCCCGAGATTGACCCCGACCGCTGCACCGGCTGTGGCCGCTGCGTGGCCGCGTGCGAACCCAAGGTGCTGTGGCTGGAGACCGATGGGCCGAACGGCTGGGGCCGCAAGCGCGCGGTGCTGCACGACGAGAGCGGCTGCACGGTGTGCGTGCAGTGCGTGGTGGTGTGCCCGTTTGATGCGGTCAGGATGGTGAAGACCGGCCCATGCTAATCAGGCCCAGGGAATTAGTTCGCAGTTGCCGCGCCAGCGTGTAACTGCACCCCCAGTGCTTTGGTGACTTTGAGGATGGTTGCGAAGCTGGGATTGCCGTTTTCGCTGAGTGCCTTGTAAAGGCTTTCGCGGCTCAGTCCAGCCTCTTTGGCCACTTGCGCCATCCCTTTGGCCCGGGCAATGTCGCCCAATGCACGCGCAATACCTGAGACATCGTCAGGTGCTTCGGTGAGCCAGGCATCGAGATAAGCCGCCATCTCCTCAGGCGTGCGGAGCTGCTCGGCAACGTCGTAGGCCACTGTTTGGGTGGCGACTTGTGTTTTTTGGCTGGACTTGGGCATGGCCATTACTCCTGAAGGTTGCGCGCGAGTTCCTGAGCCCGTGCGATGTCGTTCTGCTGACTTGACTTGTCGCCCCCCACGAGGAGGATGATCAGCTCCTCGCCGCGCTGGGTGTAGTAGACCCTGTAGCCGGGGCCGACATCAATCTTCAACTCCGAGAGCCCGTTTGTGAGATTTCGATGTTGACCGGGATTGCCGTGAGCGAGGCGGTCAACTCGCACCTGGATACGAGCCCGAGCGGAGCGGTCTTTGAGCTCGTTGATCCAATCACGATACACCTCGGTCATTCGTATGCGCATGACTGATTGTATCCTGTGGGCTACGATTTGTGAAGTGTTGACCCTGCCGCAGCCCCCAGTGCAGCACAAGTGGTGGTGTAAGGTCACGCGTGGGCGGGCGATGATGCCGAGCGAGGGGGCCGCATGCGTCAGAGGCAGATCATCGGGGCTTTACAGATGCTGTGCGGGCTGGGGCTTTGGGCGCTCGGCCTGGCGTTGGGCCTGGCCTGGTTGGGCTTTTGCATTGCCACCATCGTGGTGGGCGTGCTGGTGTACCTGTTCGCCCCCGCTGCCTTCTTGTGGCCTTTCAACCTGGGCATTGTTCCGGGCAATGCCATGTTGGTGATGGGGGCGGCTAACCTCTTCCTGATTAGAAACCTGCCTCAGCAAGGCTCACCCCATGAGCTTGTGACCCACTAATCTGGAGTCCTCTTACAGTGGGGTGAACACCTTGGCCTTCAACCAGATTCAGTTCCAGCACGGCATGTCGATCCCGGATTTCCTTCGCAGCTTTGG
>Ga0209066_10000845_pt1 | contig 43125 bp, 55 predicted proteins | sample All_14_2_FD_187198 | JGI IMG/M metagenome (GOLD analysis project Ga0209066, IMG submission 187198) | Freshwater microbial communities in response to fracking from Pennsylvania, USA - Allegheny Zone_MetaG_DW_15 (SPAdes) (version 2) ... | reverse complement strand
CCGAACACCCGAATGGCATGAGGCTATCGCCATCGCTATTACGGAAGAAGTCACCGGGGTCTTCGACAAGCCGGTCAACCATTTGACCGCGAAGATGCAGACGGTTGTTGCGGATCAAGTCGTGGAAATCGAAACGAAGGGGTAAGGAAATGAAGGTTACTTTTGAATATGACGCGGCTTCTTCGGTTGAAGAACTTATGGCCGCCGCTGATTTTTTCAAAACGCTTGCCTGCTCTTTGGCCGCGCATCACGCCATCGCTGATGCCACGCCGCGCGGGGCTCTTGTCCGGAACGTGTATAAGGAGGGAACCGAGAAGCCTTCGGAAGAGTTCGTCGCCGCTGCGACGTCGCTGTTGAAGCCGGAAAAGGCTGAACCGGAAAAGGCCGAACCGGAAAAGGCCGAACCGGAAAAGGCCGAACCGGAAAAGGCTGAGGCGCCCGCCCCTCGCCGTCGTACCAAGGCACAGATGGCCGTTTACCGGGCGGCTCTTGCCGAGGGTAAAAGCGAGGCGGAGGCGGACGCGCTTAGCTATGCCGTTCCGCGTGATGGCGCTCCCCTGGCGGCGCATGTAACCGCGCCCTCGAAGGCGGACGCGTTCTTTGATGATGTTCCCGAGGAAACCGACACCTACGAAGACCCGAAGCCGAATATCAGCGTGTCCCCCGAGGACCGGGTTTCCCTGGAAGACCGCGAGGTCACGAAAGCGGATGTGATCGGACTGGTTAACCGGGCGGCCCGCGCTTCCGAAAAGAGCGTCAAGGATTACGCGACGACTTGGGTCGTGACGCGGCTTCAGAAGGGGTATAACGCGCGCGGGCTTTCGCAACTTGATCCGGGGCGTTATGCCGAGTTCTACGCTGAGCTTTCGGCGGAACTTGACCGGTTGGGGGTGTGACATGCAACGCGAAGGGCTTAGCCTCCAGGAAGCATTGGAGAGCCGAGGGTATGACTCGGAAGAAGTTGAGCATGACATTGCGGCATTATTACGCGATCCGGGCACGCGGACGGGTATCCGCTTCAATGATGGTAGCGAGGTGAGCTTCACTGCCGACACTACACGGGGCAATAGCGTTCGCGTCACCGTGCTCGGTGCTCTCGCGCTGTTGAAGGAGTATAGAGACAACTCCGAGAGCGTAGCTTTTGTTCGGTTAATGCTCCCGGATTATGAAGGGCTTAAGGCGTTCCGTGTGTACGTCAAGGCACTAGGGAGGAAATGACATGCAACACGCAGAGCGGGCTCACGCCCGCCTGTCCCCGTCCTCGGCAAAGCGGTGGAAAGCCTGCCCGGCTTCCGTTCGCCTGTCAGAGGGGATGCCCAACGAGTCCGGGGTGTACGCCGCTGAAGGCACCGCCGCGCACGAGCTAGCGCAGGCGTGCCTTGAGAACGGGTACAACGCCCAGCGCTTTATTGGAGAGGTCTTCAACGGGTTTACCGTGGATCATGACATGGCCGCGCATGTTCAGGTGTATCTGGATTATGCGCGAGCATTGATCAGGCCGGGCGATTTGTGGGAGGTCGAGGCGCGGTTTGACGTTTCAACCGTACACCCGGACATCGCTGGCACGGCAGACCTGATCGTGTATAAGCCGGCGATGAAAAAGCTATACGTGATTGATCTTAAGTACGGGGCTAACATCGACGTAGTGGCCGAAGGTAATGACCAGGCCATGATTTATGCTCTTGGGGCGTGGTACAACCGCCCCGATTGGGACGTGGAAGCCGTCGAGATCGCTATCGTCCAACCCCGGTCCTGGCAGGCGAACGACCCCGTGAAAACGTGGGAAGTGACTGCCCTTGACCTTATGCTTTGGGCAGAGGAAGTGGCGGAAGCGGCAAAACGGACGGAAGAAAATCACGCCCCGACGCCGGGGGAGCATTGCAAATTTTGCCCGGCGGCGCCAATATGTGATGGCCTTAGGGCCAGAGTGATGGACGCAGCGAATGGACGGTATGAAGAAGGACGGTTTGTCGTGGGCACGGATAACTACACCCCTGAAAGCTTAGCCAAGGCGTATGCCGAGGCGCAAATCATCAAGACGTGGCTTAACTCGGTCGAAACCCTTGTCCGACACGAGTTCAAACAGGGTCGCCCTGTGCCCGGCTTCAAGGAGGTGGAAAGCCGCCCCACGCGGAACTGGAACGCCGGGTTGCGTGCAGAGGATATCGTCGCTTCGCTATCGGTGGAATTCGGGTTGGATGAGGCGGCTTTGCTCACCGAACCTGAAATCAGGTCCCCGGCCCAAATCGAGGCTGTCCTGAAGACTCTCGGGTATAAAGCCAAGGACGCGAAAGCCGCCGTGGACGGCCTTAAGGTCAATGACCAACCGGCGGTTACCCGTGAAGTCAAAAGCACGGCCATCGTCCCCGATGAAGACCCGCGTCCTTCTGTCAAGACGGATACGGACGACGCGTTTTCCGAATTCTGAATTCCGGTGAACCCGGGATAACCCGCGCATAGTGCGCCTCGCTTACGAGCATTAGCTAACCAGAGGATTATAAAATGGCAGACGTCAAGATTCCCCTTAGCCGGGGCGCCTTCCTCAACGTTTTTCGCCCGCGTGCAACGAAGAACGATGACGGTACCCCGGGGAAGTTCCGCTACGACGGGACCTTCCTCATGCCCCCGGAGACTGACTTTGAGGTGTTGAAGCAGGAATGCCTCAATGTCGTTATCTCGAAGTTCGGCGCTGACAAGTCGAAGTGGCCGGGTGTGGCCCGTGACAAAGCGCGGGTGCTCCCGTTCAAGGACGCCGGCCTCAAGGATTACGTTGGCTTTGAGGCGGGGTGGACGTATTTCTCCGCGTCCAGCGACCGTAAGCCGGACCTTCGATTCGCCAAGCGCGGCGCGGATGGCAAACTCCTCCCTATCCTGGACGAGGCGGACCTGTACGCGGGTTGTTGGGTGCAAGGCATCGTTCAGCCGTACTGGCGGAAGAACCCCAAGAACCCCGGTATCAGCTTTGACCTGCGGTCGGTCGTGCTGATCCGCGAGGATGAGCCGTTTGTCGGCTCGCGTACCAATACGGATGAAGCGTTTGCCGAGATCGGGATTGAAGGCATCGCTGGAGGCTCGAATTCGGCGGATAGCCTTTTCGACTGATGCAACACGGCCCCGGCGGTTTGCCGCCGGGGCCTCCCCTTGAAACGGAGATACGACCATGGCCGATGTTGGTAACAACGCCGCGTCCCAGATCCGTGCGATCATAGAGCGCGTTGAACGTTTGAACGAGGAAAAGGCCGCCCTGATGGCGGATATTCGCGAGGTTTACGCCGAAGCGAAGAGTAACGGTTTCGACGTGAAGGTTCTCCGGGCCATCGTGCGTGACCGGGCCAAGGATCGCAACGAACTGGCGGAGTTCAACGCCGTCAAGGAAACCTACGAAGCTAACCTGGGACTCTGATCCCGCACAGCTAGGAGAACAAGAATGGACAATAATGACTGGTTCGAGGAAGACGCGGATCTGTTCCTCGAAAAATACAAGCCGCAAGACGCGCATAAGGCTCGTGCGGCGTTGATCGCCATGCTGCGCTCCGCGCGAATGCTCGGTTTGTACGAGGCCACAACGAAGTTACAGCGTGTTCAAGCCGAGCTAATCGAAGCCACCCACGAAGCTGCGGCGCTTTTCATGCAATACGCCCGCGCGGCGAATGGGAGGGACGAATAATGCTGGGGGACACCTTTGACCTTGATACTGGCACGCTCGAACGGTTGAAGCTCCGGAAGAGCTTCGACCAGGAGACCGGTCTTTGGCTTATCGCTCGATGCGAAACCCTGCTTCGGGAAGTCCAAGAGATAAAGACTTTGGTGGTAGACGCCGGTGAGGAAGCGCACGCAGAGGGATACGAAGAGGGGTACCTCGCAGGCTATGACGTTGGTTACGACGATGGGCGCCTTGGCGAACGCCGGGATCCCTCCCGATGAGCCCTGATGACTTGGAAGCCCTTTTGCTCGATATAGAGATTCTGGGCTTCCAGAATGCACGGGTGTTCCGAACGGCGGACGGATGGCAGGCCAGTGTCAGGACGCCAGAAGACGCTTGGATTGTTGGCGTGGCCGCGACATTCTGCGGCGCTATCGAAAGTGTATATCGCCAGGTTATGCGCCGGGCGGAAACACGATAATGGCTTGGGTGTACTATAACGAAATTGACGCTTTCGCCGCAGATCTCCTTGAGCAGTTGATAGCGCGGGGGCATATAGCGCCGGGCGTCGTGGACCGAAGGAGTATTGAAGATGTGCGCCCGTCTGACCTTAAAGGATTCACGCAATGCCATTTCTTCGCCGGAATTGGCGGTTGGAGCCTCGCACTTCGGGGGGCCGGGTGGCCAGATGACCGTCCCGCCTGGACGGGGAGTTGCCCCTGCCAACCTTTCAGCCAGGCAGGCAAAAGAGGCGGCCTTGCTGACGAGCGGCATTTGTGGCCAGCGTTCCAATGGCTTATCGAACAGCGAACACCTGACTTCGTTTTTGGCGAACAGGTTGCGAGCAAAGACGGCATCGCTTGGTTCGACGTTGTACAAGCTGACTTGGAAAGAACGGGTTATGCCGTCGGGGCGGCGGATCTGTGCGCTGCGGGCTTCGGTGCCCCGCATATCAGACCACGTTTGTATTGGGGCGCGATCCGGCTGGCCGACCGCGACGTCTCGGGACTGGAAAGACGGCGCCAATCCGAACGTGAACGTCCAGTTGAACGCGTTGTTGGGCCGCGTGTCCTGGTTGGCGGGATGGCCAACCAGGACAGCGACAGACGCGGCGCGCGGCTCTGGAACGATCCGGGCCCACGACACGGGTATCCCACTGCCGCAGCGGGCTTCGATGATCGACAGGGACTCCCCGGCCCGGTTAACGGCCACTGGCAATCTGTTGACTGGCTCCGATGCCGAGATGACAGGTGGCGGCCCGTTGAACCCGGCACATTCCCGTTGGCTCATGGGATACCCGCCAGAGTGGGACTCTTGCGGGGCTACGGTAACGCTATCGTCCCGCAAGTCGCGACAGAAGTGATACGCGCTTTCATGGAGTACATGAATGAACTGGAAGACCTGCGTCTTTGACTTCGAGACCCGATCAGACGTTGAGCTAAAGGGGTCCAACGTTTACGTGTATTCCGCCTCGGTTAACGCGGATGTATGGGCTCTAGGGTATTGTTTTGACGATGATGCGGTGCAGATGTGGTACCCGAGCCTCGGGGAACCGCCGGAAGACCTGGTGGAATACGTCAGGGCCGGCGGCCTGATGACGGCGCACAACATCGCGTTCGACCGCATCATCTGGAACCAGATATGCGTTCAGAAATACGGGTTCCCCCCGCTACCTCTCGAACAGTGCAGGTGCACCATGGTCATGGGGCTGGCGATGAACCTGCCCGCATCGCTGGACGATTTGGCGGGGGCGTTGGGCCTCAACGAGACCAAGGACCACAAGGGTAAGCGTGTAGCCCTCCAATTGGCCAAGCCCCGCTCCGTCAAGGACGGTGGAATTATCTGGTGGGATGAAGCCGAGCACGCGGCGAAGTACACTCAAGCCCGCGCTTATTGCGTCCAGGATGTGGCCTTGACCCGGAAGGTGCTAAAGTGCCTGTTGCCCCTTAGCTCGGCTGAACTGGAAGTCTGGTTCCTCAATGAAAGAGCCAATGACAGAGGCATCTATATCGACGGGGAGACCTGCATCGCCGCCAAGAAGTTTGTCGCGTCCTTGGTGCAAGGATTCAACGACGAGATTATCGAGGTAACCAAAGGCGCCGTTCAGACAATCACGAATGTCGGGCAGATCAAGGAATGGCTGGCTTCCCGTGGAGTCCCTGTCGATAGCCTCGCCAAGGACAAGATTGACGATCTTCTGGGGCAGACCGGTTTGCCGGATGACGTGCGCCAAGTGTTGGCCCTTCGACAAGAGGGCGGGAAGTCCTCTGTTGCCAAGATCGACGCCATGCTGACCCGGCGGAGTGCGGATGGCCGTGTCCGGGGGTCCATGCAATACCACGGCGCGTCTACGGGCCGCGTAGCACATAGAGGCATTCAGCCGGGTAATCTCCCGCGCCCCGTGTTGCTTGACGGTGATGACGAAGACCTTGCCTATGAGCAAATGCTAGAGATCATCGGCTATGTCATGGGTGGTAACCCGGATATGGTGCGCATGGTGTTCGGCCAGCCGATGTTCGGGGTAGCGGACATCTTGCGGGGGTTGCTGACCGCCGCGCCGGGGAACCAGCTATACGACTTCGACTTTACCAACGTCGAGGGCCGGGGGCTCGCATGGGCCGCCGGAGAGCACTGGAAACTCGATGCTTTCCGCGCCTATGACGCGGGGGAAGGCCCGGATCTGTATAAAGTGGCCGCCGGCAGCATCTTCGGGAAGGCGCCAGCGGATGTCGGCAAAGCGCAGCGACAGATTGGCAAGGTTTCGGAATTGGCGCTTGGGTATCACGGTGGCCCCGCAGCGTTCAACAAAATGGCGTTGGGCTATAGTCTCAAGATTGGCGAACAAGCCGAAACGGTGCTTGGGCAAATGCCGCCTGACGTAATCCAGAAGGCAGAAGAGGGCTACCGCTTGCGCGGGGAAAAGTCAGGCATGGACAAGCCGGGCTGGCTCGCGGCGGAGGCCATTAAGCTGCGGTGGCGCGCGGCGCACCCAAATGTGGTTGCGCTCTGGCGGGGCGTGGAGGACGCCGCTATCTCTGCCGTGGCTAATCCGGGCAGCACGTACACCGCCGGGCCATTCAAGTTCCGAACCGCCGGATCTTTCCTGTTCGCCCGATTGCCGAGCGGCAGGGCGCTTGCGTACCCGTACCCACGTCTTCACAAGGTGGTCCGTATCTCCAAGACGGAGGGTGGCGTCGCTATGGCGCGCCCGGTCAAGGAAACGGACCTTGCGTATTGGTTGAAGCAGGGGTGGGAGGCGGAAGGCGACGCCAAAACCGGGCTTGTATTCAAGGCAATTGACTCTTTCACCAAGAAATGGGGTGAACAGTTTACCTATGCTGGTAAGCTCGTAGAAAACCTAACTCAGGGTTTAGCCCGTGACCTGATGGTTGAAGCGCAAGCGCGTCTTGAGGCCGCCGGGTATCGGGTGGTTTTGTCCGTACACGATGAACTGGTCTCCGAACGGGAAATCGGCTTCGGGTCACTTGAAGAATACCTGCGTATCGCGAGTGAGGTTCCGGCCTGGGCGGCAGGGCTTCCGCTTTCCGTTGCCGGGTGGAGCGGCGAAAGGTTTAGATAATAACGCTTGCTAATGCATAAAAAACTGGTCATAGTCTCCCCATAGACAAGCGCATGAAGAACAGGAAGCCAAATGACTGATACGATTACCCTCACGCCGGTTGCCCGGCTTAAGCGCGATGTGGCCGCCGTGGCCTCGGGTATGTCCGGACACGAAGCCCGGTTTCTGGTTGATGCATATTACCAGATGCAAGAGGATCGCCTGCGCGCCCAAGGCCGGCTCCGCGCGTTAAGCGAGGCGGAACCGAATGCGGTTCTCTCGTGGCTGGAAGACCAAAGTTCCGTCTTGGAAAGCCAGATCAAGCGCGCGTTGGACAAGTACACCGATGGGCATCCTGTAGGGCGTTGGCTCAAGGAAATCACGGGTATCGGTCCCGTTATCGCGGCGGGGCTCTTGGCCCACATCGATATTACCAGGTGCCCCACGGCGGGGCATATCTGGCGATACGCCGGCCTTGACCCCACGTCAACCTGGGAAAAAGGCGAAAAGCGCCCGTGGAACGCCTCGCTCAAGGTCCTGTGTTTCAAGGCCGGCGAGTGCTTCGTCAAAGTTCAGAATAACGAGAACGACGTTTACGGGAAACTGTATCGCCAGCGGAAGGACTTGGAAATCGCCAAGAATGAAGCCGGCGCCTTCGCTGAACAGGCCGCGAAGGCTCTGGCGGGGAAGAAGTACGACAAGAGCACGGAAGCCTACAAAGCGTATGCCTCTGGCAAGCTGCCGCCCGCGCACATTCACGCGCGTGCCCGGCGTTATGCGGTGAAGATCTTCCTGTCGCACCTTCACGCTTACTGGTACGAGGTCGCCACGGGTAACGCTGCACCGAAGCCCTACGCTATCGCGATTCTGGGCCACGCCCATATGATCTGAACTTGAGCTAAACCGAGTGCCAAGAGAGTGCCAATAGAGGGTAGTGAACCACAGCCCGAAAGATTGTCAAAAGGACCGAGTGAACCCCAATAGATGAGAGTACCAAAGCGGGGAAGTGAATCAAATGCTATTAGAGTACCATATCGGTCGAGTGAACCTAGAACAATGAGAGCGCCATGACGGACGAGTGAACCCGCTGCCTTGAGAGTGCCAAGATGGTCGAGTGAACCACAATAGATGAGAGTACCAAATCAAGGAAGTGAACCTAGGTCAATGAGCGTGCCATGACCGATTAGTGACCCAAAATAGAGAAGAGTATCATTGGCATAGAGGGAACCAGGAGCCTTAAGAGTACCAGCCTGGCAGAGTGAGCCGATATATGGGAGCGTACCAACTTGGTAGAGTGAGAAAACCCCCGAGATTATGCTCGGGGGTTTTCGTTTACCAGCCACACAGTCGAACGCCAACAAGGTTATGCGCGTCAACCGCGTTACGGGTTGCCTCGACGTTTCTTGCGCTGTTCGGGATCGGTTCGGCGATAAGGCAGAAGTCATTCGCGCCGCCGGTGCCACTGCACCCGCTAATCCCGATAAAACTTGCGCACGTCAGGGTGAATGTCATCCGCCTGATGCTGCTCCGCTTCACGCCGCGCTGCATTTGCCGTCTCCATATTGGACAAGGTTCGTTTTGTCGTTTCGGTTTCGGCTTCCTTTCGCCCGGACGCCTTTACGCCCCGATACGCCTGCCATATCAGTGCAACGGCGGATATGGTCAAGCCGCCATAGAGCAAGGCTTTCGCCCATGCGTCGCCAATAGCCGTCTTAAGGAATAGCAGCATAACGGTTACTCCCATCCTACCAACGTGCTTCGTCTAAATAACCACGCAGGCGCTGTTTTAACCACTCAGGCACCACGTAGGCCGGATAAGGGTTCCCCTTCTTCATTTCGCAAAACAGAGAGTCGGTGGCATCGCCCCACCCGAAGATAACGTACCCTTTTAGGTCCGGTTGGGTTTCCCGTAAGCGGGCCGCATCAGTAACCGCATTGGCGTGGATCTCGGATGCGGGGTCCGTCCGCAGAACATGAATGCTGGCCCCGTTTTTCGTCCGCACGGAGCGGAGCCTAGGAACTGATGTCTTGTTCATGCGGCCCTCCGCTTCTGGATGAAGTACCACGCGCCAACGGCGAAACCGATCACGACAACCGCTGCGAGGGCATACTGGACCGGGCCTTCCCCGGTAAACAGAGCGCCCATGGAACCGAGAATGCCCGCGCCCCATGACATCGTTTCCTTGGACAAAACGGGGGCCGTATCGGGCGCAACGGGTACACCCTTCGAGGAAACGAAGCCCCCGGTAGCCCAAAGCCCGGCTTCAACAGCGCGGCGGTTAACCAGCCCTTGGGACACAACCTTTTTCTTGTTGACCGTTCTCTTGTTCCACCGCGCCAGTTCCCCCGGAACAGCGGCGTAATCGCCAGCATTCAACTTTTTCAGAAGCGTGGAGTTTCTGAAGGCGGCCACACCGATATTCAACACAAAAGCGACCAATGCCCCGAATTGGTTGTCCGTCAGATCGACGGTAACCATGGTCTGCACCGCCGTCTCAACCCGTTGAAGATCAATAAGCAACTGCTGCGTGGCTTGCGCCTCGGTCATTTTGTCGCCGGGTTTAACGTCCGGGCCGGTATGCCCGTACCCGATAGTCAGCGTGCCGACGACCTGTTGCCCTGGTACCACGGGCCTGTGCTTCGGGTCTTCATCGTCATAAGCATGGGGGACAAAGCCCTCCCATTGCTTGATTTTCTCGAACGTAAGGGAGTTAACCCTGCGCATGTCATGTGCCTTTCTGCTTCGCCGTAAGAGGGAACAGGTGTGCCGAGGCCGATGTCACATTGGCCGGCGGCTCAGGGGGCTCGATGCCGGCCTTTACCATCGCTTGCCGCATTAGCTCAATGTGCCACTGCGCCAATGTCAAGTGCCGGTCAAGACGATGGATGCGTTCGGCCTGTTCCGCCAATTGAGACGCTGCATTCTTATGCTGCGCCTCGCACTGATCCAATCGCTTCTCAAGTAGGTCGCGGATCAGCGCAAGGCTGGCCGTTTCCGCCTCGATGGCGGAAACGTCTCGGGTGGCCCGCGCTGCGGCGGTGCCGTTTACACGATCCGCGCTGGTCTTGGACCGGGAAATAAGGACGTTTGCGAATTGCGTTATCGCGATACCGCCCAAGCCGATCAAGCCCCCAATCTCAATAGGAATATCCACGGTTAGCCCTCTTCGTTAACAGGTTGGGGCAACTCAGTATGAAGAACGTACCGCTTCGGGAGGGCCGATAATCTCTCGACCACAAGGGCGTGCATAGGGTCAAGCAGGACGGCGGCAGGGAGCACCCAAGCATCACCGGTGACCAAGGGGACCGGGTTAAGCGCCGCACCCAAACCGGTCGGCCCCGTCAAGGCGGCGGCTTGCGTTCCATTTAGGATGAGCATTTCCACGGTTAGACCCCGTTGCGGTAAGCGGTAAAGATCGTGTTAATCGCGGCAGCTTGCGTGTCCGTTACGGTATCCGTAATGAACGCCATGCCCAACGTATTGACGCTGTAGCTTGACCGGGCCGGCTGTCCGAGGAAGTTCAGCGCGGCGATGGCCGTCGTGTCAGTACCCGTCGAGTTTGTGCCAACGATGGCCCCGTTTAGGTACAAAGTACGCGCCGCCGTGGCGCCGCGTGAAACGGTGGCAATGTACGGGTTAATGGAGCCGGGGAGTGAATAGGTAGGCCCGTTTGTCCGTTGAACCGTGCCAAAGATCGTCCCCGCTGTATTCCGCAACGTGAGGGTGAAAATCGAGGACGTGTCGTTCGTGGATATTTCACCGCCTGCGCTGTTCGACCCGGCCACCAGTTCGCCCGAAATAGCTTGTTGGCTGGACGACGACGGGGTAAAGCCGGTCGTGATATAGGCGGAGACGCCGTCGCCCGTATAGCCAGAGTTAGCCGTGAACACGGGGCTGTTAACCGGGACCAGAAGCGACGCTGATGGCGTAATCCAGTTTACGCTTGCCTGGATGGCGGTTTCCGCGCGAAGAACCCACAATGCCTTGCCAAGCGGCCATATCCCCGCTTCGATCAACTTTCTGACCGTTGTATCAATGAGCGTCCGGCGTCCAGCCGTCGGAAGTGACCCGGCGCTCTGCATACGGGCGAAAATCGCTTCACTCTGCGCCACGTACTGGCTGGGGGTGATGATCTGAAGCAGCGTCTGTTTAATGAGCGCCGTCATTAGACTGACCCCGAGGCGGTGAAATGGACACCAGCCGCGCTGGCCTTGACCTGCATCGTCTGCCCGGTTTTCACCACGACGGAACGGAGGTCAAGGGTGATGGATGAATATGCGGTCAGGGTGTAGTTCGAGATGATCGAGGCCCCGTTGACCTCCACCGAGATAACGACCGAAGAAGCCGCGTTGGTGTTACAAGCGACCAACGATGCCACGACAGAAGGCGCACCCGTAACCAATGTGGTCAGCGTATCGTTGGTGTAGCTGGTTACCTTCCAGTTTTCGAGAGTAGTAAGGGCCATCGGTCAAATCCCCAGAGCGTTGCAAATGGACAGGAACAGCACCTGCTCCCCTATCTCGTTGATAGCCCCTTGAACGTTGGTTGAAATAACCCCCGTCGCTGGAACGTTAACGACCGCGATTGCCGTTGCCGAGTGAACGTGATCCTGCCGCGCATAGCGCAGTGACGTGCCGACCGCCGCCGTGCCGATAGCCGCAGGGGTGGCGGACGCCGCCTGCCCGATCACGTAAGCAGTGGTAGCGATTTGCGTTGTGTTCGTGTCTACCGCTGCGGTCGGGGCGGTAGGCGTTCCCACTAAGGCGACGTTGTTATTGCTATGCACGTGATCCTCACGCGCCATAGCCGTAGAAGTCCCCACGGCTGCGGTGCTCAGGGCTTGCGGCGTTGCCGAGCCAAGAAGAACGCCGCCCTTTGCCGAGGTAGTGGCGAGGGGAATATCGTCGCTGACGAGCGCCCTATATGACGGGGTGGCCGCCGCGCCGGATACAGGGCCGGCGAGAACCGTGTTAGCCGCCTTGGCACTATAGGACGGGGTTGCGGCAACCCAAGCGCCGCCTATGCGAACATAAAACCGGATATTCGTTGTGTCGTAGTAGACGCTATCATCCGGAGCCGCCGCCGTTGGCGCTCCGGCCCCGGAGAGGATTTGAGCCGCGCTAGACCCAGCCGTCACAAGGTCAACCCCGTTGGAGTACACAAAGGCAACTTCGCCTTGGGGGACCACGACCGAAGCGCCCGTCGCCATCCTGACGGTCAGACTATACGCCCCCGACGTAGAGTTACGGACAATCCAGAAGCCCCCGTTCTGCGGGAAGATAAGCGCCCTATCGCCGGTCAATGAGCCCGTTACAAGGTACGAAAGGTTAGCCGCCTGCGCTTCGGTGAGCGTAACGTCAGCCGAGGTAATGGTCAGGTTCAGCGACCCGGCTAGGTTTGCGTCGATAAGCTGAAAGTTCTGGTTGAGTACCGCCCCCCAGGTATTGATATGCTCGCCGGTAGACTGAAGCTCATAGTCCTTGTTAGTGGAAAATGTAGAGGCCATCACTCAGTCTCCGAGGTCGCAGCGGCTCCGCGACGGAGCAAGGCCGGGCGCAACAGTTCCGCCAGTGTATCCGAATAAGGGTCGTATGTCATGGGGATTGACCCCGGAAGCATTGCCCGGTTGTATGCCTGCATGAAGTCCCGGAATTTGCTCGGGGCGTTTCTCCGCGTCATCACCTGATCAACAAGGCTTCGGGCCTTCTGCGGGTCTAACACGATTTCCTTATACAGGTCATCTATGTGGCGCAAATACCGGTTCATGGCGGTTTCGTATCCCGACGAAAGCCCGGCCCCCGCTGTGCCAAGAAAGAACCCCGGTACGCCGCCAACAACAGCCCCGGTGGACGAAGCGATGATAGCCCCGATAGCCCGCGCGGAGAGCGTACCGCCGCCTCTGCGGAAGAACTTCATGACCAGGGATCGCGGGTCGCCCTGCTGAATCGTCTCGTGTACTGATTTACGGGGGCCGATGAACGACGCCCTATTGAGCATGACATCAGTCGCAATCAGATCGAAGTGCCGGGCTGTTTCCGGGCCGAATAATGCACGGAGACGGGGACGAACGCGAGCCAACATGCGCTCATACGCGGTATTTCCGCCTTCCAGAAGAAAGCCTTGAAGATCCTTCCATGCCCGGTCAAACACTACCCGTTTGAACCCCTCCAAGGCGGCCTTGTCGTCCCCGATAACCTGCTTGGCGAAAGCGAGTTCCTTGCGCCATTCCGTGCTGGTCAGAAACTGGTTGGCGTATTCGTTGGGGTCTGCGTCCAGCTTTCGGCCAAAGGCGGATTTCTGGAAGGCATCGAGATTCCGGGTTGCCTCTTCCAAAAGGGTCTTGTCGCTGGCGATGGCCTCAAGCTCTTTGGCCCAAGCCTTGGCTTCCTCCATGCTTTGCTTCCCGGACGCCTTGGCCTCGTCAAGGATGGCCTCGGCTTCCTGCTTCGCAAAGCTGGTAGTCTCTTTGGCCCCGGCGTTCATCACGGCGATTTCCTCGGCATGACGCGCGGCCATGCTGTCAAACGAAGCCACCGCCGCTTGAGCAGAACCGAGTTTTTCCTGAAGGCCGGGGATAGCCCGAATGGTTCCTTGATGATCGGCGATCCACCGGTTTAGCGCATTCCCGTCAACTTTTGTCCCGTCCCGGACAACCGCTTTGCGGAGATTGTCCAAAACGAAGTCGTGTACCGCGCGAAGAGCTTCCGGCTCAACAAGCCGCTCGCCATTGGCCCCCGCCGTGCTCGGCAGGGCGGACAGGAGCTTCGCGGCATTGGTCACGCCGCCCTGCAAGTCCGGGCGGATGAAATACCCGAGCATCTTTTCGGGCGCTACCTTCAAACCCCCCTGGTTAGCCGGGCTGAAGACCATCTTCGAGACCCCGTTAAGGTAGGGGTCTTTGAACTCTTTGGCTGTGAATTCGCGAGCGCGGGCTATCGGCTCCTTGAACTCGGGAACGGAGCCAACGGCGTTGTCTAGCGCGGAACGAAGCTGAAGGAGCCGCGCCCGCAGGATGTTATTACCGCCTTTTTCCGCCTCCCGGATAGCTTGCCCAATGGTAGACCGTTCCGCTTCCAACGCCCCTGCCGGAGCAGAACGGTTCAGCAACCCGGTGCCCTCCCATGCCCGAATGAAATCGAGTGGAAAGTATTTCTTCTTTCTCGCGGCGCCAACCAACGCGTTACGATCACGCATCATGGCTTCCACGGTCTCACGCAGGGGGGTCGTATCGACCAGCGCAGCCTTGTCAGGCAGCGAATAAAGACCTTGGACGGTTTCCCGGCGCACTTCGCGTTCACCAAGCGCGCGCGCCGCCGCCTCCGCTGATGCCTCTGCGGCGCTTCGGCCCGGAGTAAGAAGCGAAGCCACGTTCCCGCGAGCCGCATCCGTTTCATCCGCTTGCCGCGCGGCCAAGGCGGCGCGTTCTTCCGCGATGCGGGCAGCGGCGCTATCCGTCGTCCGGGCCGCGCGTTCCGCCGCCGAAGCCAAGGTCTGATCAGCCGTTTGCCGTGCGGCGGTTACGGCCTCGTCCCCTCGCCGGCGCGCGGCGGCCAAAGCCTCTTCACGGGCAGCGCGTTCAGCATCAAGCGCGGCCTTCAACGCGGCTTCCCGTTGGGCGGCCATACGTTGCGGGGCTAGTGCATCACCGGAAGGGGCTACCCGGTCATAGGCCGTGGACAATTGTGCGGTGCGATCCCGTCGCAATGCATCCAGCGTGCTTTCCTGTTCGCGAACAAAAGCCCGTTCCGCAGCGGACAGGTTAGGAGCGTCAATCAAGGCGCCCGTACCGCGTTCTAGCCCGGTGTTGAGGTACTTTTGCCCCTCACCAAACGAGTTAAGGTCATCCTGAAGCTGCCAAAGCGGCCTTTCCGCTTGGGACGCCAGTTTCTTTACTGCCGCTTCCTCAATGGCCTTCTGCCCGCCGGGGAGAATGGATTTGACGCCCTCTTTAGCGCCCGTCCAGAGTTTCCCGACAACAGGCCCTGCCATTTCAAAGGCCGCGTTCCACGCAGCGGTAGACGCGGCATCGCCAAGCCGTTCGCCGGTGCTCCGGTCATCCGGGCGCCCAAGCAAGTTCGTGGCGATCAGGTTTTCGGCCTCTTTCGCCCCGGCAGCGCCTAAACCATAAGCCGCCGGAATCGTCAGGAGAGAGGCGCCCGCCGTCGGTAGCGCGGAAGCCAACGCCCCCGGAGCGGCGGCCACGGCGGCGCCTGCGCCGCCAACCATTTCGGAGATTTCCGGCGCCGCGCTGGCGATGTCGCCCCATGTCGGAAGCCAACTCTCTTTATTATAGAGCGTTACTTTCCCGGTATCCGGTTCCCGATAGAGGTAATTTCCGTCCCCGAAAGCCGTAGCGTTCGGGTCAAGCGTTTTCAGGTACGCAAGCTGCTTCTCTTGCGGGATACCGCCTGCGATGTACCTCCGGCTGGCGGGCGCTCCCTCTTCTTCCCAAGCAGTATACGCCGCTTGAGGTTTCGGTTTATCGAAAACGTCAAAAGGGTTTGTGCCCTGCGGCTCTCGGGGTTTATCGAAAACGTCAAAGGGGTTCGCCATCGTCAGTTTCCTAAGACTTTAGCCGCCGCGCCGGGTCCGTACTTCTCATCGTAAGCGCCTCGAAGTTGAGGGTTTGCCCGCAGCATGTCCTCCGGAGAAGCGTAACCCGGCGCGCCGATCCTTTCGCTCGCCGGAGCACCAGAACCGGCGGTGGCTTCCGCGAGATCAGCGTTGGCCTTAGCTTCAAGATCCTGCAAGCCTTGCAGATACTGCGGCGTCTGATAAGTGCCTTCCGTGATCGACCGAGCCTTATATTCGGTCCGGGCACGAATGTTTTCTAGCACGCGAAGGGCACGATCAAGCGCCGCTTCCTTTTCCCCGGTCGTGGTGTTCGCCATAGCCTGGATGGAATCCAGATACTTGCGTTCACCTTCCGTCGGAGCCGCGCCGAACTTCTCGCGAAGGGTGGCCGAAACCGCATCCCGGAGGATACGCTGATACTCCAATGTATTGACCGCTTGTTCGTCACCCCATTGTGAGGCGACAGTGGCGCGGGTATCCGCCAAGGCGCCGTTATACATGTTGGGAATAAGCGATCGCGCGGTTTCCAGAGAACGAATGGCATCGTTATTGCTGTTAAGGCCGTTCACCGTATTGGAATAATCCTTGTACACATGCGGCGGCATGTCACCCATCGAGGCTGCCGCGCTGCGTGCCGGGCGAACGCCGGGGATCTCGACCACGCTGCCATCGGGCATCCGCTGAAGGGCAAAACCGTTCGGCCCCACAAGCCCTGCCGGAAGCGTTTCCGGGGGTTTGGTGCCTGTATTCGTCAGCTTCTCCCGTTCCACACCAAGCCGCTCGCGGGCAATCCGGGCTTCCTCGATCAGGTTAGCCGCGTTAGCTTCCGCCGTCATACGGCTGGTTTCAGCGCCCATACGCGAGGTATCGGCCTGATATTGCGCAAGGCGGGCCTCTTCTTCAGCTTGATCGCGCTGTCCCTGCGCAGCCCTCTGCTGAAGAAGGAATTGAAGCCCGGTAAGGCCGCCCTTTCCTACGCTACCGGAGGACAAGGACGACAGAAGCCCCGCAGCCAGCGCCAACCACGGGCTATCCGTCCACGATTCTTCCCGGACACGTTGGTACGTCTGACCGGGTTCCATCCCGCGCCCGGAAGGAGCACCGATAACGGTTTCCGGCGGCGCGGCATCCGTCGCAGCGGCCAACACAGGGGGCGGGGCCCCGATAGAGCGCGAAGGCGTTTCGTCATCGCCCCAACCGCCCACGCCAGGAATGCCTCGGAAAAACGTGTGATCGCCTATGCGCTCTCCGGTTTGTCCGGCGGCCCATTCCGGCGCCTGCCGGCCAAGAGCGCGTTGGGTATCCTCGGCAAAGAAATGGGTGGCGCCCGCCGTCGGGTCGCTAAGCTCCCCGGTCAAAAGACCATTAGCCACGGCGAGGGCCTGGGCGTACCGGGGATCCTGGTCACGGGCCATAACGCTATCCGGGTCGCTCATCGGTTCAAACTGGAACGGCTTCTGGACAACCTCCGCGATGTTATCCCCGCCCATGCCTTGGGCCGCACGGTTAATGACAGAAGCGCCGATAGCCGCCATTTCCCGAGGATCGTTAGACGCCGCTTCGGACAAGATGATACGCGCCAACTTGTCCGGGTCGGTGAGAGCCGAATACGGTGTTTCCCGGACCTGCGGGACCAAGTTAGACGGGACATCGAGCGACGGGCCGTTCAGGAGGCCGGGGCTAAAACCGCCCATATTGGCCGCGTCAGTGGCCGCAACAGTGGCAGGGCGCGGGTTTTGCGCCAGCCAATCGGGCGTTACTTGAGCCCGTAGTGGGTCAACTGCACTATTACGCTCTTCCGGCGTAGGCCCCTGCGAGCGGGAGAACAGGTTTTGCAGCCCCCCGATAAGCGCGTCAGACGCGCCGGGGGGAACGCCGGCAATCCCTCGCGGTGCCTCCGTAGAGGGAGATTCCGGGGCCTCCGTCTGCCCGAACATAAGCCCTCGCAGGAGGTCATCCGGGCTAGGAAGCAGTGGGTCAAACCGAGGGGCCCCGCCGGACTCGAAGCCGATACGGCCCCCGGTGGCTTTGCCGCCCGCTGCGGGGGCGGAGGTTGACCCGGAAAGGGAATCGCCGTAGGTAGTCATCCCCCTCAATGCCGTCGCGGAAGGGGGAGCCCAATTGGACGTAGGTGCCGCGCTAAGGTTGGCAGAGCCAGTATAATTGAACATAGGAGTCGGAACTCCGGTCACCGGGTTCGCGACCATCGTTTGCCCGTTAGCGCCCCCGCCGGTCACCTGCCGGATCGTAGGGGTGCCGCGATACGTCCGGCTAAAGGTCAACGGCATGACCGAGGTGCTGGTGTTCCCGTTCTGCGTGGTAACGGCATTCCCCTTACCGGCAAATGTCAGCCCGGCTCCCGTCAGCGTATCGATAAGGCTGTTCAGGGAATTAGGTGCGGAAGAAGACACGCCTTGGGCGCCAAGCGTCGCAGAAGCTACGGGGGCCGTGGCTCGGGTTCCGTTCTTACCGGCGAGGACAGACGCCATATCGGTCCCGCTGGCTTTGTTCTGCGCGAAGCCCATCAGAAGCCCCCTCCACGGCGGAAGCCGAGGCCCCCCGCATTTGGCGTAATGGCGCCGCCTTGCGCAAAGAGCCCGCTGGCTTCGTTCCAGAAACGAGCGAACATATCAAGGTCTTGCGGGAGCGCATTCGGATCCCCCGGCGCCGTGGCTACGGTGGCGGCGGCCTTCAGCGCATCGCCCGCGCCTCGCCCCGCGACAGGGGCCGAGGCGCCGGTTACCCGCCCAACGTCCCCGGCGGGGATATACTGCGCCTTGTCGGTCTTCGCGTTCGGGTCTTCGCGCCCCGCCGGGGCAAGCGAACTGCCCAGGAGGCTGATCAAGTCCCCGGAATTGTCCTTCGGGGGCGGGGCAGCGGGCGCCGTGGGCAAGTTGGTGCGGCTGAAGTTACCCTGCTGCAAGCTGGAAAGCGGCGTCTTCGGCTTGGGCAGGAAAGTGCCAGACAAGCCGGGCACCTGCGCCGTGCTCGCGATAGCGGGTGAAATGGAGGGCGTAAACGCGCCGCCCGTGGCAAGGCCAACGCGGCCACCGTCCTTAAGGAACATCAGCGCAACTTTAGCCGCGTTAGCCAGCGTCGCGAGTGTCTGATCGCCCTTCGGCTGGACAGCCGGCGCGGTCGGAAGGTTCGCTCCGCCCTGCGGGAACTGTAGTTTTCCGAGCGACGTGGACAACGCGCCACCTGCGGCGCGGCCAATCCGCCCGCCGGTAGCCTTGCCGCCACTGTCCGAGGTGGTCGTGGACGAGCCGCCCATATTAGAGCCAAGGCCCGTGGAAAGTTGCGACAACCATGTCAACATCTCATAAGGATACTGTTGCTGGTTCTGCCACTGCTCATACTGTGTATTGAGGATATTCTGCGCCTGCTGCTGCTGCTGGTTGCCCGCGTTCAATAGGGCGTCCGCCTCGCTAAGCCCAGTTTGGGATGCCGAGGTGCCAAGGTTTTGGTATTGGCCGCCAGCGGTCAACGCGTTCTGCTTATCCTGCTGCGCTGCCGAAAGCGCCTGCGAGTAGCCACTGTTATACAAGTCCGCCAAGGTCTGGTTATTCGCCAAGGATTGCTGCCGGGCAAGTTCCGCCTGCGCCACGCCTGCCCGGTCCCCGCCAAATGCGCCCGAAGCGATGGCGTTACCGGTCAGTTGGTTGGCCTGCTGCGCGTTGTTCTCCTGCATGTTGGCCATCGTCGCGTTGATGACCTGTTGCTGGTATGGCGACATATAACCTTGGATCTGTTCCCCTGTTACAGGGGAAGCCCCGGCGTCAGCGTAACCCGCTGCGGAGTTATAGTACGCCTGTCCGCGTCCTTGCAGGTTGGCGAGGTTCTGATACGCCTGATCCTGATAGCCCGTCGTTCCGGCGATCAGATCACCGGAGTATTGTTCATACGGCTTTTCCGACTGAACGTTAGCCTTGCTGATCAGGTTCTTGTACTGTTCGAGGACTTCCGGGGGAATCTGCTGAACAGTAGTAGAGGACGTGGAACCGCCGCCGCAACCCATGGCTTTATCCCTTGTGGAAGAAGAATAGTTTTCGGGGCTCCCCGAACCTTCGGCGGTACAATCTTATCTTGGCTTCCGGCTTTTTCCTAGAAGAAACGCCGATGTCAAGGGGGAGGTTTAACGTTGTGGAGGCCCACTGCGCGAAGCGCATCAGCTTGTCCGATGCACCATAAGTATCTTGGCCTTCAGGTACGGCGATGAACCGTTCGACCAGCGAGCACTTTCCGGTCACGTCTTCAACCTGAACGCCAAGGATGATCATGCCTTTGATGTTGCCCGGTTGACCGACTACCCCGACAACCGCGCGACCCGTTGCTTGACCTTGCCGGAGCACGTCTTGCTGGATCTCCGCTAGGGCTCGCGGATAATTGACCGGGAGGATTGAGTTATCCGCACCAATCCATCGGGACACCCGTTCCAGATCATCCCAGATCGCCGTGGTAGCGAGGTGCACGCCCTCTGGGAGATCCGGCTGTGCCCCAGGGGCCGCACGGAACAAGCCCCCATAGGCTTCCAGTTCTCGGGTGTACAAGCCTATTTTCGGAGCCAGGGCCGGCGTGTTCTCAATGGTCATAACGAGGGGAACCCCCGCCGTATCGGCGTATGTCTTCGCGAAACGGATAAGGGCTTTGGCATAAGGGCTGCGGCGGCGGGTCGGAACGACGTAATGCCAAGCATCGGCGAGCAGGAATTCGTCGCTATACCAAAGCCGGTTCACCGTTAGCCCGATAGATGCGACGATTTTCCCGTTTTCACGAGCGATTCCAGCCACAGCGCCATCATTCCGGGCGATCATGTCGGTAACGCTATCAATCTCTTCCAGCGACGGCGCAGAACCGCTGAAACCTTCCTTGATGGCCCGGAGATGGAGCCGCAGGTCTTTCACGTCTTCCGGTTTCGCCCGAACAATGGGGCTATACTTCTGTTTCCTGTTATTGCTCTGAACTTCCTCGGTCTGGTTCATTTCTGCGGTCCCGGTAGCTTCTTCAGTTCATTGATGGTCTGCTTGCGGACATCCAGGACGAACTTGTCTAGGGTAGCGTGCCCGTGTTTGACATTTCCCCCGCCAACACGCCGACAATCCCCCGGAGAAACAACGTATTCTCCGCCCGCGATGATGATCGGGACGGGGGCGCCGCCTCCCGTTCTGGTCGGAAATAGGCTATCCAGCACGGCGGCGCCGGCTAGGGTGTTACCCTCCCCGAGGGCGGAAACGATGTCCGCCGGGATCACGTAAGCGCCATTAGGCAGCGACACATTGCGTGTATCGGTCCTGCCGGGCTCCGAGATTCGGATAAGACCGAAATCAACAATAGGTTCTTCTGGCATATCACGCTCCAACGAGAAATCCCAACGAGGCGACGCTAACGGAACCGTCGGTGCCAATGGTGTCCCCGATACCGGGGTTTACGCTGGCAAGCCTAGCAAAAGTGTTAGCCGTCGCGATATCCACGCAGAACGCCTGCGGGATAGGGCGTGCGTTCTGGTACGCTACGCTCACGCTGCTGGTACCCGTGCCGTCCGTCCTGACGAGAAGTACCGCGCATGGCACCCCCGCCGTAAGCGTTACCGGGGACCCGAAATTGGAGTACACAAACCCGCGCGTTGAGGTAGTCGTAGCCGTTACGGACGCAGTGCTGTACGCGGCCTGAACAACGTTAGACCCATCCAAAGTGACCAGCATCAACTTATATACCTGTCCGGAAGATGTGCTAAGCGACCCGCCAAGTCCGTAGACGGTGGTATCTTGCGTGGGGGTAAAGAATACCCCTTTCGCCGCGTATGCCGTGGTATCTATGTTCTGCCCCCCTACTAACGGGGACCAGACTTTTACAGGTATCGTCACGTTGCTGGCCGCCGTTAACCGGCCCTTCGCGTCAACGGTGAACGTGGCGACCTGGGAAGACGAGCCATAGCTGCCTGCGCTGACGCCCGTCGTCGTCAAGTTGGCTGTGATAGAGCCGGACGTGGTGACCGGCGAGCCGCTGACGGTCAGGTCCGTGGAGCTAAGGCCAACCGAGGTGACCGTGCCGGAACCACCGCCCCCGGAGACGGGGACGTTCGTGGCTGACGTGATACGGCCCTTCGCATCGACGGTAAATTGGGCCACGTTACTGGCATCCCCATAAGTGCCCGCGCTAACGCCCGTCGTTGTCAAGTTAGCCGTTATAGATCCAGACGTGGTAACCGGCGAGCCGCTGACGGTCAGGTCGGTAGAGGTGAGCCCAACCGAGGTGACCGTACCAGAGCCGCCGCCCCCGGAGACGGGGACATTCGTTACGGAGGTTACACGGCCTTTCGTGTCAACCGTGATCTGCGCAACGTTGCTGGCGTCCCCGTAGGTACCCGCGCTTACGCCCGTCGTTGTCAGGTTAGCTGTGATCGTGCCAGACGTGGTAACCGGAGAACCGCTAACGGTCAGGTCGGTAGAGGTGAGCCCAACCGAGGTGACCGTTCCCCCACCGCCCGTCGAGATACTAACGTTGGTAACGGCTGTCACCTGCCCCTGAGCGTTGACGGTGACCTGGGCAACGTTGGTTCCGTTGCCATACGTTCCGGGTGTAACGTTACCGGGTTTGCCCGTGTAAGCCATTAGACTACACTCCATTCCGTTCCATTGTAGACACATGTGACGGCGCCGTAATTGGCTGCGATAACGAATGTAGCCGCCCCGTCGATGTTACCAGACGCCGGGGAAACGGTAATGTTGTTTGTCGTAGCGTCGCCCTTTCCGTCCTTGACGATAACAATGCGCCCTGTGGCCGGCGTTGATGGTAGCGTTACCCCCATGGCGCCGGGGACGGTCAAGTTTATCACCACAAGATAATCCGTGGTAAGAATGCTATAGGTTGGACCTGACGTAACAACTGTCGTCGGAACCGAAAGCGGCGTCGTGATCGTGGCGGAACCGGCAGCGGATAAGCGCCCCTTCGCGTCAACGGTGAACGTGGAAACCTGCGTCGCAGAGCCGTAGCTACCTGCGCTGACGCCCGTCGTCGTCAGATTCGCGGTGATCGAGCCGCTGGTCGTGATCGGAGAGCCGCTAACGGTCAAATCGGTGGAAGTGAGTCCAACCGAGGTAACCGTGCCGGCAGTAATCGAGACATTAGAAACCGAAGTCACATGGCCTTGGGCATCAACGGTGAACTGCGGAACGCTCGATGCGCTGCCATACGTTCCGGCGGAAACTCCGCTAACGGCATGGCTGACCGTGATCGAGCCGGACGTGGTGACAGGCCCGCCGGATGCCGTGATTGCGGTTCCCCCCGTAATGTTAACCGAGGTGACGGTGCCAGAGCCGGGCGTGCTGATTGGCACAACGCTGACACTGGTAACGCGGCCCTTTGCGTCCACGGTGACCTGGGCGACGTTCGTCCCGTTACCGTAAGTCCCCGGCGTGACGCCGCTTGGTGACAGGTCAATATCGACAACCCCAGAAGTGGTGACCGGAGAGCCCGTCACCGAAATATCGCCTGAGGGGCTTTGCACGCCAACCGAGGTCACGGTTCCCGTTCCGCCCCCACCACCGGAGAATGATTCCGCGATATTGTTCAGCGCAACGATGATCTGCCGGCCAAGAGCTTCCGTGGATACGCTTCGTTCAGAGGAAATCGTTTGAACCATTATCGCCTCCCTGCGGGAGCGCCACGATAGCGGATCTTCCCAAGACGCCAGAAGCTGCCGAGATCATCGCTCTCAAAGCGGAGCGCCATCTGTCTGCCACGGGCCCGCATCGTGACGAAAGGCGTCAGCTTGTTGACCGGATATGGGCCATAAAGCCGGGGCTCGTCCGTCGGGTAATCCACCATCTTCACGGTAACGTTTACCGTGCCGTTCTGGTCGGACGTCGGAATGCCGAATTTCACGTCCGGGATGATCTGGTCAACGTAAGTGAACATGTCCCCTTCCGCGATCATGATGTAACCCGTCTCGATGGCCGCATTGATCGGTAAACCGCTATCATCGGTTCCTATCTCGTGCTGGAACACTTCCAACGCGGAATTGGCGCCAATAGGCGGCCCCAACACGGATTGATCGATCCACGCCGTTCGGTCCAGCGTCCCATAGTCCCATGTTTGCGCGGAGATGTTGTATTTGACGTAGGAATCGTTCTCGTCGCTGTCCTTCGACGGGTAGAACCACCACACTTCACCGAAGTAACTGTTAGACCCCGCCGTGATCTTCGACGCCTGAAGTTCGGTCAAGTTCTGGAAGATTTCGTCCCATACGGAGCAAGGTAACTCGGATACCCCGGAGCCATTGAACACGTAGAACTGCCGCTGCGACATCCAGTAAAGGTCGTCGTTCATGCGAGCGAAGGCGTGCGGCGCGATAAGGCCGCAGTTCGTCGCAAGCTGGTCGAACCCGAAGATATACGGCGTTGAGATATACGACATCTGCCAAAGGCCAACGTCGGTCCAGATATAGGCGTTGGTCGAATTGGACACGCCCGCCACGATATAGTTACCCGTACCAAGGCGGAACGACCCTGCTTGGTTCGTCGAAGACGCGACCCATGTATTATAGTCCTCCACGTCACTCCACCGAATGAGCAACGGGTCACGGATGCCAGCGGTCTCCGCGCCCAAGGCAACGAGAATACGCGCCGGCATCGAGACGAAGATCTGGCTTGCGATAGTCGGGGCGTTATTGATCAGCGTGGCAATATTCCCGCCAGACGCCGGAGGCGTCCATACGTAGATGCCACCGCCGTATCGGTTGGCGATAAGTTGTTCACCCCAATTGTCCAACGACCACAAGGAAACCCCTTGCAGGTAAAACATATTTGACCCCATGCCATACGGCCCGAAGCCATAAGGCCCCGCACCGTAAGAGCCATTCTCCAATGCGTCGTCCAACCCGTTTCCGAGCAGATAACCGATGCGAAGCTCGCCCGCATTCATGGAAGCCGTTGCAGAGCTTACGGCGGTGGCGGCCTCGATGGTAAACTGGTCAAGGTTTGAATAGGTGATGATATACGATCCAGAGAGCGTAATCCCGCCCACGGTAACCGGTAGCGCAAGCGTATACTCGTCCCCGGTCCAAAGGCTATGGCTTGGCGCCGTGACGACAACCGTAGTTGTTCCGGCGGTGGTCTGGAACGACGCGGTGACGCCACCCGCGTACGCGTTTGTCGTGGCCGGGTCTGCCGCCGTAAAGCGCCACGCGGCGCCGCCAGACGACACGTTAAACACCTGATAAGACCCGTATATGATGATACCCCCAACGTAAACCGGGACGACGAAGTTTACCCAATCGCCGTTAACCAGCCCAATCCCGGCGGCGCTCGGGTCTTGCACTTCGACGGTAGTGGAGCCGGCGGTTGTGTACAGCGCGGGGGGATCATTCGTCACATGCCGGAAAGGCGTAATGTTCTGTGTACCATAGGCCGATTCCAGCCAGAGTTCTTGGTTAGACCCACCAGCAAGGTACGTATTACCTGCAAGATCGGCAAAAGCGTGCAGGGCTCGCGGCGTGCCATAGATCGGCGACACATCCATGGCTCGCCAGCCGCCCATTTTCTGCGGAAGCCCGTCCTTGAAACGGATCAATTGGGATTTGGACCAGCCGCCTTCATTAAGGGTTTGCGTCTTCTGGACGTTGATCCCCGGCGCTAGAGTTACGTCCACCAGCGGCATTGTTTACCCCCTTGTGGGTGTGGCGACCGGGTTAGGCTGCTTTGGCGTCCATGCGTCAGCCGCCCATTTCTTGCGCAATTCCTCGATCCCGGCGGACTTGAAGGCAATCTGGTACTGGCCTTCCCACGTAACAGCCGTGTTCGGATCATCACTCATTTGCCCGAAATCGCGCTGATACCCGAAGGCGAAGACAAGGGAAGCCGCCAGAAACAGGTCCGGTAGGTGCTCTGTCAGGAAGGTTGTGGTGTTCTGCGGCGAAAGCGGCGCAGGCCGAATAGTCCCGATAACTTCAACCCGAAAGTTCTGCCCCGGCGGGGGGCCAACGATGTATGTGCTCTGGTTAATCTGCGCTACGGCATTCGGCACGGAGTCTGCGGACGGCGCGGTCGAGTTTGGCCACACGTGGTCCATGTACTCCCGCGTTGTAAGCGTGAGCGGGTGCCGTGTTCCGGCGTCAGCGGTGGGCGCAGAAGCCGGGGTAATGACATTCATCCCTTCGACCACGACGAATTCGGACGGGACCGTGAATGTTCGGCTGTTGGCGGTCAACGTGTTGGACGAGTTCCGCGTAATGGTTTCGAGCAGATTCAGTTCTCGGTAGATCCGAAGCTCCGCATAGGAAATCATTCGCGGGATGATCGCCTGAAAGGCCGCGTCTACCGGATTGACGAGCGAAATATTCGCAACGTCATTGATGTAGGATTGATAATCCATCGTCATGAGTACGGCAGCCTCTGCACGAGATACGCGGCACCAATATACGGGACTGCCGGAACGCCGTAAAGCGTGGTTGCACTTGCCGCCGCTGCCTGCAAGTTCTTGTTCCGGTACTCGATTGGATACGACGGGGGGTAACTGTTGACCTTTGTCGTCACCGTTACCATGCCAATCCGGGTGGCCAGCGACCAGTTAACGCATTCTGCCGAAGCGCCGCGCAGCGTAATGCCGGGGTATACCAAAGGAAGCGCTTCCCAAGTGGCTTTCGGGTTCGGTGGTGTCACAACAGAAGCGATCAGCCCGGAATCATACGCCACGGAATTGAACGTCCACTTCTGATGGTTCTCGTCAAGCCCGAAGATCGTATCCAGCGATGCGATTACGTCGATATCGTCTTCCCACCATTGCCCCAAAGGCACGGGCTCATTCGGCTCGGTAAACCCCGGGTAACGGTATGTCTGGATCAGTTTCCACGGATATTGAAGGGCCATCAGATAGCCCCTAGCACATCCGCGTAAACGTAGATGTCCGCCGTACAAGCCGTGCTATTCGGCGTGGTCAGCGACAGGTACAGTGTATCCCCAGACCGGATTACCCCCGTGGAGGCAAGCGTCAGACTGATGATTGTCGTTCCGCTAACCAGGCCCGTGTAGCTTTGCGACGCCGCGACAATCGCAGTGCCGCCTTTCGAGGTAGCGGTGTAGATGCCGCCCTGCGCCGCGACCGGGGTGCCAACAACATTCGTAGCAATGATGCGAACAACGTCATATCCGTAGGTAAGGTGATTAACAGGGATAGGTTGGTCGGAGGTCAGCGCAAGGTTGGCGCCGATCAGCTTCCCGATGGCCGCACGCGGCGGCACCGTCGCGGAAGCGTTCTGCAATGCGAGAACATCGGTTTCCAGCGCGGATACTTGCGCCGGCAACGGGTTAACGATGGCGTCTGTAGCCGCGAGGCCGCCTTGCAGGGCGTTGATGTCGTTATACGCCGCAAGGAAGTTATCCCTGACCGGAGCCGACGCCAAGGGCTGCGTGCTGGCGGGGACTGTAGGATTAATCGTGCTGGTCATTTCCACTGTCCCCATACGTCATCGGGAATGGTCTCGCCATCCCATGTTTCGCTCTGCGCTGTACCTAGCTCCGGCGGCGCCGGCCACGGGCTATCCCATATCGTCGGGTTAGGCGCGATAAACGGGCTCTGCTGCGGGTTAGGCTGCTGGTCCCACTGATAAGCAGTGGCGCCATAACCGCCGTCCCAAAAAAGATTAGGCTGATCCCAGAAAGCCGGAACCACGGTAGCCGGGTTGCGCTGACGCGGATCTTTGACGGGCACGGGGTCCGGGGGCGTGATGATAGGGCGCAAGTGCTCGTCTGGCACGTCAAGGCATTTCGGGCAAACGCGAAACCGGGTGTTCATCAGCCTGGGGCCGCGCCATTCAAACTGCCATTGCAGCGCGTTCAAGGACCAGCGCACGCCGCAGCGGTCACAGATACCGGCGGCTTCCGGCTTCTGCGGGTTTACCTTGGCATATGCGCGGAAATTCCAAGCCATGGTTTACCTGAAGTATCCCGTGAGCACCGGGGCGATGGTTAGAGGCGCGTTCTCAACGTCATCCTGCGCAGCATCATTCCAGTCCTTAAGCGCGATGCCATCAAGCTGCGCCACCAGTTCAGGGCGATACGTCCGTGCCAGTTCTGCGGCCAACCCGCTCACGAAAGCGGAGTAAAACCGATAAGGAATGTCCGGTGTTTGCCCATTGGCGAAACCGCCGTCCATGATCTGGTATTCCGCGAACAGGTTAAGCGTGTACACCTGATTGTCGTCAGGCGGTTGCCACACGGTAATTCGCGGCGTGATTTGCCGGTCGAACCAGTAAACGGTCGGAAGCCCCGGCGTAGTCTTGTTCGGGAAACCGGCGTATTCCGTTCGGGAGATGCTGGTAATCACGCGATCCACGGGCGGATTCACCCCCGTCCTGATGTAGGCGTCCAGAACGTTGGTGACGTACCTCGGAAGCAGATAGGTCGCCTGAGACGGAACCAGCACAATCGGCTCTAGCTCTACCTTCCAAAGGTTCGGCCCGTTCTGCGAACTCCATCGGGAGAACAACAGGTTAACCCCCATACGGGCGTCTTCCATATGCTCTTGAGTGATCGCAGTTCGACGAACGCCAAGGCGCCCGTAAGCCGTCAGCACAAGCTCACCCATGGTAGGGCTGAAATCATATGTTCCAGAGACGGCCATCAGTTCACCCTTAACAGCGCAATGATAGCCCCTGCGGCGAATATCACGTCCCAGGAAGCGAGCCCAAGGCCAAAAGCCACCAACGCGACCGTGGCCCCGATAACAATTCCGTAGAGCACATGCGTTACCGCGCTATACGTTTCGAGGCCAAAGACGCGCATGGCGTTCTCCCTTAGACGTAGCCGACCCGACCCGCCTGAAGCACGGTGAAGTATACCGGGCCCCCCGAGATGGAGCCAACGGTGACGCGAACGGCGGTGATCGGCAGGCTATACGAGGCCCCCTTGGACGAGGTAACGGTGCCGTAGGTGGCATCCGCCACCCATACGGGGGTTACGCTCGTGTCCTGCACGTCATCGATAGTCGTGTGGACCGTCAGCGAGGCCGTGGTTCCGCCGGGGATTTCGATATACGAGTTAACCGAAAACGGCGAGATGTACGGATCAAGCAGGATATAGTCCTGCGCGCCCGTGGCGGTGGCCGGAATAGTCTGGCGGATAGACCTCATTTTCGCAGCCCTTTCAACGTCTCCGCAAGCCGAGCCTGCTTCGCGAGTTTAGGGTTGTCCGACTTCTCGGCGGCCTTGATCTTCTTTTCAGGGATCTTCTCCCCTTCGGGAACACCAAGGGATCGGTGGAGGCCACCCTTGTTTTCGGTCGCCCCCGTAATCCAACCGCCGTCTTTCCGCTTAGGCCGATCCAGCCGCCCTTTGGGGGACCGGCCCGGAATACGTTCCAGCGTAGCGAACCTCGGCGACTTATCCACCTTGCCGCCGAAAGCGCGGGCCAAGGCGGGGGCGAATGTCGTATCCCCGCTCTCGGCTTCCTTGATCACAGCCGGGTTGCCCCGTTTTTTCGGGATTGAGTACGGGTCAACCTTTTTACTATAGTCGGTCATCGTGATCTCCGTCAGCCGCCGTACTGCGTAACCCCGAAAAGACCCGTGGCGCCTGCGGCAATGTTAGCCGGCTTCGGGGTGATGAACATCTGCACCCGCGAGGTGCCGAGCGTACCGCCCGAAAAGACGTAAGTGCCGCGAACATCGCCCGTGGTAGCCGTGGCGGTGGTCGCATCGGCAGCGACGAACGTGCCGTTGGACTGTACGGCGTTGTTCCAGAAGATGTACACGTCGCCCAGGGTGTCCGCGCGAAGCGGGAGGCCAAATACGCTGCCGATACCAGCCGACACGGTGGCCGGCCCCGCAGCGAGCGTGCCCGCAGGGGTAATGCTGGCGACGTATTTGAATGCCTTCTTGCCAACGGCGGTGCCGGCATTTACGCCGGTGATAGTTTCCACCAGAGGCGCGCCGTAGATGTCATAACCAGCGACAGTGAACGTGGCGCCGGTATCATCCGCAGAAGAAGTGATGGTGACATTACGGGCAACCAACGTGGCCGGGTTATACAGGTTGATCGTGCCATCCTGACCCATGGCGGTAGCGGAGGCGCTACCGTCAATCGCCAGAAGGCCCGTCGCCAGAACCCCGGTGTTCAGATTACGGACAGATGCGCCTACGGTAATGCCGGAACCGGAAGACGAGACCAGCGTCATGGGCGTGCCAGCGGTCTGAACAGCAGCAGCGGCCAGCACAGCCGCGCCGGTCGCAACGGGTACAGCGTCCAAAACAGGGATCTGTGTCACGCCGTAAAAGCCATAAGCCTTAGCCAACGGGGACGAGCCGGGCACATACGGACGGCGAGGGTCCATAAGGCCAACGCCCTGATCGAAGAGGGAGGAACCCCTTTGCGGGTTGGAATCGCCGTAGCTGGATTTTCCAAAGGCCACCAACGGGCCCTGATGCGCGGTAACCGACATTTTATGATCTCCAATCAGGCCGAGATACAGTTCCTTGAAAAACGATACCACCCGGCGAGGCGTCTAGCAAAAGAAAAGGCGCCCGAAAGCGCCTTTTCCAATAGATGAGGTCCACTAACCGACGATCAGGAGGTGGGGGCCGAACCCCAGACCGCGCGCCAGTCATTGTACGAGAAGCTGTAACGCTCCGTGCCAAGGACCAGAAGGTTTTGCGTGGTGAAGTCAACGTCCATGGAAGTTTCGTACCTCCGGCGCTCGTAATGGATGAGGCCCGGCAGGTTGGTCTTTACAAACCAGGTGGAACCCGAGGTCAGGTAGTGGTTAACCACGTAACCCTCCGGAAGGCCGCCCGCGACCGACCGGATAGCGTTCACGTCGTTATCACCCGTACCCGGACGAAGTTCCGTCTTGGTAAGACGGACTGCCACCGCTTCCAGCGCCGGGGGGACGACCAGAAGACGGGGCTTCGCCGCGATCAGAAGACCGGCGTTGTCCCGGAAAGTGGAACCGATAACGGTCTGCGCGTTGATCAGCGAAGACTCGTTAAGCTCAACCTGCACCGTCGGGGTGTTGGCGAGGGTCATACCGTCAATCGGGTGCGCCGTCGAGAACAGCGCCACGCCGTCACCACCGATACGGGGATCGTAGGTCCAGCCGCTGTTCAGGACGTTAGCGGCATAGATTTCCTTCGCCTGGGCGAACGACTCGTTCAGGTTCAGAACCGACGGGTTGAACTGCGACTTGTAGAGGTTGTCCTCGATGGTGCGGCGAGTAACCGCAAAACCGAGCGCAATCTCGATATGCTGCGCGGTGTACATGAACCGCTCGCCAGCATTGTTGTCAAACGAAGCCGCCTGACCATCACCCTTGAGCTTCGGAAGCGAAAGGAAGCGCATCGAGGTTGTACGCTCGAACGCCATCTTCGACTGCTGCGTGGTGAAGAGCTTGGTGTACTCGACAGGGTTAAGGGCATACTTGCCCGTAACGGCGGCGAGGCCCGGCAGAAGCTCGTTTTTAATTGCGGTAAGATTGATAGCCATTTCTCAGTCTCCCGCTTAGATGCCGGCAAGCTGCTTGAAGAACTGGTTGTTGAACACGACCTCGACCTGATTGTAGGCCGCAGTGTGATCCGTCCCCGGTCCAACGCCAGTCGCCAAACCGTACACCCGGAAAGGAAGCGTGGTCGTGGTGGCGGTGCCAACGTTGTCAACCGACGCGGTGGAAAGGCCGGTAGTCGTGTTACCCGAACCAGCGGTGAACTGCACGCCGGCGCCAATGTCAGCGAAGCCAATGGGGCCCGTGGTCGCCTGCGCAAGGAAAATGACGCTCGGATCATCGATGATCACGGCGTTGACGTCCTGCGAGGTACCAGAACCAGGCCAATAGGGGCTGTACTGCGGGTAACCGGTTACGGTGTTCTGGTACACACAACCCCAGAAGATACCGCGAATGACCGCAGTGCCCGGAGTGGCTTTGGTGATATACCCGGTCGCAAGCTGCGACACGACATCGCCCTTGAAAATGGCGGTCGAGTTGTTGGAGGCAATAGCCCCCGGAACAATGGTCGCGTTCCACGCAGCGCCGTCAAGCCGACGAAGCGGCGTGAAACCGAACGGGGCGTTGAAATTCGCCATGTTTCGGTCCTTACCGTCAGTCGGTCCAGACAAGCGCTGTCAGACCAGAAAAGGTTTGGGTTAAGCGCGTGATAACCCGTAAAGTATGAAGTACATAGGTTAGACTGGTTGTCAAATAAAAAAAAACGCCGCTTTGTTAGAGCGGCGTTTTCGTTTGTGCCAACCGATCATTTCTCCTGGATGAATGCGCAGGTATACCGGATAAAGACAGCCGTCTTTTTCAGGAAACAGAAGCTCATAACCTGCGTTGTGGGTTTTCCCCGGAAAACCACGCACCCGCCGTCCTTGAGCCGTTCCGCTAGGTGCTTCTGCACGGCTTCCACCGCCGATTCTGCGGTCTCTCCGGCCAAGGCGATAGCCATGGTATCGACATCAAGCCACGAAATCGGCTTGGTGCTATCCGCAACAAGGACACCGTTCACGTAATCTTTGTACAGGCCAGGGGGAAGCGTCGTCGGAAGGGTTTCGCTATCAAGGCCCACCCGGCTGTTGTATTCCCGGATAAGCTCTTCGTTTGCAAGGGCCTCGGCCCAATCCTCCGGGGTATCCATATAGCCTTTGGTTCGGCCCGTCGTATAGCTCGATTTGATCCGGGCCCACAACTCGTCTTCAAGTAGGCGAGGGGAGTACACCCACGTATCGCGAACAGGTGCTCCCCCGGTCTGTGCCTGGAAAAACTTGGGGTCAACGCCAAGCATATCCTTCAGATACTCTTCAACGGGCATGGTTTTTTCATCATGGGTCATGCCATTATTCCGGAATATCGTCAAAGGACGTGCGAACCCTTGCCACAGTGCGTTCAAGGGTGCCCGAAGGCGTATCCCCAAGCCGTGCCTGCTGCGCCTGAATCGGGCGGAAAGCGTCTTCACGCATCTCCTGCATTGCCTCTTCGGTCAAATAGGCCGGGCGCTCCATGAGAACCAGGTCACCGCGCTCGATGCAGCCCGTGTGGCCCTCCGGCATCATGTGAGGAAGCCGGCTGACCGGGACTTCCGTCCAGTGGTTCTCTTTCAACCCAAGCATATGTGCGTGATCGGGCTGGCCATATACGGCTTTACGTTTCCACTCATACGACACACCCGGCGGAATAAGCTCCGGGGGAATGTGGTATGCGTCGGTGTTAGCTTTACGCTTGCGGACGAGCCGGGCCTCTCCCTCACGGGGACCGAGACGGGGTTCGGAACGAGGATTGGTTCGGGTCATACCTTTGTCTCCTTAAAACAGGGGTTCCATGTCGCCGCTTTTGACAAGGGCGTCATGGTGTTTGATCCAGTCTTTCAGTTCAACGCCCTGCTCGCGGGCGAGGCTTACGATACGCGCAGGGACATGGCGCTTCCCGGCGGGGGCCGTCTTCGTAGGAGCAGACCGGGACACAGGGGCCGCGACCGGCGCCGCCTTACGCGGCTTCGGCTCCTCCTGCTCCGTGGGAACAAGACCAACCGACCGCTCAATGAAAGCGAAATATTCCTCGGAGCCGGGGTCAACGCCTTCGCTGATCGCGCTGAAATGCGCAGACATGGCCTTGGCGGCCTTCTGGCGGTCCTTCACATACTCCGGGTGCGCCCGAAGCCATTGCTTGGTCCGATCATCATAATTCGATATGGCCGTTTCAAACGGGTCCACCGCCGGCTGGACCGGGGCTACCGGGCGCTGCACTTGCGCCGTATTAAGCTGCGTCAGGTAGGCTTCCGCCTGATACAGGCGGCGGTTAAGCTCCTGCGCTTTCTTGAAGTCGCCTTCTTCCATGGCGACGCGCGCGGCTTCGCTAAGGCGATCCGCCTCCGCTTTGAGCCCGGCCTTTGCCTGCTCAACGGCTACCGATTGCGAGTTGGCCGCCTCTTCCTGGTAGCGGCGCGCAGCGGCTTCCCGTTCTTGCGCGCGGGCTTCCGCAGCCAACCGGGCGGCTTCCTTGGCGTCATTCAGGCGGCGTAGTTCTTCGATATGTCGGCGAAGGTCGTTAGCCCCTTCAACGGATTCTTTGGTAATGAGTTTATCGGCTTCATCCTTGCCCTGCACCGGCTCTTCGGCGCCTTCCTCTTCGACGATGAACTCATCTTCCGAAGAATCTTCGATTTCCAAAACCTGTTCCGTCATTGCCTGATCTCCTTCGCGGCCTCGACCGCCATTTCCAAGAAATCTTTGTGGACCTTGCTGACGACGCACCTCCGAGTGTCCATCCGTTCCAGGTCCGACAGTCTGGCCTTCGCCGTCGCAAGGAAATTCGGGTCAATCCCGACCTGCCGGGTAAACAACGCCAAAGCGTTGCTTCCGTCCCCCCGACCGAGCATCCGGCTTTCGTAAGCCATTGCCAGGATATTGCCCATCTGAACAGCCGCCGGGGTCATCGGATAAGATCCGGCGAAGCGACGCGCAATTTGACATGCGAATCTTCAAGAAGGCGGCAGTGAACCCCGTTGATTTCCAGCGGGAACCCGTCCGAGAAGCGATAAGTGACCCAATCACCCACTTCGACGGACATACCGTGAAACTGGATATTGCCTTCATCGACAAAGGCCGCCGGGCCTTTCTTCAGAACCAGCCCAACCTTGCCTTGGTATTCGTCCTCCTTACGTGTCGAATCCGCGAGGTACAACCCGCTCTTGGTCTTCTCGGGGCGCTTGTACGTCGCCACCAGAACCTGGTTATGGAACACATCAATCGCGCCAAGATCCCCGATCTTGGATTTGAGTTCCTCGCGGGGATCGTCCTCATGCAGCATCGCCACAGCAACCATATTCAACCTCCTTCGATTTCCTTGGCTACTTCGCCCGCGTAATCCGATAACTTTTTCAAGGCGTATACCTGCCCGCAAAGATATCGGTAATGCGCGTAGTCTTCCGTCCCTTGCATGACGGATTTCGTTAGCTCTGCAATCCGTTCATCTACAACGGCGAAGAGCTTTTGCAAGAACAAATCGGCGTACATCAATGGACGCTCCCTGAGGGTAGCCCGCTGGAAGACCCTACGTTCAATTCGTACAAAGTCCCATCCGTACCGGCCATACCGAAAAGCTGAACCGAGACGATTTCGTTTTCACGCCCCGGCGCCAGAAGCTGGACATCGGCGTAATACGCGCCTTCCTCCCCCTCAAACTCATATAATGCAACGATTCGGCCTTTGAAGACCTCGCCGCTTTCATCGCAAAAATCCCATTCTTCCCCGAGGGAAACCCGATCAGGCGCCATCCCCATATTCTGCTCCTATCGCTTCGTCTTCCATGAACTGCTTCAACTTTTCCATCGCGCCCGGTGAAATGTTCTTAAGCCGGGCGCCATCCCTATACCATACTATTACCGCGTAGGCGTCAACGTCTCCCTCAATTCCGAAGAGAATGTCCTCCGCCACTGATTGGAAAGCGCCGCCCTGTAAAGGGCGGCGCTTCTTCGGGAATACACTAACCTTTGCGGGCATAGTATTTGGCCTGATTTAGCCGGCCAACACCGCTATCGACGCCGGCTTTTCCGTTCGGGGCCACACCGCCGCCCGTGGCCTTGCCACCCAGAAGCTCAAGACCGCGAATGCCCAAAGGGATCGCTTTGAGAATACCATTGGCGTCCCCGCCGAACTTCTTCCCCTCTCGTTTCTTCTCGACGCCCTTCTTTTCGTCGCGGGCTTTGTCGGAAACCTTGCCACCGCTCTTGCGAACTTCGCCAAGGCGGCTATCCCACGTACCCTTGGAACCGCCCTTTACCCGCTGTCCGAGTTCTTCGGTGGACAGTTCAGCCGGGTCAAGACGTTTCGGAACAGCCTTGCCGACCGGGGTGCCGTTCGGGTGCCCCTGAGGGTAGTTCGATGCGCCGCCCCAAGCCCGCTTGGCCCGCCCGCCATCCTTGCGTAGATTGAGCGATGGAGTGGCGGACTCTTCCTTGAACGCCTTCCAATAGGAAGACCGCTCTTCCGGGCTCATGGCCTCGATCTGCTTCACGAAATCGTCGCTCGCCCGGTCGTCCGGGGTCCGCTGGTCAACAGTGCCACCAGACGCGCGTTTGGCCCGGCCACCACACTTCAGCCCCTTGGTCTGGTCGCCACCCATCGGGTTCGACTGCCCCTTGGGCGCGGGGTTGGGTTCCCGTTCCTCGATGAGCCCGCGCGTAAGGTCACCCTCAGACCGCGAAGTCTTGTCCGCCTTCCCGCCCGCAGCGCGGGCCACACGGCCCCCGTCTCGCCGGGCCAGCAGCGGCGGGGGGCCGCCCATCGGAGCCGGCATCGGAGGCTTCGGAGCCGGGGGCATACCACCCGGCATACCACCCGGAGCGCCGCTCATGGGAGGAGCCATCGGCGCCGGCATCGGGGGCGCCGGGGGGTTTGGGGGAAACGGCATGTTCGGTGCGGGCTTGACGCCCGTCTCGATAACGATAGTGATATCGGGCTTCCCGCTCTTCTTGCCGCGTTTCTTCTTGTCGAGGCGTTCCAGCGGGGCCGAGCCATCGATATCGTCGTCCATGACGCCTCCGCCTGACGCGAACGCCGTCGGCTTCTTTCCGGGGTGCATAATCCGTTCATGCTTGTGAACAGCGCCCGCCGGGGTAACCTTACCCCCATCAGCGCGGCCCGTGAGCGTCTTCAGAAGGCTCTTCCGGTTGCCCTGCGACAAGTAATCCGACATGATCAAACTCCGCCATTTCGAGGGCCAATCATGCCGCCCTGCGCGTTGCGAATACTGTTCTCGACGCCCCGAAGAACATCTTTCTGGGCATTAATCTGCGCCACTTCCCGCTTAATTGCAACTTCGTTGGCCCACCCGACGGTTTCCGCCGCAAGACGCTGCCGGTCAAGGTTAACCCGTTCCGCATCTCTCTGCGCGTCAATTTCAAGCTCTCTGGCCTTAAGCTCAAGTTCAAGCTGTGCCAGTTGGGCTTCGATCTGCTGCTTCTGCGCCTTAAGCTGGACCTCTTGGGCACGGATCGGGTCCACCATGGGCTGCGGCGGGGGCTTCGGCGGGGCGTACAGCGATTCCACGTCTGCGATGCCCATCATGTACAGAATCCGGGTCGTAACCTTCTTCTGGTCAAAAAGGCCAGGATTCTGCGTCACCAAAGCCTGCAAAGCCGTGGCCTTCATGACCCTGTGAGTGTGCGATGGCGTGTTAGGGTCCGCGCAAGGCACCAGATCATAGTCCTTGAGCGCCATAAGGATCATTTCCCGTTGATCCGGGCTGTCCTCGCCACTCCGATACCGGAACAAAGCCTCCGGGTCTCGCAGAAATTCCCGCTTCAATAGGGCAAACTCTGCCGCCTGCGCCGCGTGAAGCCGCTTATGTACGGCATCCATGACCTTGGATGCCTGCTCGATCATCGCGAGCGTGGTGCCCACCGGAACATCGGCCCGGCCTTCGCCTACAGCGAGTTCCGACGTGTTCCCGACGCGCTGACCCGTCTCCGCAATGCTCTGGATCAGCCCCAATGTCGCCGGCGAAGGGTCTTTGTAGGGCAGCGGCATGACCACGGCCCCGATAGGCTTCTCACCCGTCTGAATTCGCTGGCCCTGGCCCGGCGCAAGGCGAAAATCGCTCGTTTGCTGCCGCCCCATGGCCTCGGAATACAGAAAAGACGGGAAACTGGCGAACATCCCGGCGTCCAGCATCTCCCGCCAGCCCGCCGTAAGCGCCTGATTGGTGTTTCCGAGGATATGGAGAAGCCCGATACCGTAAAACCCGATGGCATCGACGTAAACATACCGGACAAAGTGCGTTTCCGGCAGTTTCATGTCGTCTTTTTCGGACCAATTGCGCCGAATGGACAGAATTTGCCGGGAATCGCGCTCCAATGTCACGATATACGGCAGTTCCAGCCCGGTTTTCTCGTCATCTTCGTTGACGTGCTCGAAGCCGGGAAGGTCCAACTCGCAATAGCACTCATAAATCGTGTAATCCACGTCCTCAATGTTGGTGGAATACGCGATTATGCCCTCGATGCCGCGCTTCGTTTGTTCCAGAATGTCCGTTTCGTCCGTCGGAACACCAAGATCAATGTCCCGATAGGCCCCAAGAAGCTGCATCCGGCGCAAGGTTGAAGGCTTCATCACGCTTCTGTGCGTGATGCGCTTCGCCGTTGACAGGGAAGTGGCCGTATTGTTGACGATCAAATCGTCTGCATCGACAGTCAAGGATACAGGCCGGCGCAAAATCGGATCATTGTAGACCTTTTTGAAGCTGCTGCCGCCCATGCCGACATCGAACAGCATCTTGTCCGTGTCGGGGTAGTACTCCACGGCCACCGAGGTAAGGTAATGATTCAGGTATTTTTCCAACGCGGACGCCATAACGTCTTGCTCGTTGGTCCCGACGCCATCATTCCGCACCTTGACGGGGCCGTTAGCCGGCAAAAGCTCGCCACGGGCGTTCGCCTGAAACCGAAGCACGGCTTCCAGCAAGAGCGGATGCCTGACGGTACTCATGCCCTCAAGAGGGGCTGACCCGGGACCGGTATCCCCGCGCGGATCTTCCAGCTTGAGCCCGAGCATTTCCAGCCCGCGAGCCCGCGTCTGTAGCCATTCCTGACGCGAGGCATCGTCATCCGCGATCCCGGCAAGCAGGTCTTCCGCCACCATGGCCAGATCGTAATCCGACATGAACAGCGCAAGGTTGGCTTCGTGGTCTTCCGCGCCTTCCATATCCCGCGTGCTGCCGATGGTAATCGTAACCGAGCCGTCCTCGTTCTCGATTTCGAGCCCCATGGCCTCAAGTTCGTCTTCGGCGTCCTCTTCAAGGAAAACGTCGCTGACGATCTCGTCAGGCTTCGGCGCTTCTGCGGAGATGGTAAACGGGTCCATGACTTCACCTTAGCAAGGGTACAAGGCCCCGCGTCTCACCGGGCGGCGCACTTCATCTTCAATGGCACTATACGCTTCTTCCTTACGAACGAGAACACCGGATTTCCGCAGGTACGAAAGCGCCATTGACACGGCGTCAACAAGATCGTCATGCTTTCCCTTCGGGAACGTGCTCATTTGGTCGATAACGGCCTCGGCCCACCGCTTGTTCGGCGCGTAGACCAGCCCGTCATAGAAGAAATGCGAGATGGCGTGGACACGGGAAACCTTATCGCCCTTCGGGTTATCCATGCGGATGCCATACGGGCTATCCACAAACAGCCGCCGAAGTTCCTGTTCAACGCTCAACCCGCTGGCCTTGGCCTCGATTAACAGGTCATTCACCTTGAACCGCCTGCAATCAGCGTCAACGCGCTTGACCAGATCGTGAAGCGCCAACCGATCCTGCCACGCCATGATCAGCATTACGCGTGGCTTGCTGACGGAAACGTTATATCCCGCGTGACGTTCCTCTTCATGGAACACGCCCCAGATGTTAAAGCCACTGTAGTCGTTTTCCTGTTTTTCCGTATATGCCGGATCCAGCGTCGCCACGACATAGCTGAAACGCGGGTAGGTGTTTTCCCTGCCCGGAGGCGCGATATCCTCCCACGCGCCCCACCATTCGCGCTTGATGATACCGCCGCCGCGCGGCGAAGGCGCCTGCTGAAGTTGCCCTGCGGCGGCGTATGGGCCAAGCTCCCGTTCAAGTCTAGCTACATAGTCATCGCTGTACTGCTCCGGCCACGCAAGTTCACCGTCCGCCGTTCGCGGGTCTACCCACCCAATGCTCGTAACGCAGCGCCGATCCGGGTCGAACTTCATAGGAATACAAAGATGCGTGTAGTTCATGTCCTTCGACAGGATATACCCGCTGACGTCTTCCTCATGGGTCCGCTGCTGAATGACGATGATCACCGATTCTTTCGGTGAGTTGATACGTGTCGGAATGACCTCCGAGAACCATTGCAGCGTCGATTGGCGAACGGCCTGCGATTCCGCTTCCTTGACCGAGTTAGGGTCGTCGATCAATACACGGTCGCCGCGTTCACCTGTGCCAACGCCGCTGATTGAAGTCGCCATCTTCCACCCGGTCGCCTCGTTACCGACCTTGGTCTTGGAACTCTGGTACGAGTTCATGATCACCCGGTCGCCCCAACGCTTCTGATAAAGCTCCGAGTTCACGATCAAACGGAACTTCTCGTTATCTCGAATGGTTAGCGTTTCCGCGTAGCTGGCGCATAGATACCGCATCGTCGGCATATTCTGAGGACCCCATTCCCATGCAGGCCAGAACACGTTCAACGTCAGCGATTTCATGAATCCCGGCGGGACGTTAACCAGAAGACGTTTGACCTCCCCCCGTGTCACGGCTTCCAGGTGTTCGCACAAGGCTTCAATGTGCCACCCGCCCACAAAACTGCGTCCTGGCTCGATGATATGCCAGAACTGCTTGATGAACTCATACAGCGACCGCTCCGCAAGGCGTTTTTCCAGTTCTTCCTTCAGCTTCCGGGCGCGCATGGCCCGCTCTTCGAGTTCCCTTCTGGTCATGCGTAAGGAAGCCTTTGAAAGACATACGTCGTGTATGGCTGCGAAAGCTGGAAATCGCTCGCCAACGATGACATTCGATTGGATTCCGATATCTGATATTCACTCGGGGGGTACCCCGGAATAAACGCACACGGCTGCGCCGGATCTTCGATAACGCAGCCATTCCTTGTTCCGGAAAGCGAAAGCTGCCCGTACACGGACACGATCACCGTACTCAACGTGGCGTTGACACATCGGGCCGGGGGTCCATAGAGGTTATCCGCCGTCGCCAGAAAAAGTTCTCCGGCTTCGGAATCCGGTACGCCGATATCCGTGTTCGTGATAACGGCGCCCCACGCGGACGAACAGACGCCTTCCGCCAGCACACGGTAATAGCCAGACGGGTATGTGGCGTCATAAGGTGGCGTTTCTGTTTCCCCAAGAAACAGGCTCACGCAAGCATCAATGCACGCCTGCCTCGTCTGGAACCAGCGCGTCAACGGCACCATAGGCGGTACGCCATCAGCCGCCACACTGGTCTGCGGAGACGCCGCCATCAACTTCCACGGATACTGCAGCGCCATGCCCCGCTCCCTTACGCGATGTTGATCCGGTCCCATGGTGCCGGCAGATACACGCCCGCGCACACGTCAGCGGGGTCAACCGGCTCCACGTTCGGCGGCTGAACCACTTCAACCGGCAGCGTTACGACCTCCTTGTCGCCATTCGTATAGGTCACGACGACAACGATAATGACCACCTCTTCAGTCCACCAGGGCCACTCGATGATCCACGTCACCTCGTCATCGGTAACTTCAACTTCGTCAACCATGCCCGTTCCGCCAGTTCCCGGCGTAACCGTGGCACTGGCAATCGTTCGCCCGACACCGGACGCAAAGACCATGCGATACCGGAACCGCTCTGCCAGCGAAACCGGCGTCAACGGCGGGGCATAAATCACCGCCATTTCGCATTCGGCAAACTGCTCGTAGGTATTCCCGGCATTCGTTACCACGATACACTGGATCGTGTACCGGTTGCCCAAGGCATTCGTCCCCACGCTCCAATCGAACTGTTGCGACGTGCCTGTAGCCGTAAACGTCGGGGCGCCGGAAACATGATACTCCGGGTTCGGGTCAGAGCCACTGCGCAGGTAGGCGTTCCACTCCGCGCTGATTATCTCTTCGCCCGGCACCAGAATAGCCGAAAAGTCCAGACTGAATGTCTGGACTTCCGAGATATCGCACGGGGGGAAATCCTGCCCGACATAGCTCATGAACGTTTACCTCCGGGCAGCCGCAGCGGCGGGCGCGCGTATTCGCCGCCCCGGTACCCGCTTACAAGCCAAGGTTCAATAGACACCGACCTCATGGGTCCGTAGACCCAAAAGGCCGCACGGGGCGTTTCCGCAAGAGGCAAGAAAATCCGCCGAAACGGATACCTGCGTTTCTCCGGTACCATATCGTTCCAGCGTATCACCGTTTTGCCCCCGGCTTCCCGCCCCACGAAACCGCGCTCGGCATGGCGTCGAAAGCGCGGTCGGACGCCGCTACTGCGGTTTCAGGTTCATCCTGCAAACGCATCATCATTTCGAGAAACCGAGCCCATTGCTTCTGCGAAGGCGGCCCCTCCACGTTTTCAACAAAGCCGGCGGCCCACGCCTTGAACTCGGACACCTTCATTTCCTCCTCCATCAGCTTTCAGCGAATTCTTCCAGATCCGCCAACAGATCATATTCCAGATCTTCGGCGTCGTCCTTAACTTCCGTCCCTTCCAGTTTCCCTGTAAGCGCCTCGATCTCCGCGATCAGTTCATCATCAGAAAGCCGCTTGACTTCCATGCCGACGCGATCACTGACGCCGCCCTCCTGCACAATCCGCAGTTTCGTGATGTCCAGCAACACCTTGGCAAAGGTGCCAAGCGCCTTGGTGTCCGTTGACAGAACACGCTCGTTGGTGTTCTCCACGGCCCAGGCCAACTTGGCCCAACCCTTGGCCTCGATCTCCACCATCTGTTCCATTATCGGACGTATGATGGCGCCCTTGACCTCTGTCACCTCATTCGCAACCTGGTTGTGCAAGGTTTCGTCGAACTGTTCGGCACGGCGCTTCCAGTCCGATTGCTTCATCCAGTACAGGATGTCCTTGTCCGAGGTTTCCGTGAGATACCGCTCACGGACAACCTTGACCAGCGTATTCCCGTCCCGCTGCTCAGGCGGCAGGGAACACCAGATCGAGAAGATCTCGGCCCGTGTACCCTTTATCCTCGTCCGCGTAGGGCGCCTCATTCATCAAAATCCCCGATATGGCCGGGGGCAATCGAATCCTTCGGGTTTGCCTCATACGCTTCGATCTGCTCGATCAGCGCATCAATCCGCTCCACAGCGCCCGGCTGATGGCTCTTCCACAACCAGGACACTTCCCGCAGGGCAGCGATGTATTCCCGGTCATTCTCGATCATGTTCGCACCAGAACCGGCAACGTGAACCGGCGGGGCGGGGCCGTCAGGGTATAAACCTTAGTCACGGTTGGCATCACGGAACTCCGGTCGAGGGCTCAAACGAAACGTCTGCATCGTCTGCCCGTATTTGTTCATAACGTAGAACGTGCCCTCGGTGAACACATCGTAATCGTCTTCATCCTCAGAATAGTACGCCGTCACCGTGGGGGACCCATGCTCTGATGCACGGGAATATTCGGCTTCCAGGATAGCCATGATGCGGCAGGTGCCATCAGGCATCACATGCTTCAGCGTAAGGTCCATTTGCTTATCTCCATATACTCGTGCCGAGGATCGTAGCACGTTCGGCCAACGAAAATCAAGATATAGCCGGGGCTCGTGGAGGGACCCGGTTTCCGTGGAAAAATTCAACCTGAAAAGGGGTGGGGGTGGCTTCCGGAAGGCGTCCAACTTTTTTCGTTTGAACGGTTGGCTAACCG
>Ga0209066_10000844_pt1 | contig 43323 bp, 70 predicted proteins | sample All_14_2_FD_187198 | JGI IMG/M metagenome (GOLD analysis project Ga0209066, IMG submission 187198) | Freshwater microbial communities in response to fracking from Pennsylvania, USA - Allegheny Zone_MetaG_DW_15 (SPAdes) (version 2) ... | reverse complement strand
TCTTGCTGCTCGATGGGCATCAATCAAAAATACTAGCGGTAGAGGTCAATATGATGGCGATGGCATAAACATGGCATCCCATGGTAGCACTGCTGAGATTCAGAGAGCTATCCAACAAGGCGCAGCACAAGCGCAAGGCATGGTTCAGCAAAGCGCTACACCAAGAAAGCTTTATAACAGCAAAGGCTTGCAATCTGATATGCAAAGCCGTTCCGTTGATGTGAAGATGGGCGACTTAAATATATATACAACAGCTTCGAGCGTGTCGGGTATTACTTCCGATGCAATGCGTGGAGTTGAGGCAAGCCTGAACAATCTTGGTACAAGTATGGCGTAGGGTGTATATTTAATGTGTGATTGTGGACAGTGAACGCAATCACGCCAAATATTCACCAAAACACCCCATATAAGAAATACTGATTATCTTTTTAAAAAAACTATTGTTATTATTGTTTTGTGGCCAGGGTAGCTCCTGAAAAGCGTAGCACAGCGTGAAGCCACACTCTTATTATGTGCAAACAAAGGTGCAATGTTATGTTTAATTTAAGCGAAGAAAACAAACAAAAGTTAGCAAAAGTCGCTATAGATAAAATCGAGTTCGATAAGGAACAAGAGAGAACAAAAGAAGCGAGACTGCTTGCTTCAAGCAAACTACTAAGTGAAAATATTGAGGAGCTACAATTCCAAGTTGAAAGGCAGATAATTGAGTTTGGTAGTTTTAGTTTAGATCCCTTTGCTTGTGCTGTATTAACAAGAAAATTATCTAATGAGGAATTAAAACTTATCCGCATTGAAGATGGGTATATTCATATTGATAATAAGAAAAAATTGGAGCAAAAGAGTCAGGGTGGGATTATCCGTGAGATATATAGCAAGATTGATTATGAGCTTCAATATCAATTCAAAGAGGACTTGAGAAATTATCTTAGATTAAATGGGTATAAGAAAGAAGGATCACTTTATTCGCGCGGATCATTTGTTATGGCAGGTGAAAAACAAAGTGAAGCCCTATCCGATAGTAGTAATTATGACAAATTTGCGAAGATTGGGTTTATCTCCTTCATCATTATTTTACTGATAATATCAATTTTATCCTTTAACTGCTAAGAATGCTAAACTAAGCCCTATCGATGATGGGGCTTTTTTTATGAACAGAAAAAAACTAAGGGTGACGATCACCCTAAATGGAAACAATCAGAACGGTGAGCAGAAAGTATTTGAAAGTGAATACAATCAAATCTCATCGTCTGAGCTTCGCATATCATGCACCATTGTTTCAGGCAACGGAGCGCTCTCGCCTACCGCTAAAATACAAGTCTATGGCTTATCACTCACTAAAATGCTTGCATTGTTCCGTGTGCAATGGAATACGCTAGATGCAATGCTGAATGAGGTTGCAATCGAAGCGGGTGAAGAAGGTAAGCCGTTCGAGCTTATCTATAAAGGCAATATCACGACGGCAACAATCAACATGGATTCCGCGCCCGATCCGTTTCTTGATATTGATAGCGTTGTCGGATTAGTCGAGCAAATGAAGCCTGCCGAACCTTTGGCAATCATTAATGAAGTGGATGTTGCTGAGGTGATTAGAATTATCACTGAAACAAGAATGGAATATGAATTTGAGAACAATGGTGTTTCTCATATCATCCCTGACGGCTTCATGTCTGAGGGTGCGAATTTAGAAACAATACGCCAACTAGCGCATGACTATGATTTCGACTTGTATATTGAGCACAAGTTGATTGCCATTGCGCCACGAAACACTAAGCGCCAAATACCAATACCGCAAATCCGACCTACTAGCGGTCTTGAGGGATACCCTACCCCCGACATTAAAGGTATATCGTTTAAATGCTTCTATAATCCCCTAGTTCGCTTTGGTGGAAACTTAGAGGTGAAAGATAGTATCATTGAAGTCTGTAATGGTGTATGGCGCGTGTACGGCTTGAAAACCATTCTTGAAAGTGGCGTACCAAATGGGCGCTGGTCTATGGAAGTTAATGCAACTTGGGCGAACAGTACCGATGCCGTTAGAAAATGATCAACAGACGACAAACTATAGAGCATCCCAAAGCGTAGGCGGTGCTGCTGAATTTGAAGCTATTGTACGCTCACTGATGGGTAAGAATCATACCCTAATGCTAGGTGAGGTCATGGCTGTCACTCAAGAAGCAAGTAGCACGGCTGCGGTCGGGTATCTGTCTGTCCGTCCGATGGTTTTCATGGTGGATGGCTCAAATAACAACTACGACCGTGCAACGATAAACAATGTGCCTTTCTTTCGATTACAGGCAGGCGGTAATGCAGTAATCCTAAACCCAAAGGTTGGTGATATTGGCTTGATTGCCTACTGTGAGCGCGACATTTCGATGGTGAAGCGCAACAAGAAACAAGCAGCACCAAACTCACGCAGACAATTTAATATTAATGATGCGGTGTATCTTGGCGGAATGTTGAACAGCGCGCCTACGCAATATATTCAGTTTCTTGATAGCGGGATGAATATCAAGACGACTGGCAATGTGAACATTAACGGCTTAACTATTGCGCCTAGTGGTGTTTTAACGCTTGCAAATGGTGTTGTGGTAGATACACACATTCACGACCAAGCAAACGACAGCGCAGGCAATACAGAGCAACCAGTGGGGATTCCAAGAAATGGCTAATACTCTTTTTTTACTCCCTAATACTTGGGATTTGACATTGGATTCAAGCGGAAACATTGCCATTGCCAGTGATGTCTACCAACAAGCGCAAGACATTGCATCGGCTTGTCGTGTATTCCGTGGTGATATGTATTTCAATAAAAATGATGGTATCCCCTACTCAGAGTCTATTTTAGGGAAATCATCCTACCCGCTTGGCTTGTATCAGTCAGAGTTAAGGCAAGCCGCACTATCTGTCGATGGTGTGATTAGTGCTAATATAACATTCAATAAAATTGAAAATCGGGTGCTTAGTGGCATGATTAAATTTACAAATGATCAAGACCAAACAGGAGTTGTAAGTTTATGATTCCTGATATTGAAATTACCGAAAATGGCATTATAGCGCCCACAACGGATGAAGTGCTTGCGGGTGTATGGGAGATCCTAAAAACCGCTTTTGGCTCAAACCTGAATACAGCAATGAACACCCCACAAGGGCAGTTAGCAACATCGATCACGGCGGTTATTCAAAACGAGCGCAATAAGTGGATTCAGTTAATGAATCAAATCGACCCGCAATACTCTACTGGTATTTGGCAAGATGCTATTGGTGAGCTGTATTTTATTAATCGACAATCTCAAACATATTCAATTGCTGAGATCCGCTTGCATGGTTTGAATGGAACGATTGTCCCTGCTGGATATAGAATCAGCGATGTGGCAGGCAATATTTGGGAAACTACAAGCCAATTGATTATTGATTCAACTGGCTATATTGATGGTTTTGTACAATGCACTGTCGCTGGGCCAATCGAAGCATCCATTGACACAATCACAAATATTCTTGTTGCCTTATCGGGGTTAGACCGTGCGACCAATACAAGCGCTGCAATTGCAGGTGTTAATGCTGAAAGCCCTGAAAACTTCGAGCAACGTAGGCAAGAATCTGTTTCAGCAAATGCTAAATTAACCGACGCTGCTGTGCGTGGTGCTGTAGCTAATTTGCCGAACGTGGTCGATGTTTGGGTTAAGTCAAATCCAACGGATCTCACTGTAAACTTTGGCGTTACCAATTATCCAGTGACTAGAAACACCTTACTTTGTTCTGTGGTCGGTGGTGTTGACTATGATATTGCTTGGCAGATTCTAGTTAAAGGCGGTACTGGTTGCTCGTTCGCGGGTGATACAGAAATCACTGTTTACGACAATGATACCTACCCAGTAGACCCGCCTGACTATAAAGTAAAGTTTCTCCGCCCGACATTAAAAACAGTCAAGTTTAAAATCACGATTGAAGATAAAAACGAAATGTCATTGCAAGATGAAAAGGCGATGAAAAACGCTATTCTTGATGCGCTGAAAACTGGAAAGACCCGCGCACGCATAGGTCAAAAACTTAGAGCTTCCGCTTATGTTTGCCCTGTTGGTAATTCGATTGATTTAAGTCTGCTTGATATTGAGGTTAGCTTTGATGGCATAACATGGGTTAATTTCCTTGAGCTTGGTGTTGATGAATACCCAGTTACTACTGAATTTGATATAGAGATTGTCTAATGTTTGATGTTAAAGATACTTTGATGTCGCAGTATGCAAACAGTCCAGCTATTGTCGGGATTATTAAGGGTATCGCAGATGCGCTAGACCCTGAGTATACCGCAGAAGAATTTTATTCAATGTTGTGGCGTTTAAGCTCCGCAACATCATGGGGCTTGGATATTTGGGGGTGTATTGTCGGGGTAAATCGAAATGTGCAAATGAGCAACCCTGACGCTATTACATTCGGTTTTAAAACCAATCCTATATCTCAGAACTTCACGCCTTTTAACGTAGCCCCATTTAGTGCAGGCGGTGCAAAATTTAACACCTATCGCCTACCCGATAATCTCTATAAAGAGCTAATCATTATTAAGGCCGCTTCAAATATTCTTTATGCTACAGCGCCAAATATTAATAAATATCTTCAGATGATTTTCACTGAAAAAGCTTATTACTACATCACTGGTCACATGACAGCAAAGTATATTTTTGAGTTTGAATTAACGGTATTTCAGCGCTTAATTGTCTATACTTTGAAGTTATTACCTGAGCCGTGCGGTGTGTTAATCTCCTATGAAGAAAAACCAATTGCAGAGGTATTCGGCTTTGACGGTACAGAGTATGAAACATTTGATTACGGAGTATTCATTCAATGAGCAATCCTGAAATTATGTGGTATAAAGCATTTGCTTGGAACGCCACGAATAAAAACACGATACAAGAGCAACGGCAACCATCTCAGGATGTGCAAGATGCCACGCTTAATGATGGCTTTCCGCTTATCACAATGACCCCACAAGATGCGGGTGGTATTGCTCCGAACGGCCAAGATATGAACGGCGCTCTCTATGCGATTAGTTCAAATATGGTTCATCGTCAAAAAGGGTTACGCATTCAATTTGATCCCGCTTACGCTGCGAAAATTGGCGGTTATGATCAAGGCTGTATTCTTGCGTCTAATGACTATACACGTGATTACATTAGCCTTATCCCGAACAATTTAACCGATCCAAATGGTAGCGGGACTGCAGGACGTTGGGCTATTTATTCAGGTGCTGGCTCTATTGCTTCTGCAACTGCGAGTATTGCGGGCATTGTTAAGATTGTTGATAGTTTATCGAGTACCGCAACAGATGCAGCATTAACGGCGGCAAAAGGCAAGGAATTAAGCGATGTTTTAGATATAATCGCCTACTCTCCAATACCGTATTTTGGAAACTCCGCGCCGTCGGGCTTTTTGGCTATGAATGGGCAAGCGATAACGAGCGCGCAATATCCAAAGTTGTTTGCTAGATATGGCTCATCACTTCCCGACCTAAGAGGGTGTTTTATTCGTGGTCTTGGTGGTAATTCTGCCGCAATTGGTGTTGTTCAAGGTGATGCAATCCGAAATATCACAGGCACAACAAATAACACCTACTCAACAGATACAAACCTTGTAACTGGGGCATTTTATAAAACCGCCTCATCTGGTCGAGTTATTGCAGCGGGAACAGGTAGTGCAAGTGGTGAAGGTTTTGACGCATCGCTTGTTGTCCCTACGGCTAACGAAAACCGACCAAAGAACATGGCATTTCTTTATATTGTAAAAGCTGGATGACCACTTAAATTTCATAGGACACTAAAATGCTACAACCTACTAGATTAATTTCTACGCCATTCGCGCAAGAGGGCGAAAAAACCGAAATTCAAAACGTAACAGGCGAGTTTGATAACAGCGCCACTTACAGACTCGGATTTCCCCCGCTTACAATGCAATCCATTCGCTCAGGTGGTAAGCCGCCAAAAGGTACGGACTTTAACGGTGTGCTTTTCGACATCACGGAAAACATTTCTTTTTTGTGTAAAGGTGGGCGCTACCAATACAATGCGGGACTATCAACCTTAATTGGTGGTTATCCTGAAGGCTCAAATTTACTCCTTGATGATAATGTCACTGAGGTTGTGAGCACTGTCGCGGGCAACCAAAACAACCCTAACACGGACATGACGGGTTGGGTTTTAAAGCCAAATAAAACAACTGCTGTAAATGTGGCTGACGCTAGCGGAGAAACGCAGCAACAAGTCAACTATAACGGCGGATCTAAGTGGCATTCTCGCGTTGGCGGGTATAAAGAAAATGAACGTGTCGTTCTAGCTAATGGTGACATTGTAAAAAGCACTGTTAATGGCAATGCGAATGACCCTAATGTGGATATGACAGGGTGGGAGTTGCCACAGGCTCGTGATGTTTTTGACGAAAGCGGATTGAGTCAGCAGGAAATCAACGATAAGCGAAAGAAAAACCCATTCGATTTTGGTGCAGTTGGGGATGGTATAGCTAATGATATTGAAGCTATTAGAGCAACTATTAATGCTAGAGGAGAGATTACATCTGGAATTTTTTACTGTGAATTGAATAGTGATGATGACACTTTAGTTATTCCCGATGGATTTGTCTTAAATTGCTCATCAGATTCAAAATTCATTTACGATTTTTGGGGTAGTCCTTTATTTGCACTCATAGGTAATAATGGTTCTGGCATAAAAGGGCATAATATTGAATATCGCGGTGTTTATGATGCTTCTATTGGTTTAACCACTCGTACTTTTAAATCTTATTCTCGTGCGATTGTTAGACACCGCTATTGTGCGGATATTATAGTATTAGGTGGTAATAATAATTCGATCATTGGCACACATTCTGGGACAAATCCGCAAAACATCGGTGTTTTATTTGAACCTAATGCAGATGGCTCACTTGCTAAAAATAATACTGCTGACATATCTGCGAACTATAGATGTCAAAGCATCGTAAGTTCTGGTCAGATTGGGTTTGATTTCAAAGTAAATCAAGGAGTTTTGGCTACGAATAGCCAAGCACTGTACGGTCCTGCACATGCTATATATGACGTTCAAGAGGTAATATCTAAGGATGGTAAATACACGATCATAGATACTGGTGAATATTCAGACAGTGTTAATATGACAGAGACTCACACGTTATCTTTAAAATATGCTGAGTCTGTTGTCGCAGAAATAAACTCATCACGCTCCGCAGGCCCTTTAAACTTTGCGGGATGTACTGGATGTACATTCAATCTAACTAGCGTTTACGATGGAATTGTAGCAACTGCCTCCGTTGGGCATATTTTTTACACATCTATCAATGGGCGTGTAGAGCCAAGCGATGGGAACACAATTAATGCAAATATTCTATTGACTGGTGCTGCACACAATGGACGTATTTATGATAGTTCTTTTGGCGCATCAGTTGCTCCAATAACTGGCACTGTAGCTAACATATCATTCTTGCGTACAGTAGATGGAACTCATGGCCATGCTTTAAAAATTGGCGATACAGGCGGGGTATTTAATATTACATCCACGCAAAAAGGCGACACCAACAGACCTATCATTGAGTTTAGTGGGGGCAATAGCAATACAGCGAATATCAATGTCATTGAGGGAGGTTCCAGAATTGTATACACCAGTGGTGTGGGCAACGTAGTTAACTTAAAAGGCAACATACCTACGGTACAGTCTAATATACCGACAGCAGGTAATACATCCAATGTGGTTATGCCAAGTTATAAGAACAGATTAACCACATCCCAGGTAACAAATCCTTCTTTCTCGATACAATTGCCGCCTAAGTTTGGGGTTTATTTAGTTTCTTTAAAGTTAGCTACAGCCGACTCAAATCACGCACGAAGTGGGGTGTGGTTAGTGAACCATGACGACTCATCAACTTTTGATTTCGCGTCTTGTCAGTTAATTGGTGTGCAAATAACAAAGGGTGCTGGTGACAGCATCCCAACATCTTTAGACTTAACTGTTAACAGTACGGGTTTGCTGTCTGTAGCTTCTGCAAGCAAGTTAAATTTTTATATCTTGGATTACGGGTTCTTAGCGATAGCTTAATTAGAAGCCCTTTGGGGTTTTCTCGGTAAAAGTGCTATTATCGATAAAACTGATATAGAGCGAACCAATGCAGATTTTTAAAAATTTAGAGGAGCATATTGAGCATATTGCGCTTGTGCTTCTCGTCACAGCACTGAGCATGATTGCCTACTTTCTAACATCACCGCAACCGCCACGAGAACGGACTAAATCCGCTTTCGCAGGCGGTGTTATTGCAGGTGTGTTGTCGTACCCGACATGGGCATTAATCGGCTCAATGACACCATCGGGACATCTTCATGTGGGTTGGCTAACTGTGATCATCTTCATTTACTCGGTTTCAGGGCAGTTCATCCCTGAGTTTTTACAATCGGTAATACCAAAATTGGCTAAAAAGTTATTTAATCGTAGCTATAAAGCCAAGACTGGCGAGGACTTCGAAGATGATCACTAATATTTGCTTGATTGTAATTTTTTTCTGTTTTCTGTTTATGGTAATGAATAGGCGCGTAGATTTAAAATGGTTTGCGAAAGGCTTAATGTGCATCGGTATGCTTGCCATTGTGGGCGTGCTTTCAGTACCGAAGCACCATGATATGATAATGGACGTTCTATTTATTGTTATTGCATTCCTTACAGCATACGGAACGACATTAATTTATAAGAGGGGTAGTTATAAGTGAAGCTAACGAAAGGTGGTTTTGATATTATACGCAAAGCTTTTGGGAAATTATCGGAAAGCCAAGTAAGCGCGTTTAATCATATTGTTTCTGCTATGGATGCGGATAAAAGCATTTCATATCCACAGGGGGCTTATATTCTTGCAACAATCTGGCATGAAACAGCAACCACAATGCAACCAATCGCAGAATATGGAAAAGGAAAAGGGCGAATCTACGGGACATGGTACAAAAATAGTAAAGATCAATTGTACACCTTCAAAGACGGTTCAAAGACTACGGCTTATTTGCAGTCTGATTACCCCCATCTATATTATGGGCGCGGATATGTTCAACTCACTTGGTGGGCTAATTACGACAAAGCATCGGAAAAACTAAAGCACGATTTCTTGAATAACCCCGATGATGTAATGCAGATTGAACACGCGACCAATATTCTATTGTTAGGTATGAAGGAGGGGTGGTTTACTGGGCGAAAACTATCCGACTACATCAATCAATCCAAGAAAGACTACTTAAACGCACGCAGAATCATCAACGGCATGGATAAAGCAAGCTTGATTGCTGGATATGCTGAAACCTTTGAAAAAGCATTACGGAGCTACTAATGAAAAAAATCGAATCAATCGCCTTAAATATCTTTGATGCAGCACAGACTGGATATGAAATTTACATCTCTACTGCGCGCGCCATGGATTCACTAGAAAATAGTGGCATGAGTGGCAAGTCAAAACTTGAATCTGTACTGTCTATGATCAAAGGCATGTTTATCGAAGTATATGAAAACTGGTCTTATTGGTCTGAGATATTGATTAAATTTATCAGCTCGATTAAAGGCATTTATAATTTAGTGAAGTGAGGTTGAAAGTGGAAAATATTTTAGATTTTATGAAAAAGTTTGTAGATGGCCATCGGATTGTCTCCACAGGCGATTTATCTTTAATGCAAATTGCAGAAGCTAAAAAAGAAAATAGATTTTTTGTGGATGAAGAATCTAGTCTTGGGTGGGTTGCTTTACCGTGGGAATTAACCACATACAAGGATAGAGATCGAGAAACAAAATATTTGGTGAAGTGAGATTAATTATGGACAGTTATGGTATTGGTTAAAAAAAGCCCCGTGATGGGGCTTCTTGTTATTTATTTAAATGCTTATCCGCTGCATAAAGTGCATTCTTTGCACCCTGCTTTAACTGATTTAAACCCTTTTGAATCTTTGCATCTGCATAACTCAAAGGTATTAATGATTCAGGCACAGGCGGTTGCTTGCCTGCATTGCGGTACATTTGATCAATGTATTGCTTGTGGGCCATGTCGAGCGCTTCGGCAAATCCAGGATTTTTTAACAGGTCTTTCATTCGCAGTTGCTCTCGATTGATGCGTAAGCAGGATCGGATTCTTTGATGAATACGCCATTCACTAAAACACCTCGTCTTTCTTTAATGTCATCATAAGCGACCTGTACGCATTCTTTTAAGGTTGTTTTGTGGTTACAAGCGATAGCATTCAGCGTATTGATTGATCGCTTAAATAAGCCAATATGAAAGAAATTAGCATTATGTGCATAACCTACTAGCTCGGATAATGTATTATTCAAAATCAATACTAACTCCTTGCTATCACCCTCTGCCCATTGCAAAGCGTCAAAATTCAATTGGGTTAATGAGTGATTAACCTGTTTCGCAATAACCGTTAGCACCACAAAAATATCGCCAATATCGTCGCGACAATCCCGACCTTTCCCGACATTATCAGCTAGTTCGCCAAACTCGCTAAACAACTTCATTGCTTGGTCAATAGGTTTTGATCCTTTGATAATATTGCGGTCGCTTGCCCATTGTTCAATCTTTTGGATTAATTCATTCATTTTCATTTTCCTTAAATGCCACGACATTTCTATCGTGGCGGGTGTTATTTATAGATCAAAAGGGTAAATCGTCCCCATCGTCAGAGTTTTGGCTATTTGCTGGTTGCGCCTGTGGTTTAGGTTGTGCCTGTTGTGGCGCTTGTTGCTGACCACCCTGCGGACTGCCTGCCAAGTTGCAAGAATATGAACGCACCTCCATATATGTCTTGCCGTTATATTCGCGTGTTGATAGTTCGCCCACAACCTGAACCATTTGCCCTTTTTTCAGGTAATCCACAAAGTTTGATTTTGCTTGACCACCCCAAATTGAGACGTTAAACCAATTTGTAGACTTCTTATCACCGAAGCCGACATTTTGAGCCACACTGAATTTTGCAAGCGCCGTACCGTTCACGTCTTTTAACTCAACATCACCGCCAAGTTTTCCTAGAATTGTTACTGTGGTCATTTTATTTCACCTTTAAAGTTCATCGAAAATTTGTTCAGCATAGATTTGTGCTGATTTATACTTTAAGTCAATCAAAGCATTTGTTTTGTCGCACCATTCGACACGATGCGTTTTAATACGTTTTTCAGGCGGTAGCGACTCGACAAAATCCGTGTGTAGGCTTACATCATCAGAAGCGTAAAGCAAGTGCTGTGGGGTCGGCATTAGCGTGTATTTGATTTCCGCATGACTCACTTCTCGCCCATGATGTTTAAGTAGTCGCATATAGCCAATTTGCTGAATATCATAGCCTGCATCTTTCACCGCAGATTCTACTTTCTTTTTGGTTTTCGGCATGGTGAAAAAATCCCACGGACATTTCGTGTCGTAAATCACGCCATTGTAGAAAATATCCCATTCGCCAGTGATAATGCCATCACTTAAGCGCTCAGTGTTTTTGTCTGCGAATATACCCTCATGTTGCATCAAGAAAGTGATTGCATCATCTTCGACAATGTTGCCTTTTTCAGTGTATTTATTGCCTTTAAAATTGCGCACACCGTATTTCTGCAAAATAAGCATTTCTTCTACAAGGTCTTTCGCTGTAGCAGACAGAGTACTTGCCAATGCTAAATCTAGCAATGATTGTTCTTCTTCTGTGCGTTTACGCTTAGCCTTAATTTCTGCCAGTTCAGGCGTTAGCAAAGCATCATCAATAGACTTCGCACTAGTGAGAAGTCTGTGCAATGACGAGCAACGAATAGGGTTTAGTTTCATTTTGAAAATTCCTTTTTAGCGGCTTCATAAAACTCTCTTGACACCACAATGGCTTGTAAATAATCCCAGTCATCAAGGGTCATTACATATTCGCCATTTCTGATTTCAAAATTCACTGTCCCATAGTAATTCGACAGTTCGGTTGTTATGGTTTCGTCGTTCATACTGTAACCTCCTTACCAATGCGGATTAATTGCTCGTCTGTCAAAGTAAAAGAGCTTGTAACCTTGCTGATTGTTGTAGCCTTGCTATTGATGCTTTCGATTGCTTTAGTTAAGCGCTCGTCATCGATTGGTGGCTTTTTAGCAGATTCAGCACGTACATTCAGGGCGAATCCATTGTTGTCATCGTCTTGAGCTGTTGCAATATTCAGGATACCGCAAATAGTGTATCGCTTGCCGTAGCTGATTGCTGCACCAATTGCCTGCATAGCATTCATTGAATTATTGACTGCTTTTGTTGGCAGGGTTAATGCTGTTTTTGTGCTGTGGCCGTCCTTGTGTTGCAAGATACAATTAACCGTCACAGCTTCAAGTCCTTGCTGTTCAGTTGTGAATGATATGCTAAAACCGTATTTCGACAAGATAGGTTGCACAGCTTTCACAATGTCCTCAAGTGGCGCATAGAATGTTGTGTGCGTTTTCTTTGTTCTGGCAATCACTGGAATTTCTTTCGACATTAACGCGAAATCATTATTGTAATTAATGATGCCTTGTTGCTTCATAAAATCTTTTTGCATCTCAAGCAATTCACGAGCCACAGAAACATCAAAGTTTCCGCTTGTGACCATTTGCTGAATAACTGAAATTGCACTGTTTTCTTGTGTTGTTGCTAACTCGTTCATATTAAACCGCCTTTAATAACTGCTGATATTCTTCAGCGTTAATTTTCCCGACTTGGAATAGTGTTTCAATCACAATCGCCAAATCATCTTTTGAGAAAATCTTGCTGTTTTTCTTAACATGGTCTAGCCATGCTTTTGTTTGATTATCCATTTTCACACCTCGTTTAAAGTAAGATCACTTTAGCACATTGAAAGATAAAATCAACACTATAATTAAGATAATTTACTACGATTGCATATATTTTGTATTGTGTTATATTAAATCAAAATAACGGAGTAAGTTAAATGATGACGCTTGAACAAGTAAAAGAGAAGTTACAAGACCGCAACATTGCCGAGGTATCGCGCCGATGCAATCTGCAATATCAGACGGTTTTTAATATTGCCACTGGGCGCAATAAAAACCCAAGTTATAACACTGCATTGAAGTTGATTAATTATTTAGAGGGAAATTGAAATGACAATATTTCAAGATTCGATAGTGGTCGTGATTTTCATATTATTGTTTGTTGTTTTTCTTGCGGTATGCGCTTTGATTGATTGTGTTTATCGGGTGTATCAGGCTAAAAAAGATCGGGAGTTTTAAAAAATGAAAAATATTATTTGTGATTCAATATGGGCGCATATGCTTATGTTTTATTTTTACACTATTTTAGCATTATTACTTTACTTGACTGGTGCTATTAGTCCAGTAGTGTTTGTTGGCGTTGGTTCTGTCTATGTTTTACTTATCATTCACTCCGCAATGTGTATTGCTGATTTTGAAATGAGTGAGTTAGGCAAAGTGGCTAATAAAGCTGAAAACGGCGCTTACAAAGAAATCCATATTACTTGGCATAAATAAGGTGTTGAAATGAATTTAATTGAACAATTGGGCGGGTATGAAGCTGCAAAAGCCGAGGGAGAGAAATGGGGTTTTGATGACTTCCTGAATAATCAGCTTCTCGAATACCGCCGCCAGAACAACATTTTTGAGATTGGGGATTATGTTGTAAAAACCAATCCAAAAATAAAACATGCACACGTTAGAGTTGTTATCAGCACATCGCCAAGCGGTGGAGCGGTGCTAGACTATCAGGGGTTTCCGTATAAATTCCCCTGCGTTAGACACGCCACCGATGCAGAAATCAAAGCAGGGCGTAGACTATGAAAAAATTATGTGTGGCGCGGGTTTTATGATCCGCTGCCACCGATGCGGGAAATTAAAAGAGCCGAGCCAGTTTAGGAAATTAAAACCAGTATGGTGTACTTGGTGCATTAATTGCGAAAATACCCCAATTGGTATGATGCCCTCTAATTGAGGGCTTTTTCATATCTGCTTTTTGCATAGCGCGTCATGTTTTCAAGGTCGCATTCATTTACACGATAGAATCTTGAGCCATTGCCTGAGCGCTTCCACCCTAAGCCGAACTTATCCAATACGGTAGCAACTGGCTTTGTTGTAATCTTTGGTTTTGGATATGGCTTCAAATTTCCCGACTTATCTTCTTGCCATTTGCCGTATGCGCTTGGAATTAATTTCAATGATGAATATAGAAACCGCGTGTCATTGCTAGATATGCGGTCGAATATCTTGTCGCAATCTTCGCTTGTGATCTTGTTAAAGTCGATGCCATCAAAAATATTAGCAGTCGCTTTCACTTGCGCTTTCTCGAATCGTCTTAATGCAATGTTCGCGTCTGCGTCATCGGTCGGATGGGTTAATCCAAGAACACGTGCGAACCTGTCAACCTTTGGCATGTTTTCAAACATATCCAAGTCAAGATCGTTAATATCGTGACCTAAGCCAAAATTGAAAGATACGCGAAGCTTGTAGGCAATTAGCTGTTTTTCTTCATCATCGGTTAGGCTTTGTTTTTCATCTAATGTTTTCGCTTCGTCTTTGCTGATTTTTTTAGCAAGCTTGATACCTAGTCGATGGTTTTCTTTCAGCTCCTTTGAAATCTCTTTCATTTTTTCATTCAGCAGATAGTCGGGGCTTGACACTTTGCCCGCCTTAACATCAAAGCAATAATACTGCATGAACCATATAAAACCGTTAGCGAAGTCTGCGCGGTATTCTTGTTCTACAATGTCAATATGCGCTTTAAATCGCGTGAAATCGTTTTCTTTTAGTGTTTCACCCTCAAGTGCCGATGCTTGTCTAAGACCAGTCAGAATTGACGATGTGGTCACTTGCTCGTAACGGTGCGTGTTCTTCTGCAAACATACGTGCATAGTATCAACATAGCGTACACGCCCTAACATCTGCGCAAAGTCACTAAAGCAAATGCTATGACCTGATGCCATGCCTGCGATCATGGTGAAGTGTGGATCAAAAATAAAAATCGGCTTACCTTCCTCGTCATAGACTTGCTGCCCGTTTTCATCTAGTAGCGGTTTTTTATGTTCAACAGACACGCCACTCGATATAGCAGGGGATGCAATCACAAGATCATATTTTCTTGATTCTTCATTCACGTTTTCAAGAAACTGTTTAATCTTTTTGTTTTTGCTGTTTTTGGATGTAATCGCAATCAGATTGTACTTTTTGAACATTTCGGCAAGCACTTCGGCTTTGATTGCAGATTCAACCGCAAGCCACACCTTGCCGCCTGCTTCTAGCTCCAGTTGTACTTTAGTTAAAAAGTCTGCGCGTTCAGTATAGATATAGCATTCACGCCCGCGATTATTCGGTACTTGCTCAATGATGTTTAGTTGCTCGTCAGGTCGTGCAGTTTCCAAGAAATCAATTGTGGTTTGATCAATGGATGCATCACATACAACGACTTTTTTGCATTCGTTTACCAGTGTGCGCAAGCCGTTAAAAATATCCTCTTGGTTGCTACCGATTACCTTGCATTCCTTTGATGCGGTGAAGCGGATATTTTGGCTGATTTCATCAATCGCAATATTGCTCACTGATTTAATAAAACTGCGAAAACCAATCGATTGAGTAGACGGCAGGCATATTGCCAGCTTGTCGGCTTGGTTTGCATTGCTGTCGTCATAGCTTTTAATGCTCAGCGTTTCGGATAAATCAGAAATCAAGCTACGGCGGTGCGCTACTGCAACAAAACTATCGACACTTTCCGAAAATGGCTTAATGACTTTTTTGGTCTTGCCCGAACCCATAGGCGCAAAGATCACATTAATTGGTGCTGACAGGTCAGCTTCATCTAGCGACGCCACTACAGTATGATTGTGTTTATTCCAAGACACAGGCTTAATCGCGGTCATTGCACGGCGCTTACGGTTTTGGATCGCATAATGCACACGACACATAATAGAACGGTGTGTGTTGTGGTGGATTAGCGGATGGTCTAGGTGCTTGCGGATCTGCTCAATAGAAACAAATGCAGGCACGTTTTCAGACATACGCATTGCAACAGTTAAGCCTGCACAGGCTACAGCAAGCGGATCAATGCTAGTTTCGAGCGTATCTTCTGCATTCTCGATAAAGCTTAGTTTGAATGCGTCAAACTGCTCACACTGTTTAGGCTTTGGATTGTATAGGCGACTGCATAGCGGATTGATTAAATCGATAATCGGACTATAGCCCTCCAACATATACAGGTCGTTGAAGTCGGTCGGCTTGCTTGATACGTCTTTAAAAATCGGGTAGATGATGTCTGCATCAATAGCACATGCGGTTTTTTCCGCTGCCTTGATACCAGTATTCGTTTTTTTGTATTGGTCGTTATCGGCACAGATAATAATTTTATGCAATGGGAATTGCTTACGGACTTCTTTCGCCACATTCAGTAAGTTACCACTATCGAATGCGATATATACGCATAGCTGTGTTGCTTCGTGAAGTGTTGCGCCAGTTGCCCATCCCTCGCAAATTAGAATGCAGTCGGTTTCGTTTCCGATTCGATAATACGAGCCTGACTTTTTAGCACCATACATCATCTTTTTTTCACCATCGGCATTGATGAATTGCAACGATGTTATGCGCCCACGGTAAGCCATAGGCACAATTAAACTGCCTTGTTCGTCTACACGTAGGCCATGCGCCAAAACATCCTTTTTAACTAGATATGGATGTGATTCGCACGGTTTAGCCTTGCGCCATATATAAGACGCTGTTTTGGCTTTTTCGGCTTGTAACTCAAGTGTTTTTTGTTCTTCGATTTTCGCAAGTCGTTCCGCTTCAAGGCGTGCTAGTCTACGTTGTTCTTGAACATGCGGAGATACTTTAGGCGCATCTTTTTCCAGTTTGAAACCGTACTTCTGCGCTTCAAAAATCAAAGAGCCGATGCGGACACGCCCCGACATATTAAAAGACTTCCAGCGTGTTAATGCTTCTTTTAATTTAAAGCTTGAGCCTGTTGCAGACCAGTCTAGCCACATCTCCCGCCCCGCTTCACCGAGTTCGGATTTGACAGCCATGCCACACATCACCCATATTTCTTGATCTTCAACATCGCAATATGAGAGTGCTAGACGTATCTGCTCATTAGTTAGAGCGTTGTGATTCATCTTTTAAATATCCTGAAATTGCAATGAGAGTATTAAGGCGCGGGTTCGATGCTCGACCGATGCGAATTGAAATAAGCGTGTCATAACTTACATCAATTGAGTGCGCCATTTCTTGCAGTTCAAGACAACTTAAAATCTTTAGTTTTTCTATTATTTCTTGTAGGGATAACATCACATACTCCTAAATTGTTTTTGTAATATATTACATAAACCTGAAAAATGCAATATACTAGCACTTCGAGTAGTGATTCACTGGAGATTAAATTGATAACTAAAAAATATGACGATAAATGCGAAATGGTGTTATGCACGAAATGCAGTAATCATGGCGGACTACATCAAAAGTCTGCTTTGGTTAAATGCAGCATAACAGAGTTGGAGCTACATTGTGAGTGTGGTCATGCGTTTAAGCTTGTTATTGAGAATAGCAAAGGCAGATTGTTTTTACGGGTTGTGGAGCGCCAGTCATGAGCTACACACTTCGACCATACCAACAAGAAGCCGTTGATCTTGCCATAAAATACATGCGTAAAAACTCATTCCCTGCAATGCTAGAGTTAGCAACTGGGTCGGGCAAGAGCATTATTTGCGCTGAAATCGCGCGGATCATGACAGGCTTATCGGGTAAAAAAGTTTTGTGCTTGTGCCCGTCATCGGAACTTGTGCAGCAAAACCATGAAAAATATTTACTTACTGGAAATGAAGCTTCAATTTATTCAGCTTCAATCGGTAAAAGCCTGCGCCATGATGTTGTATTTGCGACTGAGGGCAGTTTTAAGAGTAAGGCGCTGGAAGTAGGCGAACAATACAGCACGGTTATTTTAGACGAATGCCACCGCATTACACCAACGATTAAAAAGATCATTAAGGACATGCAACAAGGAAATCCTAATATCCGCGTGCTTGGTATGTCTGCTACCCCATTTCGTTTAGGCACTGGCTACATTTACGAAATGAATGAGCACGGACAGCTTATGGAGGAATCAGTTAGCCCATACTTTAAAAAGCGCCTATACACGGTAGGCGGTGAATACCTTGTGAGCCTTGGATACCTAACAAAACCAGTTGTCGGAAAAATCCATGCCGAGAAGTACAACACGGAAAATATCCAAGTGAAAGCGAATGGCCAGTTTGATCAGGCATCCATTGATGAAGCATTTGTCGGGCATGGTAAAAAGACAGCGGGCATTGTTGCAGATGTGATCAATCAAGCCAATATTCGACAAGACAAAGGCGTTATGTTTTTTGCGTCTACCGTGGATCATGCAAAAGAAATCATGGCCAGCCTGCCGTCTTATAATTCAGCATTGGTCACTGGTGACACAGCAAAGAAAGAACGTAGACAAATTATCGCAGATTTTAAAGCGCAAAAGATTAAATACTTGGTGAACGTGGCGGTTCTGTGCACTGGTTTTGACGCCCCTCATGTTTCATTGATTGCAATTCTACGGGCCACAGATTCGGCATCATTGCTGATCCAGATTATAGGGCGTGGTTTGCGTTTATTTGACGGCAAAGAGGACGCGCTCATTTTGGATTATGCAGGCAACATCGAGCGCTTTTTCCCCGATGGCAATTTATTTGAGCCACAAATTCAGGCATACAAAGACAAGCCGAAAATTAAAGACGATTTCACCTGTCCGCAATGCAGTTATACAAATACTTTCACGCTGCGACCAAACCCCGACAAGATGGTTTATGACGCGCAAGGATTCTTTTTAAATTTGGATGGCGAGCGCTATGTTTTTGATGATGGGAAACAGTACCCCGCTCATTTTGGCAGACGTTGCACCCATGTTGAAGAACGTGGTTTAAACAATTTTGAGCGCTGTACGTTCTTTTGGGATTACAAAGAATGTCAGGAATGCGGTGCTGAGAATGACATCGCAGCGCGTAAATGCGGATCATGCAAAAAGCTATTGATTGACCCAAACAATAAGCTTGTAGGCACAACACTGGATTATAAAAACGACCTTTCCCAAATCCAAACCGACACCATTGTACGCATGTCGAAGCGTGCCACAATGTCGAAGTCAGGCAACCCAATGTTTAAAGTCTTTTTTAAAACTCCGTATCGGGATTTTGTGGCGTTTTTCAGTGACCGAGTGAATAAGCGGTTTTATGAGATGCTTTCAGATAATAACTTTAAGCCAAAAACCGTTTCATACAAAAAGAGCAGCAAGACAGATTTTTTTACTGTCGTAGACTTTAACAGACAAGAGGACATTGTTAGATGAAAACCACAGCATGGCTACCTAAATTTGGCGATTTACCGAAATCCACATCGAACCCCGCAGAGGATTACGTTTTAAGTAGTCTAATTTCGCGCATACGGAACGATTACCCATCTACCTATGGACTAGTAGCCTTTCACGTTAAAAATGAATCTAAGCGCACTACAGGTCAAATCAGAGCAGATAAGGCGAAAGGATTAACCAAGGGTGTATCTGATTTAATTGTGATCGGAAATCCAACACTATGCATGGAGATCAAAAAAGACAATTCATGTCGTTTTGAAGATGGTCAATTGGAGTTTTTACAGCAGGCGCAACAGCAAGGTGCATTTGTTTGTTTGGCGGTTGGTTATCAAGGCGCAAAAGATGCTTTTGAACATTGGCTAAAACTACAATCTTGTGCCACTTAGCTACTATTATATTAAAGAGAAATACCCTAAGTGGCATATAATTTATATATTAGATAAATACCCTCTATATGCCACTTACTAGATATTATATTAAAGACAAATAGGCTAAGTGGCACAAAAACGGATAGAAAGGAGGGAGATAAACGAAGCACTATTCTGATCTTCAGCACGACAGTTTCGTATAATATTATATAGAGAAATACCCCAAACTGTCGTGTTTTGTAACTGAATTGTAAACGCAAAAAAACAGATATATGCAGCACATTTAAAGCATCATAATAGTGGCTAAATATCGCAATAAACGGATAAAGAAATGACTAATTTTAAAGTAGGACAATTAGCAAGAAGTAGGGTGGAGGGAAAGGTGATTCAAATTAGACGAATCAAGTTTAAAGATGGTGAATGGATGCTAGGTGTTGGAAGAATTGCATTCACTTGGGTTTTCGCCAAGGATTATGAGAAGTATTGAAGTATTGCTTGGTATCCTATATATTAATCAGATCACTACTCGTTTACGCCCCGACCACATCCATGATCGGGGTTTTTTTATATAAGTAAAATAAATATCTATATTAGAAATATGATTTGATTGTTTTTATAAAAATTATTATATTTGTTCTATCGAAACAAATGAGAAGAAAATGGCAGAGTTTAAGAAGTATCGGAAGTACGATACACCGAACGGATGGTGTTACGACATGAGTTATGCGGATGTTATGCAGTTAAGATCGGCTTATGTGAAAGGCATTAAAACATCAAAGACACTGGAAGCGTGCAGAATCTATATGGATTGGCGCAAAGTTAAGCAAAATTTAAAAGGCGGGAAGTGATGGAAGGTTTAAAAATTAAATGCGAAACCGTAGAGCAGAGAAAGCAGGCGCAAGAATTACTTTTTAGTCTTGGCTATGGTTGGAATTGTGGTGGGACAAAGGAGGTGCGTTATTTAAATATGCCGTATCTTTATGCATATCCTAGATCAAAAGATATGACATTTGGGAGAATTGAATCACATTCCAGTTTTATTAAAAATAGAAACAAAGAAATCACCCTACAAGAACTCCGAGATATGGTTAATCAAGATCAAGACGAGCCGTTCTTAACTCCTGAAACTACGTTAAACGACCAATACGCGGAGATTGAACAGGTGCGGAAACACCGCCACTATTTCAAAGATGTATCAAACATCACTGAGATTGACGTATACACCGTTTTAAAGCTGTTTGATGTAACAGACCCATGCTTACAGCATATTGTTAAAAAAGCCTTATGTGCGGGCAAACGTGGACACAAGGACATGATGGAGGATTTGCAGAATATCGTTGATACAGCAATCCGAGCTGTTGAACTTAACTCATAGGTGCGGGTATGAACAAACCAAACCCAACCCTAATAAGACAATGCATGGTTGAATATGCAAACCAACTAGGCAGACCTCATTTTGAAGTGTGCGTTGTAAAACGTGTTGTGAAATCATTTTCCACTGGCGTTGATGATGTTTTTAAGCCTGTTATCGAGAAGATGCTTAACGATAAAAACAAGCGCAATGCATCAAACCGCAGACGTGAATTACTTAACGAGTTTTGTGAAGATCACTCATACATGAAGTTAGCGGTGTTGTCTGAAATGTCAGCGCCGACTATGAAGAAGATACTTATTGGTCAACTGGATTGCAGTGATGATCAATGGGCAAGAATATTAAATGCTTTCGAGTTGATGACATGAAAGAACTAGAAATGTGGTGCATGTTTGGACACGGTAGAAAATTGGCATTGTGCGAGAAAATCGGGTGCAGTCGTCAAAACCTAGAACAGTTGATTAAGTCTAGCGAGAACAAACGCAGCTACAAAACCGAAATAAACCAAGTCGAGCAAGATGAAATGTTTAGCATTGACAAGGCAAAACGCAACATGATCCGCGCTGCTGAGCATATAGCGCATGATGATTTTATGGTTCAGAAGAAGGCGCATTTTGAATTAGCACGCTGGGCAGACATTTACGCAGATTTGAATAAGGTGATGAAATGAAAATCGAATTAGTACGCTTTGAAGATGGTCTAGCAGACTTCGAGATTGGTGATTTAACAGCTCGTTGTAACGTGTCTGATTGGGATTTAAATGAGTTTTTAAACGGTGAATTGATTATCAAGCCTTATGCATGGTTCGATATAAATGAAGATGAAGTAGCAAAGCCTGAATGGTTCGGGCGTAAAGAACTATTCGAGCTAAACAATGTATTTGAGCGCAGTTTAAAGTGACAAAACCAAAAGGCGCTACGCACTACGATTTCAAGAAGTCTTGTTTTTATAAGATTAATGAAAAGGTTTATAAGTACAACGGCTTCGGGTGGTGCGAAGTTAAAGAAGTTAATTTGAAAAATTGTATTGAGGTTTAAAAAATGATCGAACTAAAAAATGCGGTAAACGAAGCGAAAATCAAACTAGGCTTGAGTAATTCAGAGTTGTCGAAATTGATTGGGCATTCACGGAACTATATCAGCGAAACTTTGCGGATCGGTGCAAGCACTGAGAAGCAAGCGGAGATTACAGGAAAGATTAAAGAAGCCTTAGCGGTTGAGTTGGTTAGTCGTGGAGTTGGCGTGTCGTGCGATGACGAGCAAAAACAAAACGTCCGTATGTTGAATATGGAAGTTGAGCAGTTGAAGCAGGATAAAAAGCTAACTAACAATGATCTTGCAATCGCAAACCGCGACAAAAACCTCATGAAGAAAAAATTGCAAGATAAAAACGCAGTCATTAACTGGCTCGTGGCATTAAATGTATTTTTCATTCTGTTTTTAGTGGCTAAGTGTGCGGGGTGGATGTGATGACTAAAATTTATGGTATTTGGGTTGATTCAAAGCTAGTTCTAACAACGCCACATAAATTAAAGCGAGGGCAGTAGGGTTTAACTTGGGATAAGGTTCGGGACGCTGTTTGGGGTGAGTTTGGAGTATATGACAAGCCAGATTGTAATCCACTATATGAATGTGGGTATTTGAATCATTCTGGAAAGAAGATTTATGTAACGGAGTTGACGCAATGACCATTGAAGAAATTAGAAAGAATGCACCAAGTGGGGCGACAGATTATCGAGAGTACACAAACCAATATTTTATGATCAAAGGCGATTCATGGAATGTCTGGGATGGTATGTTTTGGCGAAAATGGCAATCATCACGTTTTATTAATCTAAAGCCCCTTTGAGGGCTTTTCTGTTATTATGTGGTTTTAGTTTGGGAGGGTTTTTAATGAGTCGTGAAATTGGTAGACCCTCATTATTAGATGAGGAAATGCTAGAAAGAGCCGAACACTATATGATTGATGGGTACAAAGAAATTGAAAATATTGTACCAAGTGTAGCGGGGCTTTCCTGTTATCTAGGTGTGAGTAAAAGCACTGTTTACGAGTGGGCAAAAGATACACCTGAAAACAGATTAATCCCAATAAGAGTCAGGTTTTCGGACACGTTAGATGCGATTCAGGCCAAACAAGAGATGCTTTTGATTAATGGCGGGCTTTCACAATCGTTTAGCGGAACAATTACAAAGTTGATGCTAGCCAATCATGGTTATAGTGATAAGGTCCAAACAGATGTAACCTCAAGCGATGGCTCAATGACTCCAAAAGGTTTAGATGATTTCTATGCAGACTATGGAAAAAAAGAAACCTAGTTTAAATCCTGTATTGCGTGACTTTTGGACGACAAGAGCACGCAATAAAATCCTTTACGGCGGACGAATGAGTGGTAAATCATGGGACGCTGCGGGGATGGCGATTCAATTAGCCGCACGCTATAAGCTGCGGTTTTTGTGTGTTCGTCAGATTCAAAATAAGATCGATGAATCGGTGTATGCCTTGCTGAAAATTCAGATTGAAAGATTTGGATTACAGAGTGAGTTCCGTATCCTTGAGAATAAGATTATCTCAAAGACTGGCAGTGAATTTATGTTCTATGGTCTTTGGCGACATATCACTGAGATTAAATCCATTGAATCTATTGACATACTTTGGTCTGAGGAAAGCCATGCGCTTACACAATCACAATGGGAGATATTAGAGCCAACCATCCGTAAAGAAGGTTCAGAGTGCTGGCTGCTATTCAATCCATCATTGGTATCTGATTTTGTTTGGCGAAACTTTGTTGTCAATCCACCGATGAATACATTGGTTCGCAAAGTCAACTTTGATGGAAACCAATTCTTATCAAACACGGCGCTACAGGTTATCGAAAACCACAAGATTCAACATCCCGACACTTTCGACCATATTTATTTAGGCGAACCAAGAACAGATGATGATTCAAGTGTTATTAAAACATCGTGGATTCTTGCTGCTATTGATGCTCATAAGTTGCTGGGCTTTGGCGATGATGGTCAATCAAGGCTTGGCTTTGATATTGCGGACGATGGGAGCGACTTGTGCGCGACTGTACACAGGAAAGGCTCTATTGCTTACTGGTGCGAAGAATGGGCAGGAAAAGAAGATGAGCTACTCAAGAGTTGTAAACGCGCCTATACGTCAGCGAGAGAGCGTAACGCGCTAATTGTTTATGATTCTATTGGTGTTGGCGCTTCTGCGGGTGCTAAGTTCCAAGAGTTGAACAGAGAGCTTCGGGCAAATGTTCAGTATGCTAAGTTTAATGCGGGATCGGGCGTACTAAAACCCGAAGCATTCTACCAGCCAAAGATTAAAAATAGGGATTTCTTTGCTAATCTCAAATCCCAGTCATGGTGGGCTGTAGCAGATAGATTCCGTTTAACCTATCAGGTGGTAAATGCAATCAAGAACGGTGAAACACCACCACCTTACAAGGTTGATGACCTGATTAGTCTTGACTCATCCATGCCAAATCTTGAAAAGTTGAAATACGAGCTTGCTATACCGATGCGAGATTTCGACAACAACGGTCGAGTTAAAGTAGAATCTAAAAAGGATTTAGCTAAACGTGACATCAAATCACCGAACATCGCAGACGCCTTTATAATGGCATACGCTCCTGTACAAACAGGACTCAACATCAACCCCGATATTTTAGGACAACTATAATGTTCAAATGGTTTAAGAAAAAGGAGATTGTAGCAGCTCCTAAAATTGATCAACATGCCGTGTTGCGTCAGATGCAACGTGTAATCACTATGCTTGACGATGTCAAAGACTCAGGGCATTTTGTTTATACAATCCCTGAGCTTGCGCCTAATGTCGTTCCTGCGGGTGTAACGCCACTTATCGCTCAAGATAGCATGTGCGGGGCAATGGCTAACTATGCGGGCATGGAACCGCAATTCTATTCAACATTCATCGGCTACCCTGCCCTGTCGTGGATGTCACAAAACGCTGATTACCGCTTAGTGCCTGAAACTGTAGCCGAGGAAATGACGCGCGAATGGGGCAAGCTTAAAGGCGGTGATGAAGAAGTTATTAAGCAGATCGAACAGCGCCTGGACGAGTTAGGTGTTCGTGATTTAATGCGCCGTCATATTGAAAACGACCACTACTTCGGGCGCTCTCAATTATTTATTGATATTGAGGGGCAGGAAGATAAAACAGACTTGCCGTTACTAATTAATGAGAAAGGAATCAAGAAAGGCTCATTAAAAGGCTTTTCACTGGTTGAAGCGCTTTGGTCTACCCCATCAGCTTACAATGCGAATAATCCACTACAAAACGATTTCTTTGTGCCTTATGAGTGGTATGTGCTAGGTAAGCGTGTGCATCGTGATCGTTTAATGACGTTAATCATGCGACCAGTGCCCGACATGATGAAGCCGAGTTATAACTTCGGCGGTCTGCCAATGACGCAGGCCATGAAGCCCTATGTGGAGCGTTGTGAGCGCACCGTAGACAGCGTTAGTGATTTGGTACACACATATAGCATCACTGGCTTAAAAACCGATATGAGCGCAGTCCTAAGCGGGGGTGAGGGTTCGGCTGCAAACCTAGTAGCACGCGCTCAAATCTTCTCTAAGATGAAAAACAATCAAAACTTGATGTTGATTGACAAATCAGGAGAGGAAGAATTTTTCCAACTTAACACCCCATTAACCACGTTAGATATTCTATGCAGTCAGGCTTTCGAGCAGATGGCTGGCCCTGCAAAAATGCCGCTAGTTAAAATGTTCGGTAAATCCCCAAGCGGTTTAAATGCGACAGGTGATAGTGAGATTCGTGTATGGTATGACCACGTTTCAGCATTGCAAAATGCGCACATCCTACCGCAGATGAAAACCATCATTGACTTGGTTCAGCTAGACTTGTTTGGCAAAATTGATCCTGAGCTATATTGGCAGTTTAGTCCACTGTATCAATTGGATGCTAACGAGCAAGCGGACGTTGATTTGAAGAAAGCACAAACGGCGCAGGTTTACGTTGATATGGGTGTTATTGATAACATCGAGCAGCGTGAAATCCTTCAGTCTGACGAAGATGGTCCATATACAGGATTGGATATGACTAAGGATATGGATTTGTATGATGATGTTGATGTAGAATAAGCACGTAGACGACCACCTTTCGGGGTGGTTTTTTAATGCATAAGAAAAAATGATAAGTATATTAGAATTATGAATTTGTATGTACGTACATACTGTTATAATATGGGTTATCGAAACAAAGTAGAGTAGTGAAAAATGATTAAATGTGAAGTTGTTTTTGATGGTGAATGTATTGAGGTAAACGGAAAAAGATTTACCGTGGCTGCTGAGTATAGTTATGACACAATCATGTTGGGCTTGGGTGATAATAATGAATACATGACAATTGAAGAAGCTGTGAAATACTGCATGGAAAACAATGAATGACCTACGAACAAAACCGAGTGAGACAACCTGTTTCACTTAATAAGAAAAAAGACGCTGACATTATCGCTTACATCAAAGATAAAGAGTTCAGCACCTACGTTAAAAAATTGATTCGAGAGGATATGAAGAAATGAAAAAGAATATGAAAATGGAAATAAACAAAGACCAGCCGCTTGATGAAATTGTGACAGTGTTGGAGAGGTTAGGTGCAAAGAGGGTAGGAATTATTATGGAGATTGGTTTTATCATATCTGATGGCAAGTTATACACACACTGTAGCAGAAAGAACGTAGATATTCTTTATTGTGACTATATACTAACCACCCTAGCAGAACTCAAGGAGATGAAATGAAAAACCTAGCATACAGCTTACTAGCGGGACTGATTTACGCAGCGCCTATCGTTTGGATTATTTTATTTGAGGTGGGGAAGTGAGCGAATTAATTAGCAGGAAAGAAGCAAAGCTGGCTTGGGCTGAGGGCGCTACAGTTCAGGTAGCGATAGGCCCTGATAGATTTAGAACATTAGTAAGTAGTGATGATCTAGGTATATTTGATCGCGGTAATTACTTCCGCCTAAAACCACGCACCATCACCATTAATGGAATTGAAGTTCCTGCGCCTTTTGAGCCGAAAGAAGATTGTCTTGTTTACATCCTTGATGACTCTCGACAGGAGGGCTTTAGGGAGTATGATTATGATATTGAAGATACTGGCGCTTTATTTTTTGGGGTGTGGAGAGCCAAGGATGAAATCAAACAGGTTGTTTCTGCATTGCGTTCGGTTTTTAAGGGTGGCGTGAAATGAGTTATTTTTCTGATGTGTATTTAAAAGTGTATGATCTTTTAACATTATTTTGGTGGCCTGCTTGGTGCATCTTGTTAATTATTTTCATATTCATGCTCGGCCCGATACACATTGAGAAATGGAAATATAAGGGTCAATTTACATATTGCGGAATAATCTTTTTCACAATTACACTGATACTTGGTTTGTCATTTTGGATCTTCCTTCCATCTCCTAAATACTTGGGTTTGGTATGAAAGTAAAAATCCTATGCCTATTCGGATTCCATGCTTTCGAGTATGAAGAAAGCATTTTAACAGGTAGGTGTTACAAGGTGTGCCGACATTGTGGAGTTAATCGTGAAGCCTGAATTAATTGCTTTTATTGTTTTTAATTATTTATGTTGGAGTGATGATGAATGGATATTAGAGAAGAATTTGAGAAGTTGGATGAAATAAAAGTTTTAATCTGTGATGGAGAGGTTTATTTCGATAAAACACTCCAAGAGTACGTGTGCATAAGACAAGATGATGGCGGTGTTGAAAAATCATTAAATCTAGCACTGCGAGTATTTAAGAGAAAATATAATGGCTTTGGCAATGCTAAAACAGGACTTAATAACCTGCTTAAAACTGTATTGTGGCACAAAGAGGATTGTGAGCTAAAACTCACCTCAGATGAGTGCGACACATGGGCAGGAGGTCAGCTTGAAATACTAGAGATAATTAAAAAGGAACTGGAGGAGCTACTAAAATGAACTTAAAACAAATGAAAAAAATCGTGGATGGCGCGCCTGAGTGGGCGTTCGGATACTGCATAAACCTAAACGTATACACAGCCAGTACAGGTAAAGACGCAAAGTTGCTTAATATAGTTTCTATTGACAGCTTGCGTTCTCAGTTAGCCAAGCGCGAACCAATGGAACTACGCGCTGTTGATATACCGCACGGCACTATTGTTTTGGAGAAGTGATGAAAGCCAATCTTGATGATGCAACACACTGGCAACAAAAGCATGATGAATACTGGATGTTGCTTGACGGTATGTACTATCTTTTTAACGAAGGTCACTGGCAGAGAGCTAAGCCCGATTTTGATGGAATGGTGCTACTATAAGCCAAACCCAAACCCGATAATCTAGGTTAGCCATGAAACAAAAAAAGCCAATCGTTCTGCCGTTGATACCGCCGTCAGTTCGTATTCAAAAAGAATATGAACGCATGATGATGGGCATGATTGACGAAATCCGTGCAGATGTAATTCGAGATATTGTGAAGCCGTTTAAAAATGACTTGGCAATGGATGGAATCACAGATTGGCTTTCTCATGTCATGGATGCAGTGATTAATCGCTGGTCGTATAACCTAGACCGTATTGCACCTGAAATGGCTAAGGTATTTGTCGGTAAATCCAAGTCTAACTATGAGCGTAGATTGCTGTCTATTCTGCGTAGACGTGGCTTTACGGTTGGGTTTAATCACTCGCAGTATGTTGAAGAACAGATGCAAGTCGCATTGGGTGAAAACATCGGATTGATTAAATCGGTTGGTGAACAATACCTTGACCGTGTGCGCTTGTCTGTATGGCAATCGGTTAAGGGCGGTTATGATGTTGAGGGCTTGATAAAACGCCTACGTGAAATTGACGGTATGTCTGAACGCAGAGCTAAGATTATCGCTAACGACCAAATAGGCAAAATTAACGATTCAATCGAGAATGCGAGAGCTAAAGAATTGGGTGTGACTAAAGCCATTTGGATGCACAGCTCGGCCTCGAAGGAACCTCGTGTAAGTCATGTCAAGGCTAATGGCATGGAGTACGATTTAGAAAAAGGCGCTTATATTGATCACGAGTGGATTCACCCGCGTGATAAAATCGGATGCAAATGTGGCAAAAGACTTATTATTGAATTGTGAGATCATTATGTTTAAAGACCTAACTTTGGAAGAAAAGCAGAAGCTATTCGAGGATCATCTTAGATCTTATGGATTGGTGGCATACTCGGAAAGAAATAAAGATATGACATATCACATCAAAGACACGCAATATGCGTTCTCACTATTCTGCCTAACAATGGAGCGCACAGAGAAATGACTCTAACAGAACTACGCGCACGCGCCCCAAGGGATGCCACACATTACGACTTTGAGAACGGCAAGCCAGTATTCTTCAAAAAGAATGATCTAGGCTTTACGTTCAAATCAAATGGCGGTGCATGGCAAATGATTAAAGTAAGTTTGAATAGTTATAAGAGGTTGTGATGATTAAGATAAGAAGAATGTGCATGACATGCAAAAAATGCGGAGATCCAATGCCACATGGTTTTTGTTATTCTTGTTTAGATAGTGGGCTGTGAAATGACCAAAGACGAAATTAAGAAAAACGCTCCGAGTGGGGCGACGCATTACAGCGAAACTGATATGGAGTATATTTTTCTAAAAGAATCGTACAAGTATGGGTGGAAGTGTTTTGTGTTCGGCTCATGGCAACCATACATAGTAGAAGATAATGAAGAAATAAAGCCCTTATAACAGGGCTTTTTTATTGCTTTTCGTTTGCTATAATCAGTTTTATTTATAAGGCGTTTACTATGCCAAAATACGCTATGGACTTTCAATCCCTAACCACGGCGCGGCACAAGGACAGCAACGGTCATCTAATCGTTGATCGAACTTGCATTACCAAAGCTGCAATTAATCCGTATCGCGGTCAAGAGATTCCAAACTGGCAAGCTTTAGGATTGGATCCGAACAAGGTTTACATGTTATTGCGCTGCCCTACCGAGCTGCAACGCGCACTACCCACATTTCAAGGTTTGCAACTATTAGAACGCCACACACCTGTTTCATCCGAAGAACCTGAAAAAGACTCTACGGTTGGTAGTATTGGGACTGTTGTTGAAATGGACGGGGACAATGTATACTCTAGCTTACGTGTATATGATCAGAACGCAATCGACCTGATTGAATCTGAGAAGTTAAACCAGTTATCTGCGGGATATGCGTACACTGCTGATATGACAGGCGGTGAATGGAACGGAGAGCACTATGATGGTGTGATGCGTAATATTCACGGTAATCACGTTGCTTTAGTTGAGCGTGGTCGTATTGGCAAAGATGCTATTATTGCAGATGAGATGCCTAACGAAATTGAGGAATTTTTAATGAGCAAGAAAATTGCCCTGAAAAAAGGCTCGTTATCTAAACTCCAAGAACAACTTGGAATGGATTCAGCCGAAGAACTGAAAAAGACCATTATTGCAGTTGTGGGGCAATTAGCTCATGACGAAGATAAGGAAGAAAAGGAAGCCGAGGACGAGGACGACGAGAAGAAATCCGATGCCGAGGATGAAGAAGTAATCGAAGTCGCAGAAGATGAAGATGACGATAAAAAGTCTGACGCAGAAGATGAGGACGACAAAGACGACAAAAAGCAAGCTATGGACGCTGCTATGATCGAGTCTAACGCTGTTGCGAAGATGAAAGGTATTTTCTCAGCACTTAAAGACGTTGAGCCACTTGTGGGTGAACTCGCAATGGACGGTTTTGATTCTGAGCATGATGTTTATGCTTATGCTGTAAAGCAAAAAGGCGAAAACACTGCGGGCGTAAACACGGCGGGCTTGAAACTAGCTGTTAAGCATTTAAAAGCTGGCTCTCAGTCTAAACAAATTGCCCAAGACTCTGCTTATGCAACCGCGTCTACAGGCTTGAAATCAATCACTGGTCATATTCGTAAGGGGTAATAATCATGGCTACAGGTTTTCAACAAACAATTAACCGCAACGTCCCTTTAGCTGTTGAAGGTGATTTTGCGGCTGCTGGCCCGTATCATGCGGTGCTTGCGGGCAATCAGCAATTAAAGGCGTCGGCTACAGGTGTGACTATTGCACGCTTTGCATGGGCTAACATTGCAAACGGTCAAGTGACAAATGTTAAGCCTGCCGTTTTAACCAATCAGGTAGTAGGTTTTGTTCGTCGTGGTGAAAATACTGCTTTGATTACTGGCTATCGTGCTGAAACATCAATGCTTATTCCTGCGGGCTTTGGCGTAACGCTTTATGACCGTGGCGACTTTTGGGCTAAAACTACGACTGCTGCGACAGTAGGCCAAAAGGTATTTGCTTCTGATACTACAGGCGAGATCGCTACAGGTGCAGCGGGTGCTACAGTTGCAGGCTTCACAGAAACAGAATTTAAGGTTGCTTCCATCGGTGGTGTTGGCGAACTTATCAAAATTACAGCATTTTAAGAGGACTGAATAATGCCTTTAGAATTAACACAAAGCGATATTGCGGTACTCAATAAAGAACACGGCGTTATCTTCGGTCGTGGCGCTCAGGTATTAACGGATGCAAAGAAAGCGAACCTAGCAATGGCTATGGATGCTGAACTTGTGCCAGGATCATTAGTTACCAATCCAAACGGCGGCTTCCCTGCTTTATTTACCACATGGGTTGATCCGAATTTAATCGAAGTTCTTGTGTCACCTATGAAAATGGGTGAAGCATTTGGCGAAGTTAAAAAAGGTAACTGGACTAGCTCACTTGTTCAATTCCCTGTTATTGAATCAGTAGGTGAAACTTCAACCTATGGCGATTTCAATGATAACGGTATGTCGGGTGTAAACGTTCAATACCCATCACGCCAACCGTACCACTATCAAACGGTTATCCGTGTTGGTGAATACGAGCAAGAAATGGCAGGTGAAGCGCGTATTGACTGGTCTAGCCGTAAACAGATTTCTGCCGCATTAACGCTTAACAAGTTCCAAAACCATTCGTACATTTACGGTATTGATGGTTTGGCTAACTACGGCATGATCAACGACCCTAGCCTATTACCTGCGGTAACTGGCGGGAACTGGGAAACATTAGTTGCTGAGGGTATCTTCAACGACTTTGGCAAATTGTTTAAAAAATTAATCTCTCAAACTGAGGGCTTAGTAGACAACGAAACAACAATGACTTGCCTGCTTTCTCCACTCATGAAAGCTCAATTCACTAAGACAAACCAATTCGGCTTGAATCTTGGTGCATTGTTTAAAGAGCATTACCCGAACTTACGTTTCGTCACTATTCCTGAATACAGCACTCCAACAGGTGAAACTATTCAGTTGATCGTTGATGAGTACGAAGGTCAGAAAACCGTTGAAATGTCATTCACTGAAAAAATGCGTACCCATCCATTGATTCAAGACATGTCGGGATTCAAGCAAAAACGCTCACAAGGTACTTTAGGCGCAATCCTTTACCGCCCTGCGTTTGTTGCCACTATGGATGCGACTTCAACGCCTGCGCCGTAACCCACAAGCCTAAATTAAAGGTATCATCGTTTTGGTGATACCTTTTTTTATTGTATGCTAGAATGAAATATCTTTTGGGAGAACAGAAAATGTCTACAGTAACAGTATTATGCAAAAAGCCTTATGGTGTTGAATTGCAAGTTGGAAACCAGAAAGTCGTCCTAAACGGCTATAACAGTTCTGCCGTTGCTCATGGCTATGGCATCACCGAAAACGTGCCCAAAGAGCTGTGGGACGCATGGGTAGAACAACACAAAGGCCACAAGCTCTATACGTCAGGCTGTGTTGCTGCGCAAGAAACTACACGCAATGCAAAAGCACAGGCGAAAGATACAGCCGAGCTAAAAACTGGCACAGAACGTATTAAGCAAGGTAAACATGCAGGCGTTGAAAAAGATGCCGATGCAGGTAAAGGCGTATAAATATGGCAAAAGTCGTATTCAACCCTGCCCACTTTAAAGAGATTTACCCGCAGTTCGCGGGTATTTCTGATACACAATTAGAGTGGTTTTTCAAGAAGTCAGAGCAGATCCTAGATAATAGCGAAAATTCTTGTATTGATGAGGATACGCGCCTTATTTGGTTCTATTTGCTTGTTGCTCACTATGCGCAACTACAGACACAGATTCAAAGCGGGAATTCTGCCGTTGGTCGGATTTCTTCGGCTACTGAGGGTAGTGTTTCTGTTTCGTTGGATTACCCTACTTCTGCCGTTGGTCGTGAAAAGTGGTTCAACCAAACGCCATACGGTGCAGAATACTGGATGATGACAGCGCCATATCGTACAGGGCTTTATGTTGTGACTAATGTTGCCATGCCTGTTGATCGCAGTCGTTATCCGCAGCCACGGTGATATATGGTCAAGCGCTCAGGTGAAGGACTTGCGAACTATCTTAAAAAACTAGCTCCTGAGTCTACAGGCGCACACGTTAAAGTTGGTGTGTTAGAGAATTCCAAATATCCCGATGGTACACCTGTGCCATTAGTGGCTTTTTGGAATGAGTACGGCACACGGACAGCACCGCCCCGCCCTTTTTTCCGAGATACCATCGAACAGAATAAAAAGAATTGGTCGGATATGACCCTGCGCGGTATCGGCAGAGGTTTGCCAGTTACCGAAATTTTGGGGCTTGTTGGCTTGCAGATGCAATCAGACATCCAAACCGCTATTATGACGTTCTCAGACCCACCAAACGCAGCCAGTACAGTAGCCAAGAAAGGAACACAGTCGCCATTGCGTGAAACAATGCTCCTTTACGACTCTATAAAAAGTGAGGTTGTGGAGGAATAGTGGTATAATGTATCTGCCAATAGTGGCGCAACTTTAAGAGTTTATATTATGAAAGATTTTTCTATTGCTTTAATTAAGTCGGAATTTCGTGTTGATTCACGCCTACTCTCTCCTGAGCTTAATCACCGTCACCGCACCATTCTTGAAAACATCGATAAATACAAATCACAGTTTGAATCACTTGGACAGCTCCCGTTTCAAACGGAATGTGGATACAACAATTCACAGGTTAGATTTGCGCTGTTAAATGAAGATCAGTGTTATTTCCTGCTAACACTTATGCGAAACAACAATCACATTGTTTCAGCTAAATTAAAGCTCGTTAAAGCATTCCGTGATGCTCGAACCCAGTTAGTAAAGCGCGATATTGCCCGAATTGAGGGAAAGCAAGTCAGACACTTGGAAACTGACGCTATCCGCGATTTAGTCGAGTACGCGCGAACCAATGGCAGTAAAAATGCTGATATGTATTACATGACCATCACCAAGATGACCAATGCAGCGCTTAACATTGATGCAGGGCAGCGCGACAACCTAGATGCTAGAAAACTCGATGAAATAAAAATTGCTGAAACTATGGTGAAGATTGCAATTAGTGATGGATTGAATGCGGGGTTGGACTACAAAGATATTTATAAGTTGTGCAAAGAGCGCGTGTCTGCTATTGCTAAGACATTGTTACAGTGAGTATTGCCATGAATATCAATGTCGGCGATTACGTTTCTTGGGATTTTAGACAGCACTGTTTTGATAGTGGCGCTAGTATTGGGTATATAACACCAAAAACACTATTTAAAGGCCATGTGGAAAAAATAAAAACACATGACTTGTTCTTCTTTAAGCGCAATTACCCTTTATACAAGGTAAATGGTGTTTGGGTTCGCAAAGTTAAGCCTGTTGTTACTGTTAAATATAAGAAGTGGGTTTCTCCTGATGGTTCCAGTTATGAAGCAGATTCATACATAGTGACCAAGGTTGCAGAATTGGTAAATTTATAGCCTAAAATCCTCTTAAATTAACCCATAAAACACGCCATCTCTCGATGGCTTTTTTTATACTCTCTTGTGCCACTTAGCCCTTTTCTCTTTAATACTATATATAGTAAGTGGCATATAAGAGCATATATAAGAAATACTAATTATCTTTTTAAGAGCAATATTAGTATTATGAGCAAGTGCCTAGATTAGCTATCGAACATCGGGAAAGCCTACCGACTGGCACGCCATATTTTAGGCTGTAACTGAGGTTGGTTATTATGAATGAATGGGAAATATTAAAAGCACGCTATGGAAGCAATCGACAATACCTGAATAGAAGCCTATCACTATGTGGGAGCCAATGGGATGATTTTAAAAATCACTTGGTTGACTTGGGTGCTGATGTTTTCGATATAGAGATTCAAAATGAAAAGTTTAGATTTAAGCTAAATGGTGAGCTTGGCATTGTTTATGAAAAGGGATCTGGAAATCTATTGGCTCACAACATGGCTGCTGAGTTTCACAGATTGATAGGTCAGGATAGCATGGAGTTGTATTTAAAGGATCAGTATTACGCAAAATGGAATAATAAGACAGCATAGTTTTAATGCTAAACTAGCCCTCAACCAAGAGGGCTTTTTTATGTCTATTAAATTAAGAATGATGGCGAATAGCGTCACAAGGGGAGTGAATAGCAATATCCCTGATGCGACACTATTAACAAATGCGGGCTACACAATTGCGGCGAATGGCAAGCAAGTGCCAAGATATGCAGACTCTACTATCGAGATTCAAACACAGTCGATTGAGACAGAACAGTTGCAGCATTTGAATCTCATATCGCAGCAAGGTCAATATAGTTATATTTATGCAAACGGCTTGATTTCAGCGCAAAGACGAACACTAGCACTAGGATCGGATTTGATTGTGTTTAAACCTTATGGTGAAGATGAGACAGTTGCTTGGCGAGTATTAAAAGTTATCGAGTCATATAGTGATTGGGTTAAAATACTAGGTGTTAGATTAAGCAAGCTTGATGCTGAGAAGTTAGGTTGGTTTGGGTTTGAGGGAACAGAATTGCGACCATTTGGACAGGGGGTTTTTTATGAGTGAGATAGACTTTTTAAACCAAATGTTTATTGAGATTCGGGCAATGCTTCTTGAGTTCTTCACATGCCCTATTGTTCAGGGCTATCAAAATGGAGTGCCACTTCCTATAGATGGAATAGTGATAACCTTTATAACTGAAACTGATTTAGACCAATTAAGCTATTCAGAGGTGACTAATCCCGATTTAATTAGCCAAACTGTAACCGTACAGACTGCTGTCAAGACGATGATGCAAGTTGATTGTTATGGTGATCTAGGACAGGCAAGGGCTAGGCAGATTGCCACAATGTTTAAAAACCCCTATGCATGTGAGCGCCTGCAATCGTGTAAGCCGTTAGACTATCGACCGCCTAAAAACCTATCGTTTGTAAACGAAGCATCTGAGTACGAAGCGCGTTGGATGGTGGAAATTGATATGCAATACAATCCACACTATACTTATCGTCAAGAATCTACTAAAACAATTACGGTAGATATTAATCCACTTTAAGAGGAAAAAAGGATAATGCTAGCATCCATTCCAGCAAGTGAAATCGTTACGGTACTTCCCTCAGTTCTAGGGGCGGGCGGTACTGCAATGGCACTTAACGCAGTAATCATTAGTGATGATGTAAAGTTTGTCGCTAAAGAATATTCAAACGCCGACGCAGTAGGCAATGACTACGGTACAACGTCTGACAAGTACAAATTCGCTCAGATTTATTTCAATGGCTTTACAGGCTCAACTGTTAAGCCATCTGCGCTATTCATTTCAAAATATTCTGCCGTTGACAGCGCTGCAAAATTAACAGGTGCATCACTACGCTCTATGTCGCTTGATCAGTTAAAAGCGATTACAGGCGCTATCAGCGTAACTATCGATGGTGTTCTTAAAACTGGCACTATTAATTTGTCTGCTGCAACAAGTTTTAGCAATGCCGCTACATTGATTGCGACCGCTTTAACTGCTGCTGTGACCTTTGACACTCAATTGCAGTCATTCGTTATTGCATCGGGTACAACTGGTTCAACAAGTTCTATTTCATTCGCTACTGGTGCTGCTGCTGAGTTGTTGGCCTTAACTGAGCTTACAGGTGCTCAATTAGACAACGTAACAACAGTTGATACTGCAACCACCGCAATGAAGCGCTTGACCAACTACACGTTGAATCTATCAACTATTGTGGCCGAAACTTCAACCGCATTAACTGACGATATTCAAAAAGAAATCGCAACTTGGGTATCTTTGCAAAATCACCGTTATTGGTTGGTTAAATATGGCGAAGAACCAACGGCTTTAATCGCAAACAACACAACAAACTTTGCGGGCTGGGTTGCTGAAAATAATGTTGCTGACGCGACTTGTGTATATGGCACATTAGAACATGCGGCTTTGTGTGCGGGATATGCTGCTTCACTGAACTTTAGTGAATTGAATGGCCGTACAACAATGGACTTCCGTTCTACTTCAACACTAGCTCCTAGCGTTACCGATGTAGATGATGCGAATGCCCTTGAATCGAACGGATACGCTTATTATGGCGCGTTTGCAACTGCCAACGACCGTTTCATCTTCCTACGCAATTCGATTGTTTCAGGCGAATTTAAGTGGGTTGACGCGTACCTAAATCAAATCTACTTCAACAGCCAATTGCAGTTAGCGCAGATCACTGGTTTGATTGCTAACAAGTCAATTCCATACAATGAAGTCGGAAAATCTAAAGTCCGCGCTTCGGCTCAAGACCCAATCAACGAAATGCTTAACTTCGGCGGTATCCAAACTGGTGTCATCTTATCTGAGCAACAAAAGTCGATTATCAATAATGAAGCAGGTGTTGACGCTGCGACTATTATCTTTAATCAGGGCTACTACTTAATGATCCGTGACGCTACTGCACAGGTTCGCGCTGTACGTGGTTCATTCCCGATTAAGCTATGGTATACAGATGGCGGCTCGGTTCACTCGATTAACATTGCTTCAATTAACGTACAGTAAGGGGTTTAAAGCATGGCTATTAACAAAAAGACCTTAACCGCTGCGAACTGTGTCCTACTGTTTCGTTGTGAGGGGATTTACGATTCATACGTTCAGCTCACTGGATTTCAGGCTGACAATATTTTTAACTTAGGTGACATCACACTTGCGCAAACTGTAGCAGGTGCGGATGGTAATTTAAGCGGTGGTTTTGTGTTTAACGCGCAAACTTTCGGCTTAAACCTAGAAGCGAACTCGCCATCATTAGCAATCCTTGAAAACTGCGCTGCAAACTTCCTTAAAAATAAAGAAATCGTTGCGGTTGATTTTCAATTGACGTTGCCGTCTGTTGGTAAGACTGCTTCATTTAGTGGTTTCTACACTCAACACTCAGGTGTAAGCGCTACCAAGCTTTTACAGGGTAGCCAGTCAGTATTTGAAGTTGACCCAACATCATTGACGGAGATTGCGTAAAATGGCTCGTAAGACTAAAGATTTAGTTATTGCGGACGGTCGTGACAAGGGGAAAACCTTTGTCATTACCGAAATGTCTGTGATTGATGCTGATAATTGGGCCAATCGTGCTTTGCTTGCAATGCTTCGCGGTGGTGTTGATGTGGGCAATTTAGATTTCTCAAACGTCAATACATCGGGCGGGATGCTTGAATTGGCCCGTGTCGTGATTGCAGGGCTTGGGAATATGCAAGAACAGATTGCAACCGACCTATTGAATGAGCTTCTTAATTGCGCTCGTATTGTGCCATCGGGCGGAACTCCACGCGACATCCTATTAGATTCTGATATTGAGTCAATTAAAACATTATGGCAAATCCGAAAAGAAGCCTTAATGATTCATATTGATTTTTTAACAGACGGCAGTTCGCAAGCTTAGGGCAACAAAGCGGACTGTCAATTAATGAAAGTCTGCTTTCTAAGACAGTGAACGTATCTGATACCGTGTTTCAAGCCCTACAAACAGGGCTTGTTTCATATACGGACTTAGCATTACACCTAAGCCTAGAGGATGCGTTAAACGTCATAGAAGTGGATTTAGTTGCTAAACACAATAAGGCAGTTATAGAGGAGCTTAAATAGTGGCTCATATTGTAGATGCAATCATGGTAACGCTTGGGCTTGATACGTCAAAGTATACAGCTCAGGCAGAGAATGCCATAAAAACCGATACACGGCTCGAGAAAAGCCTAGATGGTGTCGAGAAAAAAGGCGGTGCGGTTTCCAAAAACTTTGAGGGGCTGGCTAAAGCTGTAAAGGGCGCTGCTAAGGTTTTCGCTTCTTTGGCTGCTGCGACAGGTATCATTCGATTTTTGCAAAACGTAGCAGAAGAAACACGACAAGCCAATGAGGAAATGTTAAAGCTTCAAGCTTCACTTGGTTTGACTGCTGAAAAAATTAATGGTATGCGTGGTGCGGGTGCTGCTTTAGGCGGTACTGCTGAGGGAATGACAAATTCAATGAAAGGCCTTAATAAAGGCATGAATGATTTTGTTGTGAAAGGCGATACATCCTTGCTTCCATTTATGAATCATCTTGGCGTTGCAATGGTAGACGGTCAAGGCAAGCTGCGCGATGTAGACAAAGTTATGCTTGATTTAGCTGATTCATTTTCAGAAATGAACAGTGAGCAAGCCTACGCACTTGGTCAAGACATGGGTTTCGATGAAGGCACGATTGCGGCATTGATGCAAGGCCGTGATGCCATGAAAGAAATGTCTGAATATCACGCCAAAATGTATACATCATCGAAAGAGGAACTAGCAGCAAGTCGAGAGCTATCTAAGAACCAGGCGCAATTGTCCGCACATTGGGCAAGCATGAAATTGATGATCGGTAACGCGATTATCCCCCTACTTGTGAAGCTAACCAATTTTGCTAAGGCATTCTTTGAGTTTTTACAGGATCACCAAAAGACCGTTAAAAATGTATTTGAAGCAATGGCATTTGTTTTGGGTGCCGTGCTTATTCCGTTGTTTGGCAAGGCACTATTTGCAGCTTTAGCATTCATGGCGCCATTCTTGCCGTTTATTGCGGTGGTGGGTGGGATAGCTGCGGCATTCGCACTGCTTTATGACGACTACAAAGTATGGGCTGAAGGCGGTCAATCATTGTTTGATTGGGGTAAATTCTCTGACCTTATTGACGGTGCTAAGCTTTCCGTTGAGAGCTTAACTAAAGGTTTTGGGGAGCTTGCCGATAAAGTAATGGCTGAGGTTATCCCAACACTCAAAGGCTATGCATCAATCATTCAGAAACTATTTAGCGGTGACTTTGCGGGCGCATCGGCAGAAGCCAAAGAAATGTTTGCTGAGTTTGGTTCACGTGCTAAGGATGCTATTAGCCCCGCATGGAACAAGGCTGCTGACTTTATGTTAGGTGGCGCGTTTAAGATTGGTGGTTCTGGTGGTGAATTGCAATCCCCTGCTGTTGGTGGTGGCTCATTCAAGAAATCAAACCACGGTAGCACCTTAGCACTAAGCGAAAGCGATATTATTGATATTATGAAAGTAACATCAACAGAGGTTGTCGCAGGGCTTAAAAACGGGAATAGCGAAAAGCAAGCAGCGGGTGTAATTGATACTATTCTTAACCGAGCTGCGTCAGGGGAATTTGGCAAAGGGGTGCGTGGTGTTGTAAATCAGCGTTGGGCATTTTCCGCTATTAATGCGCCACGAAAAGGAGCTTATGGAAGTGTGCAAAATGTTCCTATGGATAAAGTATCACCTAGTATGCAAGCTTTTGTACGCGACTACTTGAGAAAACGTGCCGAGGGAATGCCATCGAGTGTTGGTGAAAACTTATTTTATGCAAATCCAAATTATTTAGGGGAGGCCAGTTCAGCCACTAAAAAATGGGTTGCAGAGGTTGAGAAACAAGCGAAAGCGTCAGGTCAGATTTTTGGCTCAGGAAAAGCCATCCATGTTCACGGAACGCCATCGGCAGACCGTGGAAAGATGCCATCTCCGTTTAATGTGGCTATCCCAAACCAACCATCCAATCTGCAACAAGGTGCTGCACAAGCTCAAGGCATGGTTCAGCAAAGCGCTACACCAAGAAAGCTTTACAACAGCAAAGGTTTGCAATCTGATATGCAAAGCCGTTCCGTTGATGTGAAGATGGGCGACTTGAATATCTACACAACAGCGTCAAGCGTATCAGGTATCACTTCCGATGCAATGCGTGGAGTTGAAGCAAGTCTTAACAATCTTGGTACAAGTATGGCTTAGTATGGTATGATTAGTGTGCGGATAGGATAGCTCCCGAAATGATTAGCATCGCCTTAGTCTAATCTTTCCGCATTATCTCACTAAGGCAAAATATAGGCGTATATTATGTTTTTTAAAAATGATTATGAATTTTGCGTAAATGAAGAAGTCAAGCACTATGGCGGTGATAGAGACGGGTTGATATTCAGAGATAGAATCGACCAAGAGATTTTTAATTACAGCCATGTTAGCTATGGATATAAATTTACAACAATCGAAATGACCCGACCAAATTGTAATTTAAAACTACTTTACTTTGTTGCCATACCTCAAGAAAGCGAGTGGGAAGACTTTAAGGATGAAATCCTTGCAGATTTTGAGATCAGATTCCTGAAATGCAAAACCATATTTGAGAAATTTATGGGAACAGAGGTAGGCGCGAACAATTGGATTAGCGTAAAAGATTCACTCCCAAGCGATAGCACATTTGTTATTGCCTATGGGATTGGTAAAGACGAGGAAACGCATCGCGTTATTGGTGGCATTGCCTTTAAGAATGGTAAATTTTGGGATTTCGATACTATCTTAAATCACCCGCTTGGTATCATATCGGATTTCATGGAGCTTGAGAGTGTGACACACTGGATGCCGTTACCCGAACCGCCCAAATGACTTATATAAGAAATACTGATTATTTTTTAATTAAGTAAATTGGTACTATTGTTTTGTGGCTAGGAGGCATCCGAAAGCAGAGTCATTAACTGTTGCCACATTTCCAATAATGCCTTAATGAGGATTAATAACATGCAAACATCGAAAGAAAAGTTTTCTAAATGGCTAGAAAAAGAAACAATTAACTTTAGAAAAAGCCAACCAAAAGGCGCGACCCACTACAAGGTTGGTAAAAATAAAGTTAAATGGTATAGGCTTGGAAACATCAATGATGGGTTAGCTTGCGGCCTGTTTATGAAGTACAATAAGAAAAAGAATAAATTTAAAAAGATTGTGCGACTATCATGGGGTGATTCATTGCATACTGTAGATTGGTAATTAAGTTATACTAGCCCTCAATAGAGGGCTTTTTTTAATTGGTGAATTTATGGCAATGGCGGGAATGCCGAACCTACCTAGTGGGTTTAAGGGTCTTGTGACTGCGGGTACTGATGCTGCAATCAACTTAGGCGGTGCTGCATTAATCCGCGCTGTATTTGGTGAAGTGTGGGGGTTGGTTAATGAGTTTGGCGTGCCTATTCTTTTGTCGGATAGTGTAAAGAATGTTGACTATACAAACAGCTCAACCATTTCTAAATTCTTAATCGAGAAAGGCTCGTTTAGTTCATACAACAAAGTCACCGATCCACGCTTTTTATCGGTTCAATTGATTAAGTGGAAAGGCACAAAGCTTGAGAAATCGGCTTGGTTGGCTCAGCTTGAGGCACTAGCGAATAGCACGCTTAAATTCCATGTTGTTACGCCTGAATACCTATATCGAAATTACAACATCACACGCCTTGCCTACATGCGCGACAACACTTCAATTCAGATGATTACAGCTTCTATTGACTTGGAAGAAGTGCGCGAGGTTCAGCTTGAATTTGGCACACAAGAGGCAAAAGCAGAACAAGACAATTCAACGGTTGAGGGTGGCACAGTGCAGCCTAAAAAAGCTAGTCAGTCCGTTATCAGTAAAATCGAAGAAAAAGGGATTGTTAATGTCGTAAAAGGAATATTCTCATGACCACACTAGCCATCGACCTACAAAAAAACGCCAATCAAAACTTGCAAGTTACACTAGGCGGGAATGTCTACCGATTGACCTTAAACACCCGACTTGATGAGCTTTACATGAGCATCATTAAAAACGGTGAGCCTGTTATTTATAATCGGATTTGCCAAAACCTAAACCCAATCGAGGAGGGTTTTGTCTTTGTTGACTTGGATGGGAATGAAAATCCACGCTTCGAGCAATTCAATGATCGATTTGTTTTGACTTGGACGGATGGGCTTATATAAGAAATACTGATTATCTTTTTAAAAAAACTATTGTTATTATTGTTTTGTGGCCAGGGTAGCTCCTGAAAAGCGTAGCACAGCGTGAAGCCACACTCTTATTATG
>Ga0209066_10000843_pt1 | contig 43335 bp, 24 predicted proteins | sample All_14_2_FD_187198 | JGI IMG/M metagenome (GOLD analysis project Ga0209066, IMG submission 187198) | Freshwater microbial communities in response to fracking from Pennsylvania, USA - Allegheny Zone_MetaG_DW_15 (SPAdes) (version 2) ... | reverse complement strand
GACCCACTGTTCGGTCGGGGCGCGGCGCGACTGCGCCTCTTCGACCATGCGGATGATGCGGCTCAAGGTGGTGTCGGACGCGGGCCGCGTGACGCGGAAGTCCAGCGTTCCCGTCTCGTTGATGGTTCCGGCGAAGAGTTCGCCGCCGGGCTCTTTCCATACGGGGAGGGATTCTCCCGTGATCGGCGCCTGGTTCACGGTGGAGGCGCCTTGGGTCACGACGCCGTCGAGCGGGATGCGTTCGCCGGGCCGGACCCGCACGGTGGCGCCGACCTCGACCTCGCCGACCGGCCGCTCGGTCTGGGCGCCGGTTGCGGGGTCCAGGCAATGCGCGGCAGGGGGCACCACGTCGAGCAGCGCCCGGATGGCCCGCCGCGCCCGCGCGACGCTCCAAGACTCCAGAAGCAGAGAAAAGGCAAAGAGAAAGGTGACGGTCACAGCCTCCAGCCACTGGCCGATGGCCGCCGCGCCGATGACCGCAATGGCCATGAGCAGGTTCATGTCGGGACGGAGCCGGCGTGCCGCGGCCAGCGCCTTGGGCGCAAAAAACCATGCGCCGCTGACGATGGCGGCGACGTAGAAGGCGATGGCGACGGCGGGCGGGGGTTGCTCTGCGCCGCCGGCCTCGCCCGATAAGAGCACGTGCGCGAAGCCGCCTTGAAGCGCGGCGTGGCAGAGCGTTCCCAAGGCGAGGAACGCGCCGCTGGCCCCGCACAGGAGGCTGTGCCCCTGCCGCTGCCAGAACGTTTGCGAAGGCGCGGGGCCGCCGCGTTCCGCCGGTGCGCCGGTTTCGGCGGGCGCGGCCTCCAGCCCGGCCCGCTTGACCGCCGCGATGACGGCGCCGTCGTCGGGCGTCGCGTCGCCTTCGAGCGTCACGCGCATCACGCCGTTCAGGACGTTGAAGTCGAGACGGGCAAGGTTGGGCAGCTGCCCGACGGTCTGTCGCAGCGCGGCGACCTCTTCGGAGCAATCCATGCCCCGTACTGTGTATGAGCGGCTCATGGTTTTAAAAAGGCGGGTTCGGTTTTCCCTTGGTAATCCGCACGCAGGTAAGATAAACTGTTCCCCACTCAATCTAAAGCCCGTATTTCGCGGATTAAGAAGATTAGGGAGAGAACCCATGAAGAAAGCATCCTGGATTTCACTCGGACTGGCGCTCTTGGCCGCGTCGGCCTGGGCCGAGCTGACGACCGCAAAAAAGAGTTCGGCGGTTCTGCTCGACGGCGTCGCCGCCTACGTCAACACCGAGATGATCACCATCGCCGACGTGATGAGCGAGGTGCGCCGCAGCCCGTGGGCGGACACCGCTCCCGAGTTGCGCGAGAAGAGGCTGCGCGAGCTTTACACCGCCACGCTCAACGCCCTGATCGACCGCAAGCTGATCCTCGCCGCAGCCCAGAAAGCCAAGATGCAGCTCCAGTCGTGGGCCGTGGACAACCGGGTGCGCGAGATCGTCTCCAACAACTTCGAAGGCGACCAGACCAAGCTCCACAACCTGCTCGCCGACCGCAAGATCGCCTTCGAGGAGTGGAAGAAGAACATCGAAGAGGACCTGATGATCACCGCCATGCGCTACCAGCAGGTCGAGAAGCGCGTTTCGCCCACGCCGACGGAGGTCCGCGCGGAGTACGAGGCGAACAAAGGGCGCTACCAGACCGAGACCGCCACGGCCGTCAGCATGATCATCCTCGACCCGCCCGACAAAGAAGGCGACGAAAGCGTGGCGGCGCGCGCCGAAAAGATCGCGGCCGCGCTCAAGGCAGGCACGTCGTTCGCCTCGCTCGCCACAACCTACTCCAAAGACGCGAAGGCGGCCAACGGCGGCTCGTGGGGCAAGGTGAACCCCGAGGACGTCTTCCGCAAGGAGATCGTCGCGGCGCTCAACAAGCTCAAGCCCGGGGAGACCGCGCCGGTGGTCCTGATCGACGGGTACGGCTACATCGTCCGCAAAGACGAGCAGCAGGACGCCCGCGCGCTGACGTTCGAGGAGGCCGCTCCCTACGTCGAGAGCCACCTGCGCATGCGTCAGGCCGAGAAGCTCTACAAAGAGTGGACCGACCGTCTGAGGGCCGAGGCCTACATCAAGGTTTTCGAACTGCCGACCGTGAAGTGACGCCGTGAACCTCACCTCGCCATCGCAGGTCAAGGCCTGGTGCATCGAAAACGGTTTTCACCCCAACAAGACGTTGGGGCAGAACTTCCTGATCGACCGCAACATCCTCGACGCGACCGTGGCCGCGTCCGGCTGCGGCGCCGGGCAGAAGGTGCTGGAGATCGGGCCGGGGCTGGGCGTGCTCACCGAGGCCCTGCTCGCCTGCGGGGCGAGCGTCACCGCCGTGGAGAAGGATTCGCGACTCGCGTCCCGCCTCGCAGGCGCGCTCGGCCAGCCGCCGGCGCTGCGCGTGCTGGAGGCCGACGCGTTGGAGCTGGAGCTCGACGCCCTGCTGGCGGAAGGGTTCGACGCCTGCGTCTCCAACCTGCCCTACTCGGTCGGCACGCGCATCCTGCTCGACCTCGCCCTGCACCCGCGCGCGCCGCAGACGTTCGTCGTTCTCGTTCAGACCGAAGTCGCCGAGCGCTTTGCCGCTCCGCCGGGGGTCGCGGCGCGCGGACAGGCCGGCGTCTGGCTGCAGCTCGACTATGCGGTGACGCTCGTGCGCGCGGTCAAAGCCTCCTGCTTCTGGCCGCAGCCGGCCGTCGGCTCCACCCTCGTGCGGCTTGACCGCAGTCGGAGTCCGCTTTCGGACGAAGCGCGCCGGTGGTTTTTCGACCTCACGCGCTACGCGTTCATGCACCGCCGCAAGCAGCTCGCCGCCGCCTTGCGCAAGGCGCCCGCACCGCTCGGGCGTGACGATGCCGCGCTCGCGGCGCTCTTCGCCGCCGCCGGGATCGACCTCCTCGCCCGCGCCGAGCAGCTCACCAACGCGCAGTGGCAGTCGCTGGCCCGCGCGTGGGCGGACGTCGGGCGTTAAACCCGGGTGTTGAAGAAATTTCTGGGGGGAGCGTCATATTCTGGTATCCCCGCGCCCATTAATAAACAGAGACAAACGGCATGCTCGAAGACCCTGCACAAAAGGATCCCCCGGAAAAGGGCGCGTTCGCATGGGAGCTGACCCAGGCGCAAGGCGACCTTTTCGTCTACCTGTGCGCTTTGACGGGGAACGCCGAGGCGGCGCGTGACGTGCTGCAAGACACGAACCTGACCCTCTGCCGCGAGGCGGAGCGGTTCGATCGCTCGCGCCCTTTCCTGCCGTGGGCGCGGACGGTGGCCTACTATCAGGTCTTGAGCTGGCGCAAGCGGCAGGTCCGCGAGCGGCTGGTGTTCGACGAGAGCTTGTTGGAAGATGTCGCCGCGTCGCTGAGCGAGGCTCCGACGGTGTCGCACGCGCAGCTCGACGCGCTGGAGGGCTGCCTCAAGAAGCTGCCCGGACGGATGCGCGACCTGTTTGAGGCGCGGTATGCGCGCGGGGCGAACGTGAACGCCTTGGCGGCGGCGAGCGGGCGTGCCCCCAACGCGGTTGCGGCCAGCCTGTACCGGATCAGGCAACTGCTGAGCGCGTGCGTTGAAGAGACGCTGGGAGAAGGTGCGTATGTCGGTCGCTGAACAGGAGGCGCGTTTCACGCAGCTCGTGATGTCGGTCATTGAGGAGTGGGCCACTCCGGAAGAACTGGCCGAGTTCCGCGCGCTGTTGTGCGAGCATCCCGAGTTCACGTTGCAGTATCTGGAGCAGATCCGCATCCACGGCCTGATGAGTTTCCTCGAAACGATGCGGGGTGGGGAAACGTTTGCTGGAAACGCCGGGCCTTTGGATGGAGGGACGGCCTCCGTGCCGTCCGGCCAGCACACCCAAAGTCCGCCTGCTTCACTCTGCGGACGGCACAGCGGCGATCCTATCGCGAGGCATCTCCAAACGCGCGAGCAGGTTAAATTAAAGCATGGCCGCAGGGCGGTGTCAGGTAGGGACGGTTCCCCGAACCGTCCGCGGACGCCTCGGGGAGGCGTCCCTGCCAGAAGCGAATGCACGTTAAACAAAAATGCTCTAATCACCGGGTGGAAAGCCGCCGCTGCGGCTGCGCTGCTTGTGGCGTGCGTCGGGATCTGGTACGGCGTGATGAAACCCCAGCCCTCTTCCGATTCCCCCATCACAAGGCATTCGGAAAAGGCGCGTCCTCCGGCGCCGGTCCGTCTGATCGGGTCCTCCGCGGCAACAGGGCTGGAGTTACCTCCGGCCTTGCCCGGCACGGTAAGGTTGGCGGGCGGCCTGGCCAAGGTCCGTCTGCCATCGGGCGTGGAACTGGCGTTGGTGGGGCCGCTCGAACTGGAGGTGGAGAGCGGCATGGAGGCGCGGCTGGCGGAGGGGCGGCTGTTGGCGTGGGTGCCGCCGCGGGCGAGCGGTTTCACGGTGCATGCGCCAGGGTTGGAGATCTGGGATATGGGCACGGTATTTGGCGTATCGTCGAAGGGGGGAGTTTCGGATGTTTTTGTGTTCAAAGGCAGTGTGCAGGTGAACGATGCGTCGGGTGATGGTGTGGGGCTGTGCCTGGCCGGACAAGGTGTCCGTGCCGGGGTTCCCAATCTGGTGCCCGTTGTCTTTTCGGCGGATTCGCCGAAGGTGCAAAGGGCTTTCGACCTGGTTAAGGGCGATGCGGCCTTGCGTGACCCGGCGGCGGCACTGGCTGTTGCCGGGATGATTGCGGATCTTTGGCAAAGGAACAACCTGCCTGTTTGGGCAAGAATAACCAAAGAGATGGAGCGGAAGACGTCGGCGAAGGCTTTTGTAAACAAAGAGGAGGAGGCGGGTATGTCGATGACAAACAATGTGACGGTGGCTTTGGCCGCGGCTTTGCTGACGGCTTCACAGACGGTGCCGCTGGAATCGGCGGTGGCGGCGGACCGGGTTTGGACCAATCTGAGCGGCGGCGCATGGGATTCGGTCGAGAACTGGTCGGGCGGCACTGAGCCGGGAGTCGGGGAAGACGTCTATGTCACCAACGCGCCGTCCGCTTATGTGGTGAACTATGACGTGCCCATCTCTGCGGCGACGTTCGGCAAACTGACGATGGGCAACGACGTGGGCGTCATCACGCTGAACATCAACACCAACGGATTTAAGTCGTACTGCGCCACAGGGATATATCTGGGAACAAACGCGGTCATCAACGTCGGCCCGTCCGGCGCGGCCACGTTCAACAGCAGTTACAATAAGACGCAGACGGTCCAAGGCAATTTAAACGTGAACGGAGGGGTCATCAACATCGAAAACAGTGAATATGTCTTTGTTGAGAAAGGCGCGACGGTTACGGTCAATGACGGAATCCTGACGATGTTTACCAAACCGTCCGCCGGACCAAATAACGGCATCTATTTCGCGCGAACGGGAACGGCGGCGTTAAACATTAACGGCGGATACGTGGATTTGAAGGAGGGCGCCTACTTCGGTTATAACAATTCAGGAAGGGGAACGCTGACGATGACGGATGGCGTCTTGAGTCTGGGCTCGTATCATGCGTATGCCACATACGTTGGTCAAGCCAATGGTGGCGGTACGGCGACGATCTCCGGGGGAACCGTGACGAATGCGGGACCATTGATTGTCGGCAACGACGACTGGACAGGGAAGGGAACAGGGATCATCACCCTGTCGGGAGGGGACTGGATTCAGAAAGGTGACGTGACCGTATCGAAAGTGCGCGGCATCGGAAAAATCTATCTGCATGGAGGCGGTTTTGTCTGCGGGGCCAATATTTCCCTGGGCCTCCCCGGCACCTCGTATGACACCGCCAACGGTTGGCTTGAGGTGGCGGGAGGAACCCATTGCGCCACAAACGAGAGCGGCACGGCTACGCTGCTTGTGCGGCGCGGCACGCTGCTGATGACGAACGGCACGATGACGGTGGACAATCTGGTGTCCACGAACGGCACGGTCGGTGTCCTGAAACTTTGGGGCGGCGCCTTGACGGTGAACAACGGCACCGACATCAGCAACGGCGTGGCGACGGTGTTCGGCGACGGGATTTCGTCCTCGATGTTCTCTCTGGCCGGCGGGACGCATCGGTTTGCGAACGGACTGGTAATTACCAACAACGCCACGCTTGCCGTCGGAGGCGTAGGCGCAATTGGCGCGGTAGCGATCAATGGAAATGTCCGTCTGGCTTCCGGAGCGATTCTTGATGTGGATGTCGGCGTGGCCACCAACGACTTCATAGAGGTCGGCGGAACGGCGACAGTGCCTGCCGTGGCCACGGTGAACCTGAGCTTGTCCGGAGTGGAGCGGCCTGCTCAGATTCGGGTGTTACACGCATCGGACGGTATCGCCGGTTCGGTCGAACAATGGGGAAGCACCCTTGTTAACGGGGTCAAGTATCGCGCCTTCATTTCAGGGGATACGCTCCTGTTGAAGAAAATCGCAGGGGGGACCATCGTCAGCGTGTTTTAGCGCGCTGCCGGGCCCGCTACCTTGTCGTCCAGACGACGGCAAGGCGAACGTTAAAAAAGTCGTATAGGGAATTGACAATGGAAAGGGCAGATGAAATGATGCTGAAACTTGGGATCACGTGACGGTTGCGAAGGCCGGGGAGAGGCCATGGCGCAGACCGCCCCGTCAGGAGGACGTATACATGGGAAATGAAACATCTTTTTCGCGGCGCTCTTTTCTCGCCGCATCCGGGCTGGCCGCAGCGGGGGTCGTTCTGCCCGGAGGCTTGTCCGCCGCTTCTGACGGGGCTCCCGTCAAGCGGCCACCCATCAAGATCGGGCAGATCGGCACCGGCAACCAGCACGCCTACAAGATCGGCACGTTGCGCAAGCTCCCCGAGCTGTTCGAGGTGGTGGGCGTTGCGGAGGATGACCCCGCCCGGCGCGAGAGGGAGAAGAACGCCGCCGCTTACAAGGGGCTCCCCTGGATGAGTTCCGACGAGCTGTTGGCGGTCCCCGGCCTTCAGGCTGTCGCCATTGAAACCGAAGAGCGCGTTTGCATTCCTCCTGCTCTGCGCTGTGTCCGGGCGGGGAAGCACATCCACCTGGACAAGCCGTGCGGCGAGTCGCTGCCGGCTCTCCGCACACTGCTGGATGAGGCGAAAGCCGGACAACTCACGGTGCAGGTCGGTTACATGTACCGCAACAATCCGGCCGTGCAGTTCTGCATCAAGGCGGTGAAAGAGGGATTGATCGGCCGCGTGGTCGACCTGGACGCTTCGATGGGGCGGTACGACGGTCAGAGCTACCGGGACCTCATCAAGCAGTACAAAGGCGGCATCCAGTACATTCTGGCCTGCCATCTGATCGACCTCACGGTGTCGATCATGGGCGCGCCGGAGCGCGTGACGCCGTATCAGCGCTGCACCCGCGGCGACGGGGTGCTGGACAACGGCCTGGCGGTGTTCGAGTTTGACGGCGGACGGCTGGCGACCATTCGGACGTCCATCACCGAGGCGCAGGGATTTCCGAACCGGCGACTCAAGGTGATGGGCGACAAGGGGACGATCCTCATCGAGCCGCTGGAGTCGCAGGGCAACATGTCGGGAGGCGTTGTGAAGCTCTTTTTGGAAGAGGCGCGCGGCGAATATAAGAAGGGGGCGCAGACCGTTATAATGCCGCCGCTGAAAGACCGTTATGAGAACCAGTGGCGGGAGTTCGCGGCCGTGGTGAACGGTGAGATGGCGAACCCGTACACCTACGCGCACGACTACACCGTACACAAGTGCCATCTGGAGGCCTGCGGCCTGCCACTCGACGCGTGATCAATTTTCGCGAAAGGCTTAAACCGCAAGTCAAGTACGGGAGGGGCAAGCGTCTGCTTGCCCGCGGACGAGCAGACGCTCGTCCCACCCATCGGCAAGAGACAAAATAAGGGGGAAGGCGATGAACAGACGTGATTTTATCAAGACGGCGGCGGCCGGCTTCGGCGGGCTGTCGGTGTTAGGTGCGCGCGGGCAGGGCACGGCGGCCGCGAGGAAGCCCCTGCGCGTGGCGTTGATCGGCTGCGGAGGCTATGGCACCTATGCGCATATCCCGGCGATCCTCGGACAGGGCACGAGTGTCGACACGATTGAAGGCAAGAAGACGTATGTGCCTGTGACTGGCGGCGAGCGTCTTGTGGCGGTCGTGGATCCGGACAGCCGCCAGATATCCAATGCGATGAGCCGGGTCAAAAAGGCCAATCCGGGGGCCGACACCGCCGCGATCCGTAAGTTCGCCGACTACCGCAAGCTGTTCGACGAGATGGGGAGTGACTTGGACGCGGTGATCATCGCCACGCCCACGCACCACCACGCGCTGCCCGCGCTGATGGCCATGCGGCGCGGCATCCACGTGTATCTCGAGAAGCCGCTGACGCACACCATCGCCGAGGCGCGGCTGCTCACGGAAGAGGCGCGGCGCTGCGGCGTGGCCACGCAGATGGGCAACTGGGGACAGTCGACCGAGGGCCCCCGGCTCCTGTGCGAATACCTTCAGGCGGGCGCCGTGGGCCCGGTGCGGGAAGTCCACTGTTGGAGCGACCGGGTGGACGGGCTGCCCCCCGGCACGCCGCGGCCTCCGGCCCTTCCCGTTCCGAAGGAGCTGGATTGGGATCTGTGGCTCGGCCCCGCGCCGCGCCGCGATTTCCATGACGGACTGCTTAATTTCTACTGGAACGCATGGCGCGACTTCGGCAACGCCACCATCGGCAACATGGGCTGCCACATCATCAACCACGCCTATTTCGCCTTGAAGCTGGCGAGTCCCGCGTCGGTCGAGCTGGAAGAGGTGTACGGCGGCAGCGACGAGAGCTGGCCGATCCGCAACCGCATCCGCTGGGACTTCCCTGCCCGCGGGGACCTGCCCCCGCTCAAGCTCTACTGGTATGACGGCATCGCGCCCGGGGCGCCCTACAACGAAAAAACGGTCGGTGGCGGAGGCCACAGGCGGATGTCGCGCGAGACGGCCTACGCGCCGCCGATCCGCACCGAACTGGAAAAGAAGTATGATCGGGAGTTCAGCGGGGAAGGTTCGCTGTTCATCGGCGACAAGGGCGTCTTCACCATGGGCCGGCACGGCGACGGGTTCCGAATGGTGCCCGAATCGGCGCACCGCGCCTTCCCGAAACCGCCGCCCGTCCTGCCGCGGGTCAAAGGCACGCACCAGGAGGATTTCTTCCGCGCCTGCCGCGGCGGAGCGCCGGCCTGCTCGAACTTCAACCACGCGGGGCCGCTGGCCGAACTGGTCCTGCTCGGCAACATCGCGGTCCGCGCGGGCGTCGGGAAGCGCGTCGAGTGGGATTCGGCGGGGATGCGCTGTACCAATATGCCGGAACTCAACCGCTATGTGGCGAAGTCCTACCGCGAGGGCTGGACGCTCTGAGGTGGTTTGAACGCTCAAGTCACGACTAACGCGGGGGGAGCCCGCAACTGTTTTATATTGCAGTTGTCGTTTTGTCCGCCACTATCGAGTCTGCGAATGTGCGTAACAGGAGTTCATCGGTAGGGACGCCTCCCCGAGGCGTCCGCCCTTCGGCTTGCTCAGGGTAGATGGACGGTTCGGGGAACCGTCCCTACCACAAAGGCTTGTCACTTGCTTATACAAGTCTCACTAAAGGAAAACATGAAGAGACGGGATTTCATCAAAACGGTGGCGGCCGGCGTCGGCGGCCTTTCGGTCTTGAGTGCGCGTGGACAGAACGCGACACCCGCGAAGCGGCCGCTGCGCGTGGCGGTGATAGGCTGCGGGGACCGGGGCGTCGGCCAGTTGCTTCCAGAGTGCTGCAAAGAGCGGGTTGTGGCGCTCGCGGATCCCGACCGGCGTCGAATCGAAGCCGGATTGGCGCAAATCCGCAAGACAAGTCCATCGGCGGACGCCGGCGCGGTCAGGACCTTCGCCGACTACCGCACGCTGTTCGACCAGATGGGCAAGGAGTTGGACGCGGTGGTGATCGCCACGCCCAACCACCAGCACGCGCCGCCGGCGCTGCTGGCCATGCGCCGCGGCATCCACGTGTACGTCGAAAAGCCTCTCACGCATACGATCTCTGAGTCGCGGCTGCTCAGGGACGAGGCGCGGCGCGCGGGCGTCGCCACGCAGATGGGCAACCACGGCCATTCGAACGAGGGCTGCCGCCGCCTGTGCGAGTACATCTGGGCCGGCGCGATCGGCCAGGTGCGCGAGGTGCACAGCTGGACGCAGCGCTGCAACGGACTGCTCTCCGCGAACAACTCGCCCGCCCTGCCGCTGCCGGAAGGGTTCGACTGGGACGCGTGGATCGGCCCCGCGCCGTTCCGCAACTTCCACGCGGACCTGCATCCGCACAACTGGCACCTCTGGACCGATTTCGGCAACGGCTCGATCGGCAACATGGGGTGCCACATCATCGATCCCGCCTACTGGGCGCTCAAACTCAAGTCGCCGGAGGCGGTCGAGGTGGAGGACATGCACGGCGGCGGCGGCGGGGTCTGGTCCATCCGCACCCGCATCCGCTGGGATTTCCCCGCCCGCGAAGGCATGGCGCCCGTCAAGGTCTACTTCTACGACGGGCTTGCGGCCGATCAGCAGTACAGCGAGCGGACGGTGCAGAAGCGGTGGCGGAGCGTCAACAAGCGCGAGTGGCAGAACGCTCCGCCGCTGGTGCTGGAGCTGGAGAAGAAGTACGGCAGGGATTTCGGCACGAACGGCTCGCTGTTCGTGGGCGACAAGGGCATCATGACCATCGGCGAATTCGGGGACGGATGCCGCATCGTGCCGGAGGAGGCTCACCGCGCGTGCCCGGTCCCCGAGAAGGTCCTGCCGCGCGTCAAGGGCACGCATCAGGAAGATTTTTTCCGGGCGTGCCGCGGCGGCGCACCGGCCTGCTCGAACTTCGACTACGCGGCGCCGCTGGCGGAGATCGCCCTGCTGGGCAACATCGCGATGCTCGCGGGGCTCAAGCGCCGCGTCGAATGGGACGGAGCGGCCATGCGCTGCACCAATCTGCCGGAACTCAACAGCCACTTGAAAACGACGTATCGGAACGGATGGAACATTTGAGGACATTGCAATCAAGCACGCTTAAAACGGTATTCGGCGGCATGTGGGTTATGTTCTGCTCGCTGACGGCGGCGGCTCGCGCGGGAGAGAAAAACCCGGTGTCGTTCGACGTGCGGGCGGACATCTACTCGGCGTACATCTGGCGCGGCAAGGCGCTGGACAAGCACGCCGTGGCGCAGCCGAGCGCCATCGCGACGCTGGACGCGCAGGACTACGGATCGTTTTCGATGAAGGTGTGGTCGAACTGGGATCTGTCGCAGCGGTCGGGCGACTCCAAGGAGACCCGGTCAGGCGGCGGGATCAACGTGTTCAACGTCACCCCGTCGTACACGAAAACCTTCGGGCCGGTCGGGCTCACCGTCGGCAACATCTTCTACACGTTTCCGGGCAAAGGCTACCCGAAGCACTCCAACAGCACGTACGAACTGTACACGGCGCTGGTCTACAGGAACCCCGTCGTGACGCCCTCCTTGAGCGTGTACTACGACTACCGGGACGTCGGCGGCAGTTTTCTGGAGGACAATCCGCTCAAGGACTTGTACGCCCGCGCCGCGCTAGACAAATCCGTCCGGCTCAGCGAGCGCGTGACCGCGTGCGGGACCGTCCTTGTGGGCGGCGGGACCAGCCATTACAACGCGGTGCGGTATTACTCTTCCGACGAGGGGTTTGCCGACTACCAGGCGTCGGTCAATGTGGCCTATGCGCTCACCGACACCTTTTCGCTCGGCGCCACGCTGGCGTACACGGGACTGATCGGCGGCGCTTGGGGCCTGGACCGCCAAAACCTCTCGCCGGACGAGATCGTCTGGGGCGGCGTCAACCTGAGAACGTGTTTCTAGAGCGGTTTGGGTTGTGGGGCAGATTAAGAGGGTGATTACGGCTCCGGCACCGTAGCCTTTCCGTTCAAAACCCTTTGGCCATGGGGATGGGCGCGTCCGGGCTTTTCCAAATCCGGAGGTAATCGATTGCGAAAGTGCTCGGCAAATCCGACGCATCAGGTTCTCCCCACATGATTTCGCAATCGAACATGAGGTGGAGCGGTCTCGTGAAATAGTCATTCTCGCGTGTGAAGACCTCCTTGCCGTCCACAAACCAGGTCATCGCGGTCGGCGTCCAAAGAAAGCCGTAGACATGAAAATCCGCGTGGAAATCGAACGGGAGCCGCTGTTGCGCGCCCGACTTCGGCAGGGGCGGCGCCGACCCGTAGGCGATGGATTCGACATAGGGCGTGGCCAGACGGTGCACCGTCGTGTAGTACACCCGCTCCAACTCCGGTTTCACAGGTTTGCCGAAAATCTCGAAAACATCGATCTCCTCGGAAAAGCCCCCCACGCGATGTTTGGCGGGCGGATCAAGCGGATCGTACAGCCAGAACGCGTTGCACACGGCGGCCTTCATCGACTTGCACCGGGCTTCGAAATAGCCATAGCGAATCCGTTTCTTGGATTTCACACTCGCCGTCGTGAACTTGTCGTAGCCGCGGACCCTGTTCTCGACCGTCACCTCTTCCGGCTTCTGGACCCGGGCCGTCAGCAGGAGCAATCCGTCCCGCACGGCCACATTCTCACGCGAGAAATACCCGGGTTTTCGCCCGTGCCACGACGGGTTGAAATCCCACCACTTCGCGTCGTCCAGTTTTCCGCCTTTGAATTCGTCGCTGAATTCGGGGACAAACGTCCACCCCTCACCCATGGGGCAGGGCGGCGGCTGCTCCTGCCCGAATGCGACCCGCACAGTCGCAACCGAAAACAGGATGACGGCGTACAATCCCGCGCTCATACTCCCTGAGCACAATCCCATATTCATTCTATTCTCCCGTAACAGAACCGGTTCTAAAAAAGAAAACAGCACTGTCTTTTAAAGTATCACCGACACAGGGGCGTAACAAGACACATTTTTCACAGAAAAGCCCAGAAAGCCGAAGGCGACGGTTTGCGTAAATCGCTCCTTGCCAGACAAACGTTTCCCCGAGTAGACTGATTCCATTGTCATGTTTGAAAGAGGTCGTCAAAATCATGCGCTCCACTCAAAACGTTTCCCTTCTGATATGGATCGGGCTGCTCGCCAACCTTGCCTGCCTGAGCCTGTCCGCGGCCCCCGTTTCCGTCGCCACCGGAGTCCGCACCCTGCCCGTCGCCGCGCTGGGCGACCCCAACGCTTGGCCCCTGTTCCGGTTTCAGGTCCAAGGGACAGCTGTCGTCGCGGACGAAAGGCTCCGGGGCGAAGATGCCGAAGGCCTGTTTGAAACAACCGTCATTCCGCCGCTGCCCTACCTGATGCAAGACGGCTACTCCCGTGAGCGCAAACCGGGGCAACTGCCGACCGTGACGGTCGAGAGCGATGCGATGCGCGCCGTCCTCTACCCTTCGCTCGGCGGCCGCCTGATTTCGCTTTACGACAAAGCGCGCCGCCGCGAGCTTCTGTTCGACAACCCTGTTTTCCAGCCCGCTAACCTTGCGATCCGGAATGCCTGGTTCTCCGGCGGGATCGAATGGAACGGGCCTGTTTATGGCCACAGCCTGCTGACGTGCAGCCCGGTCTTTGTCGGACGGGTCGACACGCCGCGCGGCCCCATCGTGCGCGTCTACGAGTTTGACCGCGTCTTGGAAACGACGTGGCAGGTGGATCTTTTCCTTCCTCACGACGCATGCCGGCTGTGGATCCACGTCAAAGCCATCAACCCGAACCGCCACGACATCCGATTCTATTGGTGGACCAACATCGCCGTTCCGATGACGCGCGGAACGCGTGTCATCGCCCCGTTGGATTATGCGATCACGCACTTCAGCACGGGGAACGCGCCTCTGACTTTTCCTTTCTTCGATGGTTTCGACGGCAGTTATCCCGCCCGTTACCCCTACGCGAAATCCATTTTCTTCCGCAAACCCGGAAGCCCCCGCGCCTGGTCGGCTTGCGTCGACGGCGAGGGAAACGGGATCAGCCATGTCTCCACAGCGACCCTGTACGGCCGCAAGTTCTTCACCTGGGGAACGGGCCGAGGCGGACAGCGCTGGATGGACTATCTCTCCGAAGAGGGCCAAGGCGACTATCTCGAAATCCAAGGCGGCGTCACGCCGACCCAACTTCAAACACGTCCCCTGAAAGCCGGAGCCAGCGTCGAGTGGACCGAGTGCGTCGCCCCGCTCGAACTCGGCGCGGATGCCGCGCACGCCCCGGATTTCGCCCGCGCCGTGTCGTCGGCGGAACAGGCCGTCGACCGGAATGTGTCCTCCGACACGCTTCACGGAATGGACGCGTTCTTGGGGGCACACTCCGCCATGCCCGCGAATGCCGTGCTGGCCAAGGGCGCCGGCTGGGGGCTGTTGCATGAGCGCCTCACGGAGAACAGGATCAGTCCTGGGCTGGTTTTCGATTCCCCCCTCCGCGAAGAGGAGCGCCCTTGGCAGGAACTGTTGGAGCAGGGCACCTTTTCCGAGAAAACATTGGCGCAAGACCCGCTCAGCTTTGCGGTCTCCCCCCGGTGGACAGCCGTCCTGCGCCGCTCGATGGAGACCCGTGGCGCCACATGGCTGCACCACCTTCATTTGGGCGTGGCGCAACTGGAGCGCGGCGAATTTGAGGAGGCCCGCGTCTCCTTCGAGGCCTCGCGGCAGCTCAAGAAAAACGCCCACGCCGCGCGCTGCCTTGCGTTATTGGCTGAACGCGACGGCGACATCGACGGGGCGAACGCCGACTATTTGCAGGCCTGGTCGTCGTGTGGAAAAGAGGCGAACCTCGCCGTCGAAATCTGCGGTTTCCTGGAACGGCACAAACGGGCTGCCGCCTGTGAGGCCTTCGTGCGCGAGCTTCCGCCGGCCGTTGCGGAACACGAGCGCATTCAACTGCTTCTGGCCAAGCTCGCATTGGCCCGCGGCGACTATCCGTCTGTCCGGAAAATTCTGAGGCGAGAGTTCTGCACGATCCGCGAGGGCGAGCTGAGCCTCAGCGAGTTGTGGTTCGACTCGTGGATTCAGGAAGCCGCGAAGCGGCAGGGCCGCGACTTGACCGAACCGGAAAAACAGGCCATCCGGGAGAAGAACCCGCCGCCGCAGCTCATCGACTTCCGGATGAAATAACCCGCGCTTAGTCGGCATGCGTTGCGCTTCGCGCGCCCGCCTGGAGCGCCACGAGCATCCAGAACGCGCTCGCGAAACCGACGAGCTGGATCTGAAGCGGCAGCGGAAACGCGTACACGCAGAATTCGACGGGGAGCCACACGCACCAGTTGGCGAGCAGTATCGGCAGGCAGACGTCGCGTAGAAAACGCTCCGGCCATTCGCGGCGGGTACGCGCGAACGAGAAATCGCGCGCGGCCCAGAAGAAGAACGCGGCGCTCGGCGCGAGGCAGACCAACACCGTCCAGACGAACTGGTCGACGAACGTTTTCGCAAGAAGCGTCCCGAACCCCGTCCCCGCACCGAACCACGCCGTCTGAAGCGTGAAGAAGACGTCGCAGAGGATTCCCCACATCCCGCCCCAGAGCGAATACGCGAACACCGTAAGATACAGCCGCCGCGGCCGTATCGACTTCACCGTCACGAGGAACACGCCCGGCAGTATCCCGCAGAAGAACGCGCGGTTCAGAAATGCCGCGGTCCACCCGCTCTCGACCTGCCATCTCTTCAGCGGCTCGAACGCCGCCGCCGTGCCGGGAACGAAATAATACGCCAACACCGTTGTCGCCGTCAGAAACCACAACACGACCATCGGCACGGCGTTCGCCTTCACCGATTCCCGCCCGATGCTCCACGGACTCCGCACGGTCTCGTTCCTTGTCACGTCCGGGAACTATACCACATTGCACGGGAAAGCGGCACTACGTGCCCGCCCCCGACAGCAATTATGGCAGGACACGCGCTGCGAAAATGCCCTTACGGGCACAAGCTAAAACGCAGGGATCGCGCAGGTTCGTAGTGACGCCGTAAGGCGTTTCTTGGCCATAGAAGAATTGCTGCGCCCCCGAAGGAAGGGGGGAATCGAATAACATTCCGGCGATTCACTTCGTCTCACCTTTGTACTTCTTGCCGTTCTTGTCGACGAGGAAGAAGCGGTCACAGACCATGCGGTTCTTGCCGTCTCCGGTCTTGAGACCGAAGTCCGGACCGATGAACTTGAGCGAGACCCAGAGCTCAAAGACGCGGTCCGCATCACCCTCGGGATAGTAGTTGGAGAGGGACTGTCCGATACCCCACCAGCTTGCCAGTTCGATGCCCGCGCCGACCGGAATCGTGAAGTCGCCGACCTTGTAAAGCTTGTATTCGCCGGGCTTGTAACCGCTGATGTCAATCTTGCCGGTCTTCATGTTGCGCTTCAGATTGTGGTTGTAGTAGTCGAAGCCGACGAGGTTGTTGGTGAAGATCGCGCTCCCCGGCTTGTAGACCTCGCTCTTCGCGCGGCCGCACGCGGCGTCGGGGTCGTCGATGCCGAAGAATCCGCCGCACTGCGGAATCTGGTGAATCACAACCTCAGGGCCGAGCTTGTCGAGCGGCGCGGGGATGGGCTTGTCGAGCGCCTTCGAGACAAGATATGCGTTCTCGGCCGTGGCGTAGAGTCCCGAGAGCGGCTTGCCCGGCTTCGGCGCGGCGCCGTAGCGCTTCCAGTGCGTCACCCTCTTCATCCGCTCGTAGATCGTGTCAGGATGGATGGACGCGGAGAGCCCCTTGAGCTTGCGCACGTCGTCCCAGAACGAGAGCGTCATCAGGTCGACGTCCCAGCGGAAAATGCCGAAGGCGCGGCGGACGTTCGGGTCGGCACCGAGCTTTTTCTCCGCGGCGTCCAGCATCGCCTGCCAGCGGATGATGTCCGCGGCGCGATAGCATTTGCGCGTGGTCATGTCCGCGTCAATGGACATGAAGCTCTGCTTCTCGAACCAGAGCTTGTCCCAGTCGAGGACGATCGTCTGCGCCGTCTCGCTCGCATTTCCGAAGATGAAATCGCAGAACTCCTTCACGACCGCCCACTCATCCCGCGAGGGGTCTAGCGCGAGTCGCAGGAAGAGGTAGTCCTGGAGGCACGTGAGCGAGGGGGTGTAGATTCCGCACAGCTTAGCGCCGTCCGTCCCCGCCTCGTGCATGCGCCGCAGGTCGCCCGCGACGCGGCTCACGGGGCCGCACGGGTGCTTCATGCAACTGTAGAACCAGTAGTCGACGTATTTGCAAGCCCGGCACCACTTTTTCAGGTTCTCATATGTCTTCTCGTTACGAGGCCCGCCGATGTAGGCATACTGGTCGTCATCCACGGGCGCGAAGTCGACGATGAAGTTGTCCGGCAGCTTCTCGACCCCTTTCGGAAAATTCTCACTCTGCTCCTTGCGGTAGGCGAGCGTCTCGATGTAGATCTCGGGATATTCCTTCGCGACCGCGGCGCAGAGCTGCGGGAGGTAGTCCCAATACGGGCCGAACGGCGTCTCGTATTTCTTCTGGAGCTTCACGCATTCGGGACACCAGCAGAGTGCGCCCGGGACGTCGTTCGCGCCGATCGTGAGGATGCCCTTGCCGCCGACGCGGCGGCAGCGCTCGAGGACGCGCTTCGTGAAGGCCGCGCGCATCTCTTTCGACGCGAAACAGAGCTGCATGCGGTCCGTACGCTTCCCGGCGCTGTTCATCGAGAACCACTCCGGATGCGTGGCGAAGAAGTCAATCCGCTCGTCCCACGGGTAGGTGTCCATGTAGAGGCGCTTGCACGGCATGTAGAGGCAGAAGCCGTGTCCCGAGTCACGGCCCTCGATCGGCGATTCGAGGTCTTTGTACTTCGTCTTCGCAGCCCAGCTCTTGCGGCCGGTCGATCCGTTCCGGAATAGATACGCGCAGAGGTTCGTCGAGTCGTAGAGATAGGTATGCGTCAGACCGCGCCGGAGCGGGAACGCCTCTGTGCGGCGCATCGAGTAGCCCTTCGTGTCGACCCGATCGGTCTTCACAATCTTCTCGCCACCCTCCTCAGGCGTGAAGTGCCGGAAACCGAGCACGTCCTCGCAGAACGCGTAGACCGCGAGCAGCGTCCCGTTCCAGTTGTTCCCGCGCAGCCAGATGTCGCCGCCACCGAAGAGTCCGAAGAACGCCTTCTTCTCGGTCACCGCGTAGTCGTTCGCGCCGAGAGTGTCCGCACCGAACGCGGTTTCCGCTTCGGGGGTGCGCCCGACGAAAAGAAAATGGTCCGCCTTTTCGAGCTGAGCCTGTTTATTCGAATGGGTGGTGCAGACCACCGGAAGTTCGACGCCCGTCGACTTCAGGATGATTTCGCGGAGTTCGTCCGCGGCGACGAGGTTCACCGCATTCGTGTCCGTGAGGATCGCGTAGTCCGTCTTGCCGTTTTCGATGATCGTCGCCGCGTTTGCGGCAAACGCTCCCGCCGCTAAAAGCGAGGCTGTCCAGAGCGTGTTCGTTTTCATTCGATCTCTTCCAATTCCATGCGGTCCACGTAAATGCCCTCGATGCCGGGATTCTCCTTGTTGGTCCTGTCGAAACCGCCGGGCTGGATCCAGACCATCTGTTGCCCGCCCATCTTGCCCGGCCACACGGCGAAGTCATACCAATGGTACTCGTTGTCGGTGATGTCTTTGATCTTCCAGCGCTTGCCGCCGTCCACGGGATGCCGCGCCTCCGAATCGTAGATTCCGGCAGCAAAGGCGTCCTTGGCGGGATCGGCGCCCTCCCTGAGCTGCACGCGCACGCGGACCCGCACGCGGAAACGCTTCCATTCGTCGACGGCGATGTTGTCGAGGGGAATCCAGCAGGACCATTCGGAGTTGTTCGTGAAGAGCTTTTTCGTCTTGCCGTCACCCGCCTTGGGATCGTCCACGGTCTCGCCCCAGTGTCCGTCCACGCGCATGAAGGTCTCCTCGATCGTCGCACGCTTTGCGCCAGGCACGGCCGTCATTTTTGGAAAGCCGTTCGTCTCGGCGATCGCGAGCCCGGTAAAGAACGGATCGGGCTTGAACGTCGGCCATTCGCCCGGATGGAAGGTCCGGCCCAGTTCACGCTTCACGTCCATCATCTTCTTCACGTAGTCGCTCCGGCGGTTCATCCGCGCGAGCAGCTTCGAGGGATCGTCCATGAGCCATGCCGCCTTGCCATTCGAGCCGCCCATACGGACGTACTGCGCGTACCAGACGTCGAACATCCCGTAGCGGACGTTTTTTTGATAGCACTCCGGCTCGTTCGCCACCGCCTTTGCGGCGAGTTCCCAGAGCATTTCCGCCCGGTCGAAAAAATCGTCCGGGAAGCTCTTCGTACAAATGTTCATGCCGATGCCCATCGACTCGTTCGCGGTGTCGCGGAAATAGCTGTGCAGCGCATCGAAATACGTGCGCACCCAGGGCGCGGCCTTGCCGTAATAGCCGTCGAAGAAGTCCTCCAGCAACTCCTGAACATTCGCGTTCACGTTCCACATGAGCTTGGACTGAAGCCAGCCCTTCAGCTCCGCGAAATCGCCCTTGCAGCTCGTGTAGGAGCCCTGCGCGAAGAGCAGATCCACCTTGTTCTTCTTGAAGAGCCGGTAGTTTCCCTGCTGCGCCATCACGTTCGGATAGGGCGCGAGGTAGTGGCTGAAGTCCGTCGCGTAGTCCCAGACGTAGAGCGTGTCGGTGATCGCCGCCCAGCCCTCAAGGTCCTTGAGGAAATTCTGGTTGACGCGCGAGAACGACTGGTCGATCGGCGTCGAAAAATCGCACTCCACACTGCAGAGTTCGACCATCACGTTGTGACGCGGTTTCGTCTTCTTCGGCGGATGGCGCGTGTACTGGTAGGCGAACGTGACGACCTTGAGGTCGGGGAACTCCTTCTCAAGCGCCTCGGCGACGGTGTTGACGAAACGGATGAGCGGACCGGAGTGCGAGCCCTCCTCCTTCGCGATCGCCGCGCAGGCGGGGCAGCAGCACGCGTGCTGGTTGTCGTTCTGCATGAGCCCGACGATCTTCTTGCCCGGGTCTTTGCGGATGCGCGCCGTCATGTTGGAGATGACGAACGCGGTGAGTTCAGGGTTGGTGAGGCAGAACTGGCAGTAGCGTCCGGTCTTGCCGAGCATCGCGCCGGTCGCGTCCTTCGAGAACCACTCGGGATGGATCGGGCCGTACTCCTTCACCGGACAGATGATGTTGAAAGAATGTCCGCCCAGCCCGGCCGCGAAGGTGTACGGCGCGCCGCCGTGTTTAGCCTTGGGTCCGCACCACTCGCCGTTCACGCGGTTCCGCACCGCGAAATCGGCGTGCTCGTTGAAGTCCCACCAGAACGGCGCGCGCATGCGGAAGTCCGGTTCCTGCGCATCATTCAGCCGATCCGGAACGGCGAAAACGTCCTTTGCGGGAATCTTCTCCATCCAGCTCGTGTACCACCGGCAGCCGCCATATTTCTCCAGCAGCTCGTAGACGCCATAGAGGACGCCGGCGTCCGCGCCGGACGTGACGCGCAGCACCTTGCCGTCGACCTTCAGCCGAAACCCCTGCTCGGGCACGTCTTTCGCGGTATCGTCGAGGACAACCTCCGCGGCGGAATTGGTGACGATTCCGACCTTGCCGCCGGTGATCCGCTCCGAAAAGCGCACGAGTTCCTCCGCGGCATAACAGACACGCTCGGAAGGATTCGTCGGCACGCTCACCCGCGTCGTCTTCCCCTTCTCCGCGATCGTGAACGCGTTCGCGGCCATCACCGCCGCCACTGCGGCGCAGGTCATCACGCTTTTTTTCATTTTCATATTACCTGATGGAGATACAGAATCCGAACCTTTCCGGCACGAACTCGTAGCAGCCAATGTCGACGGCATCTTTGTAAATGCGCGGCTTGCCAGCAAGATCCGTTGCGCCGGACATCCATTCGGCGAACGCGCCGGTGTTGACGAGCGGGGAATTCTTTATGGGACAATAGTCACCCGCCTCAGGCGCGACGAGCTTCGCATCCGCAAGCGCTCCCTGCCACGAATAGGTCATGAGTTCCGCTGCGACGTTGTAGGCGTTGCCGGCGAAGGCGCAGTTGACGATCTTGGGAACCGAGGGGTTCGTCTCGTATTGGACGGGCGGCTTGTCCGGATGCGCGATGAACGTGCAGTTCTCAATCGCAATTCCGTTCGCATAGGAGGAAAGGTAAATCGCCGACGCTTTGCGGTTCGCGTGCGTCGGACCGAAATTGCGGACAAAAAGCGAATTCCGGACGTGCGTGCCCTCCAGGATATTCGCCGCCGTCGCGTCTTTACTCGCGATGAAGCCGATCGCGCCGCCGTTGTTGCCCGTGCCGCCTGCGACCGCGTTGGTGTTGCCTTCGAAAACGCAGCGGTCAAAAGCCATTCCGGCATAATCGGTCGCGTTCACGAGCTGCAGACACGCGACATTTCCGGCAGCATACACGTTGTATCCGCCCGCCCAGGCGTTCGTGCGGAAAACGCAGTCCTCAATCTTGAACATGCCCGCCGAACCGACGATGATTCCCGCGGCGCTGCCGCCGGAATAGTTGTTTTCAAAGGTGCAGGCCGAATAGATGTTCGTGGTGCCGTTTCCGCCGGAAAGGGCGATACCCGCCCGACCTCCGGTGGAATAGTTGTTTCTCACGGTGCAATTACTGACGATTCCGCTCTTACCGGTGAAGAGTGCGCCGCTCGCGGTGTTGGTATTACAGAGAAAATGGCAATGGGACATGTCGATAGCCGCCGGGATGACGTACTCCGCCGTCGAGGCCTTGCCGTCGCCGTTTTTGAACGTACAACCGTACAGGTAGGCGACGGACGCGTCGCTGTTGATCGATCCACCGGTCACGGTGAAGTCGCTCCGGTAACGGTTCCCGTCGAACGTACAGTCGACAAAGGTGTTGGTCCCGTTGTTCGCATTGACGAACCAAATGGCTGCTCCCGCTGAATTCGGCGCCAAGGTTCCTGTGCTCAGCGTGGCATTGGCGAAGTTGCCGAAGAAACGGACATCATGGAGATCGAGATCGGAGCCGTAACGCATCATGATGCCGCCGCCGCTCACTTCGCTGTAATTGCAGGCGATCGTACAGTTGGTGAGCGTCAACAGACCGTAGGCTGTCGAACAAAAAAAACCGCCGCCCCCAACACCCCAGTTGCCGTTTGCCAGAGAGACGTTGTTCGAAATGAGGCATCCCGTGAAAACCTGGCGGGCCGTGGAATTCCAAGCGACGGCACCGCCGCAGTTCGAAGTACAGTTCGAGACGATGATGCAGTTTTTGGCGAGCGCAACCGTTCCGTAGATGGCGCCCCCGGCCATGCCCGACACGTTGTTGGAGATGACGCAATCGGTGAAATATGCGCCCAAAGAGTAGATGGCGCCGCCTTCGTTCGTCGTTCTGTTGTTGATGAGGGTACACCGGACGATTTCCGCCCCTTCGGAGGCGTAGAGCGCTGCGCCGCCGGAAGTGTTGTCGTTATTTTCGAAAAGGCAGTCGATCACCGTCGCGGGCCGGGCGACGTACAGAGCCCCGCCGCTTTTGGTCGTCGCGGTGCAGCCGCGGAATATGCAGTTGGAGACGACGGGGATTTCATCGTAATAGGACGGGTTCGAATTCAGACAGATCCCGCCGCCACCGTAGGTCACGCCTTTGCCGTTGAGGATTGTCATGTCGTAAAAGCTGATTCCGCGCACGGAATAGTAACCGGGCCCGGTGCTGCCAAGATCGATGGTCACCTCGCCACGCATGGCCGGCCGGTCGTTCTCGCCGTCCCAGCCGCGGAAAGTCACCGGACCCCCCAAAACGATCGCGCCCACATTCGGGGTCGGGCTCTGCGTGACGTCAACCGTGTAGGTACCCGTGAGGTAGCGGATCTCATCCCCATTCTGGACTCCGGACATCACGCCGTAGAAAGTCTTCGCATCTGCTGGCGAAAGCCCGTTTTTGGAATCATCACCCGTAGGCGACGCATACCGGATTGTTGAGGCATGCAACGAAACGGCGATGGATAGAACGGTAAACACTGTGACGGTCTTTTTCATCGGCTCCACCTCCCTTTATCCGGAAAAAGGTTCAACCTTTCTCCTCGCTCCGGGGTACAATTTCCCCATCGCAGCGGGCATTATACGAATTTTTTGTCGCGGCGTCTGCGGAAATCACGCCTGAGGTACAAAACGGGTACATTGGCGTTTGGCGCGTTTCATCCAATGTTTACCGGCCTCCGGCGCGTTTCCGGAGGCCGGAAAAAAGGTTCGTCCTCAGAACGTCTTGCCCGGCTTCCAGACGGAACCGAAAATCAAAACAGTTCACCGTCAAGCTGGAAACCGCCGAGCTCAAGCTCGGTGCCGCCGTGTTTCGGGTTGCGCAGGATTTCGATTTCGACCGTATGGATCGAGTCGCAGCCGTTGAAGATTTTCTCGGACCAGATCAGCGTCGAGCCCGCGCTCCACGGATCGGCGAGAACCCGGGTGAACGGCGGATTGCCGTCCACGGAAACCTTGATCGCGCAGCTCTTCGGTCCGCGGATATTGTACATCTGGACAGTCCGGCCCTTGAAGCGGAACCGGATCTTCGCCCCGACCTTGTCCGTGAACCAGATGCGGTCCGTCTCGCGCTGGAACTTCTTCGACTCCTTGTGTTCCTTCGGGAGAATCGACCAGTCCCCCTTCGAGAAGATCGTCTCGCCCGGGAAAACAAGCTTCGCCCTCTCCATGTTGTCCGCCGCGAGCGGCGGAAGCGCCATCCTCGCGGCGTGGTCCGCCGGCGGATCGTTCCTCGCCCTCATGTCGTCGAACGCCTTCGCGAGAATCGCGTGGTAGAGCTTGTGGCCGTCCTCGCCCGGATGGCAGTTGTCGAAGGTGAAGATCGTGCGTCCGTCCTTTTTCTTCGCCTCCTCGAACTTCTTCTCGTAGTCCGGCTCGCCGTGCTTGATCCCGAACTTGTTGCGCACGTCGGCGGCCATGTAGACCCAGCGCCCCGCGTTGATCTCCTCCATGAGCCTCGGACAGAAGTTCACGCTCGGAATGCCGTAATGGTCGGCGATGAGGTCGTGGATGTAGGCGGTGTCGGAGGTTAGCCCGAGCTTGTAGGTCTCGAACTGGGACATGTTCATCGTGTAGACGAAGAGGAGGTCCATCGTCGGGTCCTTGTTCCACGCCTGCCTGACACAGCCCTCCATCGAACGGAGGTTCAGCGCCGGGCTGTTCTCCGTGTCGTTCGTCGCGTACTCGAGGATCATGAGGTCGCACTTCTTGTCGAGGATGTCGTGCTTCATGCGGAACGCTCCCGAAAGCGAGCCGGCGCCGCCGAGAGACGCGTTCACCTCGATGATGTTGGCCTTGGGGAAGTCCTTGCGGAGCTTCTCGAGGATGAAGTTGCGCCAGCCGTACATCGCGGTGATGGAACCGCCGAAGAAGCCGATCCTCACATCCCCGCCCTTCTGCAGCTTCCGAAACGTGCGGCCGATGCCGTCGCGGAACTTCTGCTCGGTCATCGGCGGACGCTCGATCTCGGGCTCCTTGTCGATTTCGTAGATGCCGGCGCTCCCGGCGGGAGGAATGGGCTTAAACTTCGTCTTCGCGAGCTCTTCAGCGGTCGGGGTCTTGTCGAACATCCAGTTGTCCTCGAAGACCGTCTGATGCCAAGTGCGCTTTTCCTTGAGCGCCTCGGCGCCGATGATGACGTTGCGGCGGAAATAATTGACGCACGAACCGGCCTCGCGGATGATCTCCGGCGCGCGCGGGAAGCGCGAGATGTAGGGCTCGTCGTAGACGCTCACGTCCCCGGAATACTTCTTCACGTTGTACTCCATCGTCTGGTTGCGGTTCCACCACGCGCCCGCCGCGCCGTCGACGCTGAACGCCCACTGCGAACCCTCGATCCAGTTGTTCTCGGACACGTTGTCGCGTCCGCCGTTCAGCTGGATCGCTCCGAACCTGCCGCCCGAAGCGTTCACGAAGCGGTTGCCGTACAGGTACTGCTGAGACATGAAGTCGTCCAGGCGGATGCCCGCGTTGCCGCAGTGCGGGTTCTTGTAGCCGATGTCGTAGAACTCGTTGAAGACGAAGCGGTTCCCGGCGTAGGACATGTTGTTGCACAGGTCGATCGCCCCGTTGTCGTCGCTCATGAACGAGCAACGCTCGAAGCGGTTGAAGGAGATGCGGTGGTCGTTGCCGTCGAGACGGAGCGCACTGGCGGGGGTATCGTGAAACCAGTTGTGCGCGAGCACGTTGCCGCATCCGCCGACTTCGCAGGTGCTGGACTCGGGCGAAGTGCGCTGGCGGCGCCCCGTAAAGGAGATCTCGTTGTTCTCGATGACGCACGCGCCAGGGGTCAGGGTCGGGCGGTCGCCGCCCTTCAGGATGAGCGCGGCGAAACCGAAGTGGTGGAACGTGTTGTTCTGGACGCGCGCTTCCTTAGCCCCGTAGACCTGCAGGCCGCGTCCGCCGAAGTTACGGACCGTATTCCCGAGGAAGGCGAAGTTCGCCGCGTTCGAGACGATGATCGCGTCGGTCCTGCCGTACTCAAAGGTCAGGCCCTCGATGCGGAAGTTGTTGACGTCCGTCGCCGTGATCATCGGCTTCGCGAGACGCGTGATCGTGTAGACCGGCGCCTTCGCGCCCTCGGGCTCGAGCACGTAGGCGGAGCCGTGCTTGCGGTCGAGCACCCACTCGTTCTCGCGGTCGAGCGCGGGAAAACCGTTTTCCAGCGTAAAGACGTTGTTGGACGTGGCGGCGTAGTAGAAGATGTTCGTCTCGCGCGCGACGGAGACCGTCTTCGCGACGGGGTCGATCTTCTCGACCGGGATCGTCGTCGACGCCCAGAGGAACGTCCACCAGCCCTGCGCCATCACGTCCTCCTCCTTCGCCCACTTGTCCATGTCGGGGAAGTCCGCCTTGAAGACGTCGTGTTTCTTGTCGAGCACTTCGCCGATGCGGTAGTAGTCCTCGAGGCGGACGTCGGGGTTCGGCGACACCGCCACATCGAGGGGCTTGCCGTCGCGGTAGAGGTCGGTGACCGTGTAGCACGGCTTCTTCGGACGATACCCGAACGCCGCCTGCGGCGCGAAGTCGTCGAATCCCTTCGCCTTGAGATCGATGACCTTGACCTTGCCTTTCGAGCCCTCGGGAAGCCGCGAGAGTTTCTCGGGGTCCTTCAGTTCGGTCGCGCCCGAGAATTCGAAGCCGCCGGTGAAAACCGGCTTCTCGCCCGGATACGCGCGGTAGACGATCGGACTCCACTTGAAAACCGCGGAGTCCTTCTTGGTGAATTCGATCGTGTTGGTGACGACGTAGGTGCCGCCGCGGAAAAAGACGACTCCGCCCCCGCTAGGAAGGTACTTGTTCCCGCTCAAGGTCAGCTTGCGCAAGCGGTCGCGCGCCCCGTCCATCGTGCGGAGAGGCTTCTCAAGCGTGCCTTCGGCAGCGTCATCGCCATTCGGTGCGACGTAGAGATAGGTGCTGGGAGCGGTGCGGTCCGGATACGGATAGCGGTCCGTGAGTTCCGGATGGTCCGGGTTGAAAAGCTCCTCGCCCCAGGCAAGCGGTTCAGCCTTCTTCCAGCTCTCGGTCAGACGCCTGTCGAGATCGGCGTAGGGTTCCTTCGGGCAGCCGTGTCCGACGCCGGGGCCGAGGACGACGCGGCGGTCGAGGGTGGGCTGCAGGGCGTTATACGCAGCGTAGACCGCGTGCGGGGGACAGAGGGTGTCGATGTAGCCGACGGCGAAGCGGACGGGGCACCGGATGCGTGAGGCGAAGTTGATGCCGTCGTAGTAGGGCGCGACCTCGCGGGCGATCGCGCGCAACGCGTCGTTCGTCTGCGCACCAATTGGATTCGGCCAGCCGAACTGGTGCCTGTCCTCGTTCTCGGCGGTGAGTCCCGTGAGCGCCGGCTCGGAGATCGTCGCCGCGGTGAGGTTCGTGTTAAGCGAGGCGAGGAAGATGCCGAACGCGCCGCCCTGGCTCTGTCCGCGGTAGGCGACGTCCTTTTTGTCGGCGTACGGCTGCGAGCAGAGCCAGTTGACCATACGGTTCGCGCCGAGAATCGCGCCGTAGTAGAACGTGTTCGTGCGGCTCTGGCCGAAGCCCGCCGCCCAGCCCTGAGACGTCTCGCGGAGCCCGCCCTTCTGTTCCCAGCGACGGTGCATGTCGTGATAGCGCTCGTAGTGAACCTTCCAATCGCGCCCCGTGTCCCAGCCGGGCTCGAAGTCGAAGACGTTCATCGTAAGCGTGATCGCCTCGCCGCGCTGTTCCTGGGCGGGGAACCAGTAGACGCCCACACCCGCGCCCGGCACGGCGATCTTCACGGGATACCTCTTCGGCTCCGCGGTGAACGCGCCGTTCGGTACGGTCAAAAAGCCCCAAACCGCGCGCCCGCCGAACGCCTTCGCGCACATTCTAAAGCAGGTGTGCGTCTTTGTGGACGCCTTTTCGTCCTTCACGGCCGTGACGCCGTCAGGAACCTCCTTCTCAAGCCGCGCGATTTCGCCGTCCCAGAACGCGTCGAAGTCCTTCGGCCGCACCGAACCGCCCGTGATCGCACGCGGATCGACCGCGACGGCGGCGTATTCCCACGTCTCCTTTCCGGACGGCGACCGGTAAAGCACGCGGCAGCGCATGAACCCCGGCTTGCCGAGAGGATCCGCCTTCACGGTCACGGGTTTCGCAAGCTTCACCGCGTCCGTGATCTTCTCGCGGAAAAGGCCGCGCCCTCCGTAGTTGTCCAGGATCACCTCCAGCACGCCGTTCGTGAGCGGCGCTCCGTCCGCAGAGGCGGCCTTCACGACAAACTCGACCTTTTCACCCGCGCCGTAGAGGAAGTCCGGACGGTCCGCGTAAATGCCGATCTTGGCCTCCGGTTCCACGGTCTTCTGCTCCGCGGCAAACACCGCTCCCGCGACAAGCACCGCTGTCGCACACACGCACATCTTCATTCGAATTTCCTTTCATCAGCCTTCCAGCCCCATCTTCGCGAGGTCGGCCGATTCGATGCCGAGCGGGGCGGTGGTCTGCCAGGCGCCGCGGGTGAAGTCGGGAATCTGCTGGGGCGTCGAGCCCGAGCGGACTGACTTCTCCGTGAGTTCGCAGAGCGAGCACCAGCTCGCGAGATCGTAGACGTTCTGGTCGAGCGGCAGCCCGAGCCGCAGGCAGTACGCGAGGCGGAGCGTCATCATGAAGTCCATGCCGCCGTGGCCGCCCTGCTTCGCCGCGAGCTCGCCGTGGTCCTTCCAGAGCGGATGTTTGTACTCCTGGCGGACCTCCTCGGCCTTCTTCTCGTCGAAGAACGAATGGACGCCGCTGCCGCGCTTGTCCGCAGGCTCCCAGCCGACGCGGTAGGGATAGTCCGCGAAGATGCCCCGCGTGCCCGACACCGTGTTGATGCGGCTGTAGGGACGCGGCGAAGAGATGTCGTGCTGAACCATGATGGAGCGTCCGCCCTTCGTCTTGATGAGCGTGATGTTCATGTCGCCCATCGCGACCTTGGCCTCGGGACGCCAGTCCTTGTGCCAGTTCCGCTGCGCGAACTGCTCGAAGTTGAACTGGTTCGACTCGAGGGAGACGAGATAGTCGAAGCGGTCGCCGCGGTTCACGTTCATGTACTGGCAGATCGGACCGAGCCCGTGCGTCGGATACTGGTTACCCTTGTGCGCGATGTTGTGCTTGAGCCGCCAGTGGTTCCAGTAGGCCCCGCCCGGAATGTCCCACGCGTGCGCCGTCTTCGGATCCCAGTTCGCATAGTTGTAACCCTTCAGGTTGTGGATGTACGCGCCTTCGCCGTGGACGAGATCGCCAAGCATTCCCTGCCGGCAGAGGTTGAGGCAGAGCATCTCCATCTCGCCGTAGCAGCAGTTCTCGAGCTGCATGCAGTGGCGCTGGAGCTTCTCCGACGTCTCGACGAGCTCCCAGCACTCGTCGATCGTGAACGCCGCCGGGACCTCGACGGCGACGTGCTTCCCCGCGCGCATCGCGTAGAGCGCGATCGGGACGTGGAGCTCCCACGGCGTCGCGTTCCAGACGAGGTCGACGTTGGGGTCGTCGCAGAGCTTCTTCCACTCCTCGGGGCCGGCGTCGTACACCTTGGGGGCGCTCTTCTGTCCCGCCTGCGCGACCATCGTGAGCGCGCGCTGGACGCGGATCGGCGTGATGTCGCAGATCGCCGTGATCTCGCAGCCGGGGATCTTCGGCATGTTCCAGAGCGCAACGTGTCCCCGCCCGAGTCCGACGACGCCGACACGCAGCTTCGCGAACGGCTTGTCCGCCCAAAGCGCCATCTTTCCGCCCGCTTCCCCGGCGAAGAGCGGACGCACGAATCCGCCCGCGAATGCCGCGGCGCCCATCCACGCCGTTCCCTTGAGAAAGTCCCTTCTGTTCATTTTGTTTCCTCAAGTGCGTTCATGTATTCGTTCCAGTCAAAAGGTGCGAGGTCGTGCGGACCCTTGCGGACGTGATACCGCACGCGGTCGCCAAGCCCCTTCACGCCGTTCGCCTCCCACGCCGGCGCGGCGAGCTCGACTGCGGCGCGTTCGCCTGCGGGACCGGCCCAGTCGTCCTGCGCCCCCGAGCCGACCGAGAGCCGCCGCGGCGCGACGAGCGCGAGAAGCTGGTGCTGGTCGTATGTCATCTTCTTCGGCGACTCCGCGAAAACAGGATAGTAGCCGCAGAAGAAATGGGGAAGGCCCTTCTGGATCGCGACAAGTGACTCGCTCCACGGAAGGTCCATGTGGTTGAGCTTCGCGCCTCCCGTGCCCGAGCAGTTGACGCAGGTGAGCGCGAACCGCTCGTCCGTCGCCCCTGCCCAGAGCGCGGTCTTTCCGCCGCGGGAGTGCCCGATCACCGCGAGACGCTTCGCATTGAACTCGGGTTGTGTCTCGACCCAGTCGGCGACGCGGCTCGCGGCCCAGGCCCACGCGCTCAGGGCGCCCCAGTCCCGCTGCTTGCGTTCCGCGGGCAGCGGACCGAACGCCTTGAAGACGCCCGACCGGAAGGAAGATTCCGGATCGTCCTCCGCGACATCCGTGTGGTTGAACGTGACGACCGCCATCCCGCGGGCGACGATGTCGGAGACGGGCAGCGAATGGACGGAAGGGTCAGCGGCGTTCGGATCGAATTTCTGGCTCTGGAGGCGCCCCGTGAGACTGATCGAGACAAAGGTCGGCACGCCCTTCGCGTCCTTCGGGAAGTACGCGTCCGCCGGGAACGCGAACGTCCCGTGCGGTCCCGTGCAGGAGATCTTCACGCGGCGATGGACGCCCTTTCCTACGAGAATCGGATTCTCCGCGACCGTCTCGAACGTGAGGTCCGAGGGCCGCTCGACGGGACGGAACCCGAACGCCTTTCCCTGAAAGAGGTACTTGAGCGCCTTGCGGCGTTCGGCCCAGTCGCCGGAGACGTCGAGCGCGGGAACGTCCGCCCAAGGCTTTTTCGGCGTTTCAGTCTCCATCACGCCCTCGAACTTGCCGCCGCCATTGACGCTGAAATCGCCGCGGACGATCTGGAAGCCGTTGCTGACGGAGAACTCGAGATCCAACTTGTGCGTTGTCTGGGTCAGGTAAGCGCGCACCTTGTACGTTCCGTTCGACTGCATCGCGCCCGAGGCGGCCGTGCGGGGATAGCCGGTCAGCGTGTGAAGTCCCTCATGGCGTTCGGGGTCGAGATGGCAAATCCCCTCCTGCCACTTGCCATATCCGATCGGGAACGACGCCGGAAAGCAACGCGCGTAGAGCTTCACATACCAGTTGCCCTGCGCGTCATTGAAAAGATAGAGCGCCCGAAAGCCGCGCGGATTGGCGGCGATCGCGTAGGAGCCCATGAACTGCCTGACGCCGTCAAGCGTACCTTCGATCGGCGGAATCGCGAGTTCGGCGCAGCGTTTTTCAAGCGCCGCGGACGCCGCGGCGTTCTCGGGGAAGACGCCGTCCTTCATGCCGGGCAAGAGAATGTCCCAGATGAGATTGAGCTCGCTCTGCATGTCGCCCAACCCCGCGTTGACGGAGACGACCGCATCCTGGTCGGGCATCACGACCGTGAGCTGTCCCGAGGCGCCGTCCGCACGGAACGCATTGTGGCGGCAGCGCCAGAACTGGAAGCCGTAGCCCTGCTTCCAGTCGCTTTCCGAACCGATCGTCTTGGAGTGGCTGGCGATGCCGCCGCTCCACGTCTGGCGCGAAGTCGCGAGACGCACCCAGTCGCGGGAGAGGAGCTGCTGTCCGTTCCAGGCGCCCTCCTGCAGGTAGAACTGGCCGAACCGCGCGAGCTCGCGCGTCGTCATGTTCATGCCCCAGCCGCCGCAGGCGATGCCCTCGGGCGAGACGCCCGTCGACGCCTCGCAGATGCCGATCTTGGAGAGCATCTTCCCGCGCAGGTAGTCGAGGAGCTTCTTGCCCGTCCGCCTCTCGATGACCGCCGCGAGCATGAACGTCGCGTCGGAATCGTACCAGAAGTGGGCGCCCGGCACATGGTCGAACTTCTGGCGGAAGAAGAGCTTCGTCCACGGCTCGACTGAATCGCCGAAGATGTGCGGCGCCTTGCCGGCGTTCATCGTCAGGCAGTCGCGAACGCGCAGCTCGCGGAGATTCTCGGAGACCTCCGCGGGCAGCTCGTTCGTAAAGATGTCGACGAGCCGCTCGTCGAGGTCGAGCTTCCCTTCGTCCACGAGGAACCCGACGGCCGACGAGGTGAAGCTCTTCGAATGCGACCAGAGCTGGTGCGGCTTCGTCAGCGTATCGAACGGCTTCCAGCTTCCCTCTGCGATCGTCTTGCCGTGGCGGACGATCACGAAGCCGTGGACGCGTCCCTTCTTCTCGCCGTCGAACGTCTTCTCGCATGCGTCGATCCAGTTCAAGATCGCCCGTGACTCGATGCCCTGCGATTCGGGAGTCGCCTTCTCCATCTCGGCCCGAGCCGCCACTCCGGTGAGCGCCAGCGCCGCCGCCGCGGCAACTGTGATTCGTTTCAGCGTTTTCATTTTTCTCGGCTGAATCGTCAGCAACCGCCCCGACATCGCAAGGTTTCGTAGGGGCATCATTTGAACATCAGCAGAAAGGCGGACTGGGGACGATACTCGTAGCAGCCGATGTCGACGATATTGTTTTCAATGCGCTGGAACTTGCGATTGCCGCGGACATCTGTCGCAGCAATCATCCAAGGCTCGTTGTCGCCTGCATTCACACACACCGAATTCTTGCGAAGTTGGAGATTGCCATTGGCGATGTCGACGAATCCGGGATCCTGATCCTTGCCGAGGCAGCCGTTATCCGTGAACTTACCGTTGGTGATGAAACAGTTGTGGAAGTACGGCTGCTTATTCGCACTGCCGTCCACATCCAGGTACTGCGCCCCGTTATTGGAGTCGTTCATGTAAATGATGCAGTTAGCGATGCAGTTTGATTGGATGCAGCTCGTGTTGACCGCAGCCCAGATGCCGCCGTTGATGTAGTTGGAGACAATGGTACAGCCCGAGATCCACGTGTTCGTCCAACTGAGATGGATCACGCCGCAGGGCGCGCCGCCGGAAGTGACGGAGTAGTTCTTGTAGAAAAGCGAATTCCGGACCCAGCCGTTCGTCATACTGTCGTTCGTCGTTCCCTTCTCGCAGTGGAAGCCGGATCCAGGCGACGCAGTGGTATTCCCGACAAACTGACAGCGGTCCACCTCGAAATAGGTCGGCGCACGCAGGTTGACCGACCAGCCGCCCGTAGTGTTGCTCGTATAGCCGACATTGTTCGAGAAGGTCGTATCATAGCAGCGGAAATCGCCGAAGGGCGCCATGATGCCCATGGTGGTTCCATAAACTACGTTTCCTTCGAAACGGCAACCCGACACGAAATTCGTGAAGGATTCATCTAAATATTCCTTGCCGACCAGGCGTTTGCCGTGGAGATAGACAATCGCGGCGCAGCCGCTGGCGGTGGAATTGGTCGCGATATTGCCGAAGAAGTCGCAGTCATAGAGCGAGGCCGTGGCGGATATCGCCGCACCCACAGCAGCCCGGTTGTTCGTGAACCGGCAACGACGGCAGACTGCGCGGGCCATCGCCTCGTTATATGCGTCATTTGTGCGCCCGATCGCGCCGCCCTCGCCATTGCCGCCTGGGCCGGCGAAATTGCCCTCGAAGTCGCAGTCCGTCACGTTGACCTGCGCAAAGCCGGGGATCAGGATCGCGCCGCCGCAGGAATTGCTCTTGTTGGTGTTGCCGTTGAAATGGCACCCGGAGATCTCGAACGGAAACTCCAGCATCGCCGCGCCGCGCCGGGCGAGCGAGATGGCCGCGCCGCCGACGGCCGTGTTGTTCGTGAACGCGCAGCCGACGACCCGGAGATTGGCGACCTTGGCCGCATCCGACGAATAGCAGCTGATCGCGCCGCCCTGGCTACCCGCCACGTTCGCAATGAACGTACAGTTCGAGACGAGCGTATTGTAGAACTGCGCGTTGATGGCGCCGCCCGCGCTGCTCCCGCTGCAACTGTTGGCAATGAACGTGCAGCCCTCGATCACGTTCGTCGTCGTCGTCGAGGACTGGGCGTAGAAGGCGCCGCCCGAACCGCCCGCCGCCCGGTTCCCGTAGAAGAGCGTGTCCTTCAGGCGGATGCCGACCGACTCGGTGTAGATCGCGCCGCCGTGCCGCTGCGTCGCGACGTTGTTGGAAATGACGCAGTTCTCGACGAGGACGCCCGACTGGTTGGAATAGAGCGCGGCCGCGGCCGACCAGCTCGACGACTCGTTGTCCGAAATCGTTGTCCGCAGGAGATGCAGGTTCGGGTTCGCGCAGTAGCAGGCGCAGCCGTAGGTGTAGCTCGACGTGACGTTCCGGATGACGCTGTCGACGACGAGGACGGGGCCGCCATTCCCGGTTATGGACGTCGCCGGCTTGTTGCCGCACGTGCCACAGCAGATCACGCAGTTGGAAATGACCGCGTCGCCGTACCCAGTGTTGTTGGCGGTCGTCAGGCCGGTGCAGTTGACGAAATTGGAGATCGTGACATTGTAGAGCGAACTGCCGTGCGACACGGTTAGGCCGCTGCCGGCGCCCTCGAAGTCGAGGACGGCATCCGACGCCTTCGCGCCGACGCCCGACATCTTCGCACGATAGTTGATACTGGCGAGCGTGACGGACCCGACCTTGTACGTGCCCGGGAGGAGCTTCACCTCGTCGTACGTGTTGTCCCCGAGATTCGAACACGCCGTCGCGATGTCGTACGGATCCGCCTCCGTGCCCGCTGCGGTCGACAATCCCGTCGGTGAAGCGTAGTAGACATTTCCGGCGAAAACCGAAACCCCGGACCACAGGGCAAAAACAGCCAACCCTAACGTGTAAAAAGGCCGCTTAGTCTTCGTACTCATCATAAACCTCCACTTACGTTGCGGTGCGACCGCGAACATCGATGCCAGTGAAAAAACATATTTCGTCATGCGCATGTCCATTCTCCTTCTTTTAAACTACTCCAATTGTACCACAATGACGAATGAACGCATTTGTGTTTTTTCACAAACTACTTACAAAATCCGTCGGAGAGCAGCCGTGCTTATCACGAAAACACGCACAAAAATACTGCGGCGTCTTGAAGCCTGAAAGTCTCGAAATCTCCGTAAGCGACAGGTGAGAGGTTTTCAAGAGCTGCTCTGCGACATGAAGGCGAGACGCGGCAATGACCTTCTGAATGGTCGTTCCAAGCTTCGTGCGAAACGCCTCGGCGACCGTGCCGTACGACTTGCAGACCTTACGGCAGACGTCGTCCGCCGTGAGGCGCGCCGAGACGTTTTCGTGAATGTACGTCATCGCTTCCGCAAGCCAGGGCGGATCGATCGGATAAACCGCCGTCGATTCGCGCTCGACCACACCCCGCGGCTCCATCTCGACGAGCGCGAAGTCGTCCGCGCGGCGACGCCCCGACAGGATGTCGTCCAGCGTCTTTGCTGTCAGGACGCCGAGTTCCTTCGCGCCGGTGTCAACGCTTGAAATCCGGGTGCCCGTGAAAAGGCAGGCCAACTCGTCGTTGCCCGCGCCGAGAATGGCCACCTCACCCGGTACGGAAACCTCCGCAAGACGACAGATTTCGCTCAACTGCCAAGCCCGGTAGTCGTTGGCACAGAAAACCGCGACCGGCTTCGGAAGCTGACGCACCCAGGCGACCACCGAATCCGCCTCCTTCGGAACGACGAACCGTTCCTGCTCGACATCCCTGATCAGATACGAGCCGCTGATTCTCGCGCCCGGCCGATAACCGAGGCACTCGAACCCCTCGGACTTCAACGCCGCGGCAAACGCACGCCCGCGGTCGTCCGAGAAGCCGAGTCCCTCCCATCCGAAATAGCCGAAATTCACAAACCCACGCGTAAGAAAATGCCGCGCCGCCGCCTTCCCGCAATTCACGTGATCGCCGGCAACGCCGACTGTTCCGGGATACTTTCCCTTGCTCGCCGTGTCAACGACCGGCTTTCCTGTCGCAACTAGTCGGCGCGCCGTTTTCGCGTCGGGAATCGCCCAGATAAAGCCGTCCAGACCTTCGAGATCGCGCGCCCGTCCGATCCCCTCCTCGAAGAAGACGAGCTCCCAGTCCGGCCGTTCGCGGGCGAACTCGGAGATGCCCTCGCAGAAGCGCCGCCCCGTGTCCCTGACATGCTCGGTGTGGATTCCGATTCTCATTTCTCCTGACTCCCTCGTGCGCTCCGTTTTCCGATCTGAAGAAGGACAAGCGTCCAAAACGTCCCGATGAGACCGCAGGCGACGATGCGGAGCGGGGCCGGAAACGAATAGACCGAAAGGCTGGACGGAATGCCGATGCACCAGTTCGTCAGGAGGTTGGGCAGGACAAGCTCGCGCAGAACGTTCCGCGGCCAGTCGGCGCGGCACTTCGCAAAAGACATGTCCCGTCCGAGCCAGAAGAAAAACGTCGCGGAAGGCGGTGCGAGAAGGACCGTCCATCCGAACTGGTCGACAAGCGTCTTGGCGACAACGTCCGAGAAGGTGTCGCTCGGTCCGAACCAGACGTCCTGAACGTGGAAGAACCAGTTGCACAGGACGCCGGACGCACAACCCCACGCGACCTGCAGCACGCACGTCAGAGTCGTGCGCTTCGGTCGGATCGACCGGAACGCCGCATAGAAGAGCCACGGTAACAGACCGGTGAAGACGATCTGGCTGACGACAACGCCCCTCCATCCGTTGCGCGACATCCAGTCCTCCAGTGGATCAATCTTCGCGGACGCATCCGGAACGAGCCAATAGACCCCGGCCAGCGCCGCCGCAAACACCCAGAGCACGGCCAGCGGCAAGACGTTGGCCTTGACCGATTCCCACCCGATCTTCAGCGGACTCTTCGCATGGTCGTTCATCGCGTCTCGTTTTATATCACAAAGGCACCTGCCCGCACAGCGCCTCGCCTTGTTTTCCAGCAATTCTAAATTTGACTAGAAAGCGCCTCACGGCGCCACTACAAACGTGCGAAAACGAGGCGTTTACGCTTGTAGTGGGCCCGTGAGGGCCTTCTCAAAGCGCGCGTCCTGTCAAATTTAGAAGTGCTGCTCGTTTTCATGGTTGTATTACGCAATGTTCGCCGCCGATTCGCGGGCGGCAAGGCGCAACGCCGCGCTGTCTCGACCTGTGGCGCGTTTCCAGAGGCCGGAAAAAGGTTCGTCCTCAGAACGTCTTGCCCGGCTTCCAGACGGAACCGAGATCGAGTTCGCGCGGAAAGTCGCCGCCCTGGAGAAAGGAGATCGTACGCCGGGCGATCTCCGCGCCGTGCGCGAAAGGATCCATTTCGAGGCGCGTCACCGGCTTCAGCCACACGGGGCCGAGACCGCGGTTGGCGTGGGAAACGACGCCGACGTCTTCGGGTATCCTCACGCCGCGCGCGAGGAGCGACAGAAAGCCGCCCTGCGCGAGATAGTCGTCGGTGAAGAGGATCACGTCCGGGAAAGGACGGCCGTCGGCGGTGTGTTTCTTCGTCGCGCGGAATGCCGCCCGCACGACGGCTTCGGTGTCGCCTTTCCGAGGGATCCGCACCGTTTCCGTCGCGACGCCCGCGACGCGCAGCGCGTCCGTCGCGTCGAAAGCCCCTTCCGCGTAAACGAACTGCAACACGGAGTTCGCACTCTTCCGCACGCACGCCCGGACGAAATCGGGGACGGCTTTTCCGCTTCGGAGGTGGATCCGTCCGATGCAGTTCCGCGCGTTCGAATCGACCGCGGGCGCACCGTCGCCGAGAACCGCGAACGGCAGACCCGAATCCGCGATCAGCTTCCGCGAGTCGGGATCGGTGCCGCTTTCGAGGACCACGTTCCACCTTTCCTTCAGCCTCGCTTCGAGCTGCAAAAGCCCGTCCTTCTTGCGGCTTCCCGACGCGGACACCGTCATCAGCCGGTAACCGGCCTTCACGAAACGCGACCGCATCGCGGAAACGAGCTGGACGGAATAGTAGCTGTAGCCGGTTCCCCGCGCGTAGACGAGGATCCGTCCGCGCACATCCGGACCCGCGTCGCACGGAAGGACCAGCGATCCCACACCGCGCCGCGGCTTCACCCAACCTTCTTCCGCGAGACGCGCGAGCGCGGTGCGCGGCACTTTGGCGCTCACGCCCGCCGCGTCGGCGAGTTCGAGAATGCCCGGCAGGGCTTCGTCCGGCCTGTACACGCCGCGCGCGATCGCGGACTTGAAGCCCTCGACCATCTGTTCGGCGAGCCCCGTGCGGCTTTCGCGATCGATTCTGAACGGCAGTCTCATGCGTTATTTCTTCGGTTTCCAACTCACCTGTCGTTTATCCCTCGCTTTGCCCGCATCCACGACGCAGACGAAGACTCCGGTATCGGGATATTTGCCGGTGTAATAAGAAATGACGTGCTTGTCGCCGAGGCGGACGGCGTTGGCGTTGCCGCAGTCGAACGCGGGCGGCGCCGGGGTGTCCGTCACGAGGACGTCCGGCTCCGGCCAGCGCGTCGGATGGTCGAAGACGTCCGAGAGAACGGCGATGCGGCGTTTGAGCTTTCCGGCTCCGCGCTGGTAGTAGTAATTGTAGATCGTGTCCGTCTCCGCATCGTATACGAGCGAGGGCGTAGAACAGCAGACGTCTTTGATGTTGGTGCGCGTTTTCTTCCAGGTCTTTCCGCTGTCCAAGCTCGTCAGCTGGAACTGTCCCTTGTCCCCCTCGGTGCGGGCGATCGCGAAAACGCGCCCGTTCCCGGCGTAAAAGCCCGCCTGTTCGGTCGGCAGCTCCGCCGGCGTGAGCCCGCTTTCGACAAGAACCTGTCTCCACGTCCGGCCGCCGTCCTTCGAGACGACCGTTCCCCAGGCGTTGAGTCCGTTCTTGTCGCCGTAGCTGCAGCGGAACCAGAAGGACATGAGTTTGCCATCGACCTCGAAGATATCCGTGATTTGCGTCGGGTGCGGATCGAGCTTCAGCGAGGCGAGAAGCTCGAAGGCCTTCCCGTCCGTCGTGCGGTAGAGGTCGTGGTGCGGCTTGCTTCCGCAGCAACGGTTCCAGAAAAGCGCTGCACCCGTCGCGTCCTTGCCCTTTCCGATCGGCACCTCGCCGAGATCGGGCGCATTGGCGAGGCAGGCTTCCTCACCCCACGTCCGTCCGCCGTCGGACGAGGTGCGCGCGTAAGCGCCGCGCTCGCCGTCGCCGATAGAGTGCTTGAGACCCTTCGAGTAGGTGCAGACGAGCGTGCCACCCGTCTCGCCGATCATCGGCCACGAGTTGTAGCCCTTCGGATTCTCCACGACGAATACGGACGCGGCCACCGCCGCCAATAGCATCAATGTTTGCATCGGAAACTTACCTTTGGTTAATCATTTGCGGACTTTTGACGGTTTTCATTTTATCATTTCCACGAAGAACCCGCTCGTTTGATATCTCGCCGTTCCCGAGGCACGATGGGGATGCCTTCGCTCGGGAGGAAAGACTGGCTCAGCCGGAAGCGAGCGTCGACCGGGGCGCGGCGTCACGCCCAGGCGCGGCGGCGGACCTCGCGCGGCGGCTGGCCCTGCATGCGCCGGACGCAGCGCGAAAAGTGGAACGGGTTTTTGAAGCCGCACTGATCGGCGATCTCGGCCACCGACAGGCCGGTCTCCGTCAGCAAGCCCAGGCCCTTTTCGGTGCGGAGCCGCCAGAGGTGGCGCGCCGGCGTGGTGCCGACCGCCATGCGGAATTTGTAGATCAGAGCGTTTTCGGAGCAGCCCGCCGCGTGCTGCGCGCCGGCGAGGCAGTCGGGCTTTGCCAGATGGTCTTCCATGTGGCAAAGCGCCTGAGTCACGCAGGCGTCGCCGCGGAACAGCAGCTTGGCGTGGTCCGCGAGGTTCAGGAACTCCGAGAAGAGCGCGAGCGCCAAGGTGTCCACGACTTGCAACGAGGCCGGCGATTGGCCCGTGCGCAAGAGAAAGGCGGCGGAAACCAGACGGTTGAAACACTCCGAGGGGGGGTGTCCCTTGTCCGGCATGGCTTCAAGGGCATGACGGAATCCCGGGGACAGGCAGGCGGGGGTCACGGAACACCAGAAGTGATGCGTCAGCGTCTGGCTGTCGAACAGGAAGTGTTCCCGGTGCCGGGGCTTGAACAGGTAGACGTCCCCGACCCGCAGGGGCCGGCGCGTCTCATCGATGCGCACGCTGCAGGAGCCCGAGTAGAGCAGCACCAGCTGAAAGTCGCGCTGGACGCGCGGGCCGCAGTAGCCGCCGGGCTGGTAGCGGACCTGCCCGAACGTCACGCGCGACGAGCGCACGCTGCGCTGCTCCCACTCGATTTTGGTCCCGTTGTAATCCGGTTTTTCCGTTTTCATGGGCGTTTTAAGTGTAACAGGCACGACGGGGCTCCGCAAGACCGGTTGTGATCAAAGATATGTTTTTTTTGATTTTAGGCATTCTCATGACTTGTCCAAAAGAATATATTAAAAGCGGAATGTGACATCGGACATGTTGTTGGCGAAACAGGTGGAGAGGGGTTTCCGGATGACGAGCAGAGAACGACTTCAGGCGGCGTTGGACCATCGGCAGCCAGACCGGGTGCCGGTGGATCTGGGCAGTACGGCGGTGACCGGCATCCATGTTGCGGCGGTTCACCGGCTGCGCCAGGCGGTGACGGGAGACACGGCGTGGCGCGTCAAAGTGGTCGATCCCTACCAGATGCTGGGCGAGGTGGACGAGGAGCTGCGCGGGCTGCTGGGGATCGACGTGGCCGGGCTGATGCCGAGAAAGAACATGTTCGGCTTCGAGAACAGCGGCTGGAAGCCGTTCACCCTGTTCGACGGGACGCCGGTGCTGGTTCCCGCCAACTTCAACACAACGACGGACGCCAACGGCGACATCCTGATTTATCCCGAAGGCGACCTGGCCGCGCCGCCGAGCGGCCGGATGCCCAAAGGCTTTCATTTTTTCGACGCCTTGGTCCGGCAGCCGCCGATCGATGAGGACCGCCTCGACCCCGCCGACAATCTCGAAGAGTTCGGCCTGTTCAGCGAAGAGGATCTCGCGTGGTACCGGCGGCAGGCTGAGAAGCTGGACGCGCTGGGCTCGTCCGGCTTGACGCTCACCATGCCCGGCACCGCCTTCGGCGACATTGCTCTGGTGCCGGTGCCCTGGATGAAGCACCCGAAAGGGATCCGCGACATCGAGGAGTGGTATGTGTCGACCGTGATCCGCAAGGACTATGTGCGCGCCATTTTCGAACGGCAGTGCGAAATCGGCCTGAAGAATCTGGAGGCGCTGATCGGGATTCTGGGCGACCGCGTGCAGGCGGTCTTCCTGACCGGGACGGACTTCGGCACGCAGCGCGGGCTCTTCATCGGCACCGACGCCTACCGGGAGCTGTTCAAGCCCTACCACACGCGGGTGAACGCCCTCGTGCACGCGCGCTCGACTTGGAAAACCTTCATCCACTCCTGCGGCGCGGTGTCGGAACTGATCCCGGAACTCATCGAGGCCGGGTTCGACATCCTCAACCCGGTCCAGTGCTCGGCGGAAGGCATGGACGCGCGCACGCTGAAAAAAGAGTTCGGCAAGCGGATCACCTTCTGGGGCGGCGGCGCGAACACGCAGCAGACGCTGCCGTTCGGCACCCCGGAAGAGGTCTACCGCGAGTGCCGCGAGCGCATCGACATCTTCAACGACGGCGGCGGTTTCGTCTTTGACGCGATCCACAACGTGCAGGCCCCCACGCCGACCGAGAATCTTATGGCGATGTTCCGTGCCATCCGGGACAGTCGGTAGGCGCAGCCTCTCCTGGCTCGTCAAACGCGAAAATAGAGCGAGGCATGAAAAAAACAATCACCCGATTCACGGTCAGGCTTCTGTTCGCGACCGCGGCGTATGCCGCGTCCGGAGCACGAGCGGTCGCGTCCGAACGTGCAGGCGGACAGCGGTTCGCGGACGACTTCTCTCAGCCGGGTGGTGCCTGGTGGCACGGCAACGCGAGCCGTCTGGCCGCGTCGGGCTTTCTGCCCTTGTCCGCGCAGGGGCCGGAGGTGACGCTGTCATCCACGGCCGTGAATCCGGAAAACCTGACGGGGTTTACGGCCAACTTCCGGTGGAACTTCGGAAGCAGGGAGAAGCGCGAATTCCGCATCGGCTGGGGAAAGCCGTTTGAGTTCAGCGCCTTCAGCGAGTGTGTGGAGCAGCTTGCCGTCGGATCCGACGGAGCCGTGACCGTGTTCGCGGACGGCAAGAAGATCGGCGCGGACCGCGTGACCGTCGGCGCCACAGGCGAGGCCGCCGTGACGTTCAGCCGCCGCCCCGCTTCAGTCGTGCTCACCCTCGACGGCCGCGAGGCGGCCTTTCCCGTTCCGCAACGCGAGCGCGGTGCGGTGGGACATCTTGCGCTGCGGGTTTACGGTGTCGACCGCGGCCAGCCGCCTGTGAAGCTTCAGCGCGTGGAAATCCAGTGCGATGGGGAACACCCGCCCTTGAGCGAAAAACAGCGCGCGTCCGGTCAGCAACGCTGGGCGGCTGAGAAGCTTCGGGGGAACCGCGAGAAACTGGAGGCGCTCGCGGCGCATCTCCAGTCCGAGACGGCCGCGGGGCGTTGGGGTTTCAAGACCGGTCTCACCGTCGATCCGGGATTGGTCAAGCCGGACGAGAAAGTGCGCGTGACGTTCCGCTTCACGGGGCCTTTGCCGCAGCCGTGCGAGGCGCGCGTTGAGCCGGACTATTTGAGCGGGAGTCCGGGAACTCCGCAGCCCTTGGCGCTGCGCTGGCGCGAGCGAGGCGGCACGCACGAGGCGGAGGTAGAGCTGACCCCGGACCGCTGCGGCAACTGGCGGGTCGTCTGGCAGGCCGGGGACGAAACGCTCAGCCGCGTTTTCGCTGTGGCGGACCGGGGCTATGCGGTCTGCCGATTTTTGATCACCAGCGACCGGCTCCTGAGGAAAGCGAATCCCGAACCGGCCGCCCACGATGCGGTCCATGACGCCGGGCTGGCGGCCGACTACTGGATGTCCTCGCCGCTGGGAGCGCTGCCGGAGAGTGCCGCCAAAAATTTCAGGAAATATGCGGAGTTCCGTCACCGGTGGGGCGACGGGTTCATGCCGCTTTGTAACGCCGAGTGGCTGTTTCCCGGGTGTCCCGACGCCAACCTCTTCCGTTTCGACGACGACCTGCAGCGCGAGGGGCTGCGGCAGGCCGCGCGGGCGTGGGAATTGCTCGGCCTGGGACCGCTGCACGTGCTGGCCAGCTACACGTTCGGCCATAGCACGCCGCAGCTTGCCCGCTCGGTCGGCGTGAAGATGATCGACTCGCTGGTCCAGTGGCAGAACTGGCGCGACGGCGGCGACGACAACGCCTGGCTGATCAACCAGTGGGGCGCGCCGACGGTGCCGTACTACGTGGCCGACGACGACTACCGGAAAGTCGCGCGGGGCCGGGGCATCGTCGCCTTCACGCAGGCGACCACCTCCAGCGCGCGCATCTACTACATCAACATGCTCGAGGGACAGCCCCAGCTCAACGACATGCGCCGGCGCCACTACCGCAGCCCGCAGACGCACGGGGACATGGCGGAGACCCACAACATGCACCGCTTCGAGAACACCGTCGACCTGTGGCTGGCCGAAGCGGCGCATCAGCCGGAACCGCTCTTCGTTTCGGTGGGGCTCGAGAACTTTGTGGACTCTGCCGATTGGAACGAGGCCAACCGGCGCGGCGTGCGCTATTTCTGCGCGCAGGCGAAGAGCCGGCGCGTCGTGTTTGCGCAGGCGGCGGACATCGCCGATTTCTATCAGCGCCACTACCGGCGGCAGCCGGAAAGCTGGTTCTATTGGCCGGACATGTATGCGGGACTGCTTGCGGGGCACAAGCCGCGCCAGGTGCCCGACCGCATCGAGCTGAGCAACGCGCAGTTTCACGCGCTCCACGAAGACGGCTCCGCGCTGCCGCGCTTCTTGTGGGATTACACGCGTCCGTGGGACGAGCCGGTCTGGGACGACCAGCGCGCGATCCGGCAGAAGTTCGGGCTCGTGACGCCGGAGCTGCTCA